>VTLG01010586.1_pt1 | contig 20473 bp, 28 predicted proteins | sample 4694571 | NCBI WGS metagenome assembly VTLG01 (sample SAMN12604809, study PRJNA352737) | marine metagenome | biome: ENVO:00000447; feature: ENVO:00000209|ENVO:00000569|ENVO:01000036; material: ENVO:00002151; isolation source: viral sequences binned using virsorter ... | reverse complement strand
TGGTGTAGTTACCAAACCATTAAGAGATAAACCTAGAAAAAGGCCTGGAAGACACAAAAAACGTAGAAATAAGCACGAAAAAAGAATGGGAAAATATCGTGGAAAAGGTAGAAAAGGACGTTGACAATTATCCCCTGATATCCTATATAGGATATATGAAAGAAAAAAAGATAACAATAACAAGTAGAAACATTACACCTAAACAATGGGCGGCATTAATACTTGAACTTAATTTAATTAAACAGGCGTGGAGACCTTATGCAAGATTAGAACTGATGGCTCCTAATGTTAAAAAAATTATAACTCAAGGAAAACGAAGATATGATGCACGCGATTGACGCAGCGGCTAATAAATGGAATAAAACTAAAAACCCAAAATATAAATATTTATGGTATAAATTAGTGAAGGAGTTTGCAAATGGTAAAAACATTAGTAATACTAATTCTTCTGTTCGATGGAACGTTAGTAAAAGAGAGGTACGATTTGGCAAGACCAATGGAAGTACATGAATGTTTATTGTTTGCAGACGACCATAGGGAAGTTATAGCAACATATAAAGAATTTGATGATGCCATGAAAAATGGCTACTATTTAAACGATGGGAGAGGAACTTGGCAAGGAGTTCTTTGTGAGTAATATGATTTGGAGTATGTTAATTATAATAGGTATTTATGCAGTGATTGTAGGAATGCTAATAATGTGGAACAATGAACCTCATTAAACATCCAGATACATTTTTAAGAGGGTCTAATGAAAAAATAGAATTTCCCTTGAGTGAAGAAAATAAAATTATTATAAAAAATATGATTAATCTAATGTACCAAGAGAATGGAATTGGATTGGCTGCCAATCAAGCAGGATATAATAGAAAGATATTTGTTATGGATGTAAGTAATGAAAGAAATGATCCTCAAGTATTCATTAATCCAGTCATTACTACTAAAAATAATATTAAAATGGGAGATACGGAAGGTTGTTTATCTTGTCCTGGTGAACAGGTTAAGGTCAGTAGATCTATATCAGTTAATTTAGAATGGCAATGTGAACATGGTAAAGACCAACATAAAACATTTTATCATTTACCTAGTCGTGTTGTCCAACATGAAATGGACCACTTAAACGGAAAGTTAATAATAGATGAAAAAAAGTAAATGGACCTTACATGGTTATTACTTCAACGGGAAGAATCTATATGTATTATGGATAGACGACCGAGGTAATATAAAACAAATTAAAGATAAATAACCCATCCAACAAGAAAAGTTAGATGAGTTTTGATGAAGGGAAAATTGTGCTCTAACACAATTTGGACACATTGTCAAATATTATGTAGCTTTTCCTTTTTTAGGGATGTTTTGTTCCTGCATACAATAAAATTTTATAATAGTCCCATACTTATTAATCTCTTCACTTCCTATTTCTTTAGCTTTTTTAAGAGATTCTTCATAGCCCGCAATCATACACTCATAATGAGTATTATATTTAGTAGGCATCGGAAAAGGTTCCAAACACATATTGTACACACTCGTGCACATAATCATAGTTAATACAAATTTCATATTGACAAATCCCTATTCAATCCTATATAGTGCTCAGAAATAAATGAAAGGAACTATGACTGACATAACAAAATATAGAAATGTTTCGTTAACACATGAAACATATAAGACTTTAATTAATTTGTCTAAAGTTTTATTACCAGATGCCAAACTTTCTATTAGTAAGACTGTAGAATGTTTAGCAAACGAGAAAGCGAAGAAATTAAATGGTAAAATTAAAAATAAATCAAATTCGTAAACATATCTGTCCTACTTGTAAAGGTAATGGCTACATTAAAGTAGGCACAGAATGGGGAGAAACAGTCCATCAGTGTTGGGATTGTGATTCAGAAGGAGAATTTTATGAGAGTACAGATAATACTATTGGTGACTCTAACGGTAATGATCATTCTAATGACAGCGTGCACTAAGGTAGATTACGATTTTAATCCTTGGACTACAGTTTTAAGAGCAATGACGCATGATAAGAGGTGATAGTAAAGAATACGAATTATTAAAAGAATGGGTAAGAACTTTACCTTTCTTTACCGAATTGCCAAGTAGTGTCCTTACTTGTGAGATTGGTGTGCGTGAAGGACTTGGATCTAAAATCATTATGGATGGAATCAAAGAAAGACTTCCTGGAATTCCTTATAAACATATAGCCATCGATCCTTATAACAATCTTAAGTATCAACACTATGATGATTCACCGGCATATACTGCCGATTATACGGATGACATGCGTAAACAAATGGAAATAGATTTTAAAGATTATCCTGAGTTTAAGTTTCATCATATGACTGATGTAAAATTTATGAATACTCATTATGATATGGGACCATTCGATTTAGTATTCTTTGATGGTCCTCACATGACTAAAGATGTTATGACCGAAGCTATCTGGTTTGCACCAAGAACTAGACGAGGAACTAGGTTTATATTTGATGATCATAATAAATATGAAATGAGTATAATAGCCTATGCTTTAACAGTATATGGATTTAAAACAATTGAATGTGGAGACAATAAGATATGCCTAGAGAGAAAGTAATAGAAATTAAAGACTATATAAGATACTGGAGTGAGGGAACTAAAGATGGTCATGAGATTAGGATTGCTTATGGAGATTATTATAAACCTAAACTTTTAAAATTAAAACTAAAATGGCCCGATAGGGTGAGAGACGCAGAAGGGAGAGTAAGAACGTTAGATGTTAGAGAATGATTTTGCATATTTAGCAGGACTCATCGATGGTGAGGGTTCTATTTATTATAAGAAAACTAAACAGAAACGTAACACGAGACCTGGCAAACCAGTTCATAATGTCTGGGTCATTAGATTAGAGATAGCTATGACTGATAAGGATACGGTGAAGTGGTGTCATGATACTTTTAAAGTTGGATCCTTTGGAGAACGTAAAGTTAAGGAAGGGAAGAAGAGACAATGGCGATGGAGAGTAGCCCATCGAGATTGTTTAGAAATTTGCATGGCGGTGTGGCCTTATATTAAAACGAAGTTACATAAGGTGGAACAAGTCATAGACCATTATGAAGGTTATGATGGTAGAGATAGAGAAAATGTAGTAGACTTAGATTTGTATAGAAAAACTAGACAATTTAATTGGAATCTACATGGAAACTAATAAAACTGAAAAATTAAATAAATCCCTGAAATCATTACCTAAATTGAAGCAGGATATTGTTAAATCTATAACGCAAATCAGCCTAAATAGAAAGTATGGAGACTTGGTTGAGAATATTATTTCTAGGAAATTGAGTGAAGCAAAACGAAAAATATAAATATGTTCAGGGCTCACGGTCCACGGAACACGGCTCACGGACCTATGAGGTAGCAGGAGAAAAATTACCTTCAGTCACGACAATACTTGCAAAAACTAAAGATCAGAGTTATTTAACCGCCTGGAAACAAAAGGTTGGAAATGAAACAGCAGAACGAATCAAGAATTTATCTAGCAAGCGGGGAACTGCCATGCACAAATTCCTCGAAACTCATATCACAGGAGTTGGCTACGATGATCTTACAGGGCTGGGACAGGAGGCGAAAGCCATGGCCCAAAAAGTTATTGAAGTGGGGCTCACGCCTGTGGAAGAATACTTTGGTAGTGAAGTTACGTTATACTATCCTGGGCTTTATGCTGGGTCTACTGACTTGGTTTGTTTACACAATAGTATGGAAACTATTGTAGACTTCAAGCAAGCAAATCGTCCAAAAAGTAAAGATTGGATTGAAGATTATTTTTTACAGATTGCAGCTTATGCAATGGCTCATGATTATGTTTATAGATCTGAAATTAGACAAGGAGTTATAATGATATGTACTCCAGATTTATATTATCAAGAATTCAAAATACAAGACGCTGAACTCAGAAACTGGAAGCACAAGTGGCTGACACGTCTCGATCAATACAATAAATTAGTAGCATAAATGTCGACACCTAGGGTGTCGGCAGGGTGTCGGCAGGGTGTCGAAGGGTGTCGAACTTTTGGTCCAAAGTGCGACCAAAGTGTACAATTATGACTGAATTAAGGCAATTTGGCCACAATTCTGCCATAATATGTCGACACTTCGACACCCCTTCGACACCCTTGCGACACCCCCCCTGTCGAAGCTACTATCGTTGGTATATAAGGAAAGTAATCGAAATTTGTGCCTTTCGACACCTATTTATATTTTTATAAGCGCTGATTTAAAAAAATAATTTTTTACCTTTATGGTGTCGACAACTGTGTTACAAGACCTTATGCCTAGGAAAAGAAGAAAAGCTATCGCCTCAATTGGAACTCCCGACATACCTTATCCTAAAGTCAGGGTGGAGTGGATCGACTGTGTGAGTGACTCTGGCTGGGCTAATGATAGAGAATTTGATAAGATGAGACTCGCAAGACCAATCAATGAAGGTTGGTTATTTTCTAAAGATAAAAAATCTGTAAAGTTATTTGCGTCCTTCGATAAAGAAGATGATGGCAGTTTTAGTTTTGGGGATAGAACTATGATACCACGACAGTGGATTAGAAAAATTACTAAAATTTAATGGGTAACTTTCTCGCTCACATTACCATCGCTTTTTTCTTCTTGATCTTTCTCTTCTACGTTGTCTTTATCCTCATATTGAGTTTCGGGGAGTGGCTCTGGGAGTTTTGCAGGACTTGCTTTAACTTCTTTCTTAAGTTGTTCAATAGGTTTCGCGTCTAAGATCGGACTGTATTGGTCCACAATTTCTTTCATTCGTTGTTCTAATTCCTGTTCACTCATATCTTCCAGTTTACCAGTTTTAATAATTTTTTGTTCAATGTAGAGACCTGCAGCTTTTCCTCTAGAGACTTCTGCGTTAACAGCTGATGAGAAGCTGCCTTTTTTAAGAGCTTCTTCTCTAAGTCTTGCAAGTTCTTTAATATGTTTTTCGAATGTGACTTCATATTTTTGTTGTACTTCTTCTCTTAGTTCTCCGATATACTTTACCACAAGAGGATATCTTTTTGGGTTTCTCAATTCACTGGCTCTCACTCTAGCTGAATCTTCAGCATAGCCTGCCTCAACAGCACACTCATAAGGAGTCTTTCTACCTTCATTGTATACGTACAATTCAGAAAATCTTTTTTGTATATCGGTGAGTTTTTTTGGTAGTCCCATGATAGTTATTTTTGAAGGCCTTGTTTGAACTTCATGTGGTGGAGTCCATCCAAACAAGACCAAGCTTGACTTTTACAGTAAATCCAAGTACAAGTCAATATGATAAATGAGAAAGGGCCTAACGATTTGGAAGCACAAATAGAATATTGGAAAAAGAAAGCACAAGAAGCTGAACTAGAAACATCTTTAGTTAAAGCGGTAGGAGTGAACTCTCCTGAGATGAAAGCTTTACAAAAGCAAAAAGAATTCCTGCAGGAAAAATGTAGACAGGCCGGTGCACGTATTAAAGAATTGGAAAATGATAACAAAAGACTTGCCAATGAAGTTAATGATTATATAGACAGAATAACTAAAAACAACGTATGTTAAAATCCCAAGAAGTAGAAAAGATTATTAAAAAATTTAATGATAAAAGTACTGTAGCTAAAGAGGCTAGGGTTTCTATTAAAACTCCCGATGGTAGAATGTGGGACATAGAGTCTTTGTTTCTAGCAGAAAATAAAATCATTGGAGCCCGTGAAACTCATCGGATTGTTGTTAGAATTGTACCTGAAGTTGCCTCTCCGGGTAAGGTAATTAAGAAGCTATGATTACTTTGAAATGAGATGGCTCCTGAACGCAAACTTTGGCATGAAGTTAAAAAGAATTGTCCTCAAATTAAGTGGACAAGGATTGAAAATTTCGCTGGCGTTGGTGTGCCTGATCTATTGGGCTATAATGATTCTGGCACCTTTTTCACAGTAGAATTAAAAGTAGTCAAGAGTAATAAAATCCGATTTTCACCACATCAAATTGCCTTCCATACACGTCATCCCAAGAATACTTTCATCTTAGCCAAGCACCTTGGTCAAGGGTGCTTGATACTTGTTCCAGGGTCCAAGATTCAGGATCTTTTAAGGGAAGGCTTTGCTTGCTCGTCAGTTGCTCGTGGATCCTGGTCCATGGTGCTCGAGACTTTGCTCGCTTGTTGATCGTTGCTCGCTCGTTGCTCGTTGGTTCGTGCTTGCTTGTATATTTTTCTTAACTCTGAGTAGTACTTAGGATGTCTTATAACGAAGGTCATTAGTGCTGGCCATATGATATATTTTTTATATCTTTATTCCAGCAATTTCTACAATCTTTGCACTGGTTGCCTTGATGAGGCGCCGGGCATGTAGCATGAGCTGTGACCACGGTCGATGTATTGGGCCAGCTGGCAGGTGCTGCCTGGTCCACCATGGGCGCGCTGAACCTGATCACCAGGTTGCTGGGGCATCTGTCGAGATGGTCCTTGATCCATGCTTCCCGGGTGGGCATCCAGTGACGCCTGCCCGGGGTGAGCTTACAGACAGAAAAGATTTTATTTAAATGGTCCAAATCCTGTACATCTCCTGAGTCATGCCAGCGGAACACATTCGGCTTCTTGCTGTTGATCAGGTGAACCATTGCGGTGACCCATTGCGGGTCCTTGATGGCTTTCAGTCTTCTATACTGTGCATCTTGTACAACTTTAAATACGTAGCAGCCCTTCATGGCATAACAGTCATGGCACACGCTGCCCGGGATTGCTTGGAGCTTGGCGCCAGTCTTGCATTCTTTTGCAGGTATACCAATTGACCAGCCGGGCATCTTGCCGGGCTTGCTTAGGCCTCCAACCAGGGCCCATGCTTCACTTGTTTTCATCTTTATCAACTATCTGTACTTCGTAGCCATCAGGTATATTTTCAACATCTACCACAACGCCACCTTGTACTGTTATTTTAATTGTTTTATTTTTTTCTTCTTTTTGTGTCATAGTTAATTCTCCTTTATTATCCTATTACTAACATGTTCTTGCTTGCTTGTCAATTCTTGCTTGCTGCTTGCGGCTTCAATCTCTGTAAATAAATTGTGTCTTGTTGCATTGCTGCTTGAAGCTTGGAACTTATTTCTTTTTTTACCTAGTTCTCTGAAGAACTTCTCGCAGCTGGCCAGGTAGCTGGCCGGCAATGTGCCATGGTCCTGAGTGAACCATGGCAGCAGGTTATTTTTATTAATTCCACGCCGCTTCAACGACGCCTCCATTTGTTGCTTTGTTTAATGCTTCCAGATACTCCGTTTCATTCATCATTAAATTATTTAAACAAAAATGATGCCTGTCAGCCTGAGTCTCCATTATTGGAGCTTTTAAATATTCAACCGCTTTATCTAAAATTTCCTGTCTTCTAGATCCACCACGTTGAAATTCTTTTTTAAGCGTTTTCTTTTTTGCTTCTTCTGTTGTAATTGTTTTTTTCATAATTATTCCTTTCTAAATCCATCCTATCATCTCCGGGACCAGCTGTCAAGCTCGTTGCTCGCTGCTTGAGGCTTCAGGGATCAGTGATCAGATCTCTTCACACCAGGGTCATTGCAATAACCCGGCACTAATAGATCTTGTCAGGAACTTGTCCACTAAGATCACCGATCCCAGATCCCACAGTTCACTGTTGTCAAGGCCTGACTAGCGGGATCAGGGATCAGTTGTTGTACTGCGCAGGCAGGGTTTTCCACAAGGCCTTTCGGATTACCCATGCTAATAGCATCGCGACCTGAGCTATAGTGGGTCAATTCCCACAGCTACAACATCTGATCCCAGATCCAGATAGGTTTCTTAGCTAGCATCTCGATTTACCGTCTGGATCAGGGATCAGTTCTGGCCGTTGGTAATTTGAAGCAAGCTTAAAGTACTTCACAACCAGAAGTTGTCCCATTAAATTAGAACTCGAGTGTAGTACAATTAAGCACTTTTAATACTAATTTAATTAATCCAATATAATCCTATTGACAAGTATTGTCAAGTGTTATATAAAAATAATTATGCAAACAAACAGAAAGGCAAAAATGAGTAGAATAAGATTGAACCAAGAGTACAGAAATAAGATCGCAAATAGAATGAGAGTACACTTGGAACAAGAACCAACACAAGAAAAAACAAAGTATGATGAACTCAAAGCAGATCAAATTGAGTTAAATGACAATGCGTGGAATTTAGCAGAAACTATTGTCAGAAAACATTATACACCAGAAGATGTCAAAATGGCATATCATCTACAAAACAAATTTGAAAATGTTAGCACTATTGCTAAAGATAGTTGTTTTCATTTTCATTATTTAGGTCAAGTAGAAGATAGAGATTATGACAACAATCCAATAATGAAAGAACAAAATATTGAAGAACATTTTGACTTTCGTTTAAATGGTGCTTTTGAGGGTAGTGATAGCAATTCATATTCAAGTGATAATTCTTATGGATATGCTTTATATCGTGATGAACTTAAAGCACAAGATGAGTGCAACCCTGATATTTTGATTGAGCAAGAGGGTAAAGACCACAACCCACATAGAACAAAATATGTTGACAACAATAATAAATATCTTGGTCGTGATGATACTGGTTATGGCAAAGAGTGGAATGAAAAATACCAATTAGACTTAATTGGTAGAGAGTATTGTAGAGACAGGTCTATTGCTTGTAATCAAGAACAATTCCAAATGCTTAAAGAGTGGAAACAAGCAAAAGGTCAATTTGTTATTGCACATAGAAACTGGATTAAATCTATTTTAGACCAGATGAAAGAAATTAAAATTGGTCTAAAAGGTTATAAGTATCTTGATGAAGCGATTGAGTTATGTACTGAACTTGGATTAAATGTTCAAGAAGCAGAAATAATTAGAACGAACTCAACAGGACTTGTAATCTATAACCCTAAAAATCTTGCTGACAGAATAAAAGGAATGAAAAACAAAAATCAAACAAGAGAGGATAAAATAAAGGCAAGATTGTTGTATGAAAAACAACAAAATGAAAGTGTAAATTAACACTTGACAGGGCTATCCTATTCATAGTAGGATAGCCCATAACAAACAGAAAGGACAGAAAGATGAAATACTTTAGTTGGTATATGAAATCACGAAATAAGTTTGCGACTTGTAGAGGTGTTGATGAACACGAATACTATGACGAGTGGACAGGACAATTCAAAACATTTAAATCAAGACAATGGACAGACCTTAAAGGTTTTCCTTGTTATAACTTCTGGGACTTGGACGCAGAACACCCAAGAACTGCAGTTAATTATTCTGTGAGGAAAGCGTGATTTGTATTCCCACAACATTATTAATCATAATACTTGCGCCACTTATTGGTGGCGCTTGGTATTGTTTAAAAGAAACCAAACGAGATAAACTACAAGAATGGAAACCCTATGAGTAATTATAATTGGTGTCACGGACCAAATTGCCATACTAAAGAAACACAATCAAGAGTGCGAGGGAGTGGCGATAATAAAGTTTTAAGAACTATTAAAATAAAACAAGGCAGATACAATGGTTATCAAAATGGTATTTGGGATTATTTTTGTGGTAATCATTGTATGTTTGATTTTATTAGAGAGCACATAACTAGTATCATTGCCATTGCGCCAAGGTCCAAGGCTCTTGAAACACCAATCAAGGTTGTAAAGAATAAGTATGAGAGTTATAGATATGAATGGAATAGTAATAACGAGCATACACGAGTACCATATATGGCAACGAGGACCACAATTAAATCAGTTGACAATGACAATGGATAATGTAGGATAACTATTATGAAAACAAAAATAAACACAGACGCAGCTGAGTTTAAAATTATTGATGATGTAAAAGATGAGCCAAATTTAAAAGCGGCTCAAGCTTTTGTTGGTGGAATGGTTGAGGGCATACCATTCCCTAATGGAGATTATCTTATTGTCAATGAGGAAGGCAAGTTAATTGGCTTACCTTTAAACCCAGAAGCAACTGCATTGTGGAGAGCAACATTCGACAATGACAATTACATTACAGGTCGTAAAGACTTTGTTGTTGGTCCTGCAATCTTAATTAAAAAGAAGGCGCTTAAACAATGGGCGGCTTAATCTATTAAACTTAAGCAGGGCGCTAACGCGCCCTGTTTTTCATATCGGGCCCCGCGCCATCTCAAAAAAGTTACACCCCCCAACCTTCAAAACCTTTTTTAAAAAAGGGGTCCCACTGCTTTTCACTTTATGGCTTGATTTAGAGTGTTAGAGCTGTTAAAAACATTTTGGGACTCCTATATGAACCTGGATAAAGTAGATATTTCACAATTACCGGCTGATGTCAGAAAGACTTTTAGACGATATCAAGTCATGCATGCAGAGAAAAAAATTCAAAATAAAGCAAAAGATGATTTTTTAAGTTTTGTAAAGTGTGTTTGGCCTGAATTTGTTGAAGGGGCACACCACAGACACGTAGCAGAAAAATTTAATAAACTGGCTACAGGAGAAATTAAACGTTTAATTATTAATATGCCTCCTAGACACACTAAGTCTGAGTTTGCATCTTTCTTATTACCTGCATGGATGGTGGGCCGTAATCCAAAATTAAAGATCATTCAAGCAACTCACACAGGAGAATTAGCAATTAGGTTTGGTCGTAAGGCAAAACACTTAATCGATAGTGAAGAATATAAAAAAATTTTTGTTACAAAATTACAAGAGGACTCAAAAGCTGCAGGTCGTTGGGAAACTGCCCAAGGTGGTGAATATTTTGCTGCTGGTGTTGGTGGAGCGATCACGGGTCGTGGTGCTGATCTACTAATTATTGATGATCCTCACTCAGAGCAAGACGCATTAAGCGAAACTAAATTGGAAAGTGCGTATGATTGGTACACTTCTGGTCCAAGACAACGTCTTCAACCAGGTGGAGCGATCATTTGTGTAATGACTCGTTGGAGCACTAAAGATTTAACAGGAATGTTGTTAAAAAATCAAAAAGAAGTTAAAGCTGACCAGTGGGAAGTGGTCGAATTTCCAGCGATCATGGAAGACGAAACACCGATGTGGCCAGAATTTTGGAATAAAGAAGAATTATTGAAGGTAAAAGCAACTCTTCCAGTTGCAAAATGGAACGCTCAATGGATGCAAGGGCCAACTTCTGAAGAAGGAGCCATTATTAAGCGAGAATGGTGGCGTAAATGGGATAAAGATTGGATTCCAACGCTTCAACACGTTATTCAATCTTATGATACTGCATTTATGAAAAAAGAAACAGCCGATTTTAGTGCAATTACCACTTGGGGAGTGTTTTATCCCTCTGAAGACGCTCCTTTGAACTTAATTTTACTCGATGCACTCAAAGGTCGTTATGAATTCCCGGAACTTAGACGACGGGCCCTGGAACAATACAAATATTGGCAACCTGAAACTGTAATTATCGAATCAAAGGCATCCGGACTTCCACTCACTTACGAACTTCGTCAGATGGACATTCCAGTTGTCAACTTCACTCCATCGAAGGGTAACGACAAGCACGTTAGGGTCAATTCTGTTGCACCTTTGTTTGAAAGTGGTATTATATGGGCACCAGATCAGAAGTTTGCGGAGGAAGTCATTGAAGAGTGCGCAGCATTCCCATATGGTGACCACGATGACCTTGTTGACTCCACAACACAGGCTATTATGCGCTTCAGACAAGGTGGTTTTCTTCCTCACCCGGAAGATTACAAAGACGAAAAAACGGAACCTACTAAGAAGGAGTATTATTAATGGCAAAAGTACCTGGAGTTACATCTGAGATCTTAAAGAAAAAAGTTTTAGAAGCTTTAGAAGGAATTGGTATTAGAGCCCATGATATTATGGGTAGAGGTACTAACGTTCAAAGAATTACTAGCGGTAGGGACATTAATCCATTTAAACCCAACATGTTACAAGCAATGCGTGGTGAAAATAAAACTATGGGTGATGCATTAGACCTTTTTGCTAATGAAGCCAAATATATCATGAATGCTAATGATGGAGAACTCGTAAATTTTTTAAATAATCTTAATACTTACAAAAGTATTGGAGGAGGCGGTGTAGATCAGCAAGGTGTTGGTTCTATGATGAAAGCGATGACTGATTTAGAAAATGCTGCTAAAGATTTAAAAAAATCAACTGAGGAAGCTAAAACTGAAGCAGAAAAACAAATGAAAGACGCTTTATTAGCCGCTCAACACGGAGGTCCGTTTAAAGTTCCAGATGAAAAATTTTTAGGTGGTAGTATGCATGAAGAAGGCCAGATTAGAACTGGTGTTCGAAAATTTCTTGAAACAGAATTAAATGCTGGCAGATTAAAATTAAATGAAAAAGATACGCATAGAGTTAAAAATTATTATCCAACAATTGAAGATGATGTAATTTTAGTTTTTAAAAGAATATACGGTGATGACGCTTATAAGAAAGCTGGAACGTTTCCTGGTGCATTTGAAAAAGGTGAAGATTTTAAACACTATGAAAAAATTTTTAGAGAAAATATGGGAGACGATTTTTTAAAACCTTTAAATAAAGAAAATGTTGGAGATGGAACTTTAGTTTTAGACGAATCTTTCGAGTACAAAAAACCTCCACCGGAGGATCCTGATATTCCATTTAATCAAGGTGGAAGAGTAGGAATGTGGAAAGGTTCGGGAAAAAAGATAATTCAGGAAGGTCTAGAGTCTTTAATGAAAAAAACAGATGATGTAAATATTAACATTGATCCTGATAGACCTTCTTACAGAGGTGATTGGCCTGGGATGGAACAATATTATAAAGAAGAAGTAGGGCCTTCTACCGATAAAGCAATTGAAAGAGCTTTAAAAGATTTTGAAAACTATAGACACATTGTAGAAAATAAAAAAGGTAGAGGAAATAGACAATCTAGAAAAAAAAGAAGATCTAGAGAAATTAAAACCTTTAAAGACTGGATAGATAAACTGGGAGTAGGTCAATATTTTTATAAAGATGGCGGAAGAGTAGGGATGGTGAAAGGCTCTGGAAAAAAAGGAGTTGGGTCTTTAATAAAATTAGTAGACGATAAATTTGGGGAAGGAACTTTAAAGACAGCGGACGATATAACAAGACCTGAAGCAGCAATAGCGGATGAAGAGACTAGAAAATTATTTAAAGATTTTAATATGAAATTAACAACAGAAGATTTAATGAAAGCAGCTGAACCTAAAATGGCGGGTCCTATTAAAACTGAAAATAAAGGGTTCTGGGATCCTGTATCAACAGACCATACAACATGGTTAATGCAAGAAAAATTTTTTAGACCAGATGCTAAAGACTTTTTAGGTCAGAAAGTTCCATCAAATTGGATTGCGCTTGAACGAGAAAAAGCAAAGAACACATTAAAAGAATTAGGTCCTCTTCCATCAAGACGTCATCCTAATTGGGAAGATATGAGACAAATCAGACAGGGAGTTAAAAATAGATTAGTTGCTTTAGATATTACTGAAGAACTAGGAGGTAATGTTGCAATGTTTGATTATTTAAGACAAGTCAGAGGAAGTCCTGAAAAATTTTTAAATATTGATGATTATATTAGAAAAGCCGATTCTCCTATCGTTAAAGATGAATTAAGTGGAGTTAAAAAAGCTTTTGTTCAGAAAAAAACAAAACCTCAAATAGATTGGGAAGATCCAAGAGTTAAGGCAGCTTTAAACAACGCACAGGTAAAAGGAATAGCTTTATCTGATGCTGCTAAAAAAATGGGTTATGATATGTCTAAACAAAAAGATTTTTTTGCATGGCAAGAAGCAATTGCAGGAGGCATGGACGGATGGCCAAAAGAAATTAAAGAACAAGTTATAAGAGCTAAGTATGGTGATCTTGTTGATCAAAGACTTTTAGATAATATGTTAGCCGACGATGATCCTTATAGACTGGCCGAAGTGATGGCTACAGTTGAACAAGGATTAAAGATGCAAGAAACAGGTATGGGTCCTGATGAAATTGTTGACGCTATCAAAGCGGATATAAAAAGAAAACCAAATGCAGCAGGCGGTGGTGTAGGCTCCCTGTTTAGGGGGGTTTAATGGGAATTACTAAAACAGCGGGTAATAAATATTTAGTTAATGATACAGTAAGAGATGGAGTACGTTTTAAAGATTGGGCCCGAGAAAAAGGTCTTCTCCCAGATGGAGGATATGGAGCACAATTATTTGATAAAAAAACTGATGCGCAAAATGCATTAGATCAATATAAAAAAGAAAATCCTACTCGATACGAATCAGGTCGTACATCCGAGGTATATGCTAAAAAGAGAGATCCTAAAAAAACTAGAGTTTTAAATTATTATGCCAAAAAAATGTATGGAAAAAAGTATGATGATTTAGAAGGAGGTCGTTCACCGGGTGGAAGGCAGACTCCTAAAGATATTGTATACGGCAAAGCTGCCAATCAAAAATGGAAAATAGTAAAAATAGGTAAGATGGAAGAATCGAGACTTCCTTTTAAAACGAACCAGCGAGCTAAAATAACTAAAGCTTTTCCTTGGTTTACGGAAGGTGATTTTAAAAAATATCCTAAATATGGTGTTCCACAAGAGTTACCAAATGGAAAGCGAAATCCTAAATACACTTCACTTGTCAATTTTCAAGCCCGTGGTTTTAAAATGCCTCCCTTACGTGCAGTTCCTTTAACTAAAAAACAAATTGCGTCAGTTATGGATAGTCATGAACTACCTGAAGGTGTTGAGTGGAATTTTTTAAGTAAAGACAACCCTGAAGGACATAAGTATGGAGTTCATAAAAAAGAGCATGCCACGTTAATTGGAAGGATTAGACATGGTTTAGCAACAAAAAAAGAATTTCCCCTTGCGTCTGATTTAGCTTCTCCTAAAGGGTGGATGATGGCTTCTATGCATAGAGTTTGGAAGAACCAAATGAAAAATCAGAATAAATCAGATTATAAACCACTCTACAATGACGATAAATCTAAAATTATAGGATTTCAAGATAATACAGCTGCAGGAGCTGGGAATAAGTTTTATGGTTTAATAAAAAATACTCCGAAGAAAGGTGCTACTGATTGGAACAACCATCCAGATTACAAAAGAATTGTTAAATTTGTAGATATCACTGAAAGGGTTAGAGAAGACCCTAACACAATTATTCAAAAATTATTGAGAGATAAAGGGGTTGAAGGAAAAGTAACATTAAATGATATTTTAAGTTATGACAGGTATTTTAATAAACTTAGTCAAACAGCTCCTTTATCCTTAATTAAAAAACAAATTGTTAAACACCATATGAGTGGTGTTGGTGGAAATAAGCAGCTTCAAGCATTAGCTACCAAAGATATACAATTACTCACTGGAGCCACTAATGCTGCTATAACTGGTATAGAAGCAAAATTAAGAAAAAATAATACTTTATCGGTTGAAGATGACCTTACTTTAAAAAATTTAGGAGCAAAACTTAGAGCGCCAGATGGTAAAATATATGGAGGTGGTTTTTTAGATCCTGAAAGACAATTTGGTTTAATTGAAAAACAAGCGGCAGAAATGGTTAAAAAAGAAACTTTTACCGCTGAAGGAATGAAAACATTCCAAAAAAGTATTTCTAAATTAATAAGAGAAGCAGAGGCAGGAGGACCTATTTGTGGTCTTGTTAGAAAACCAGGAGCTGCAGGAGGAGTTCAAGGACCGGGATGCGGGGACGAAGTAAGACAAGCATTACAAGATGATCCTGATAAATTAGTTCAAGAAGCTTCTCAAGCAAAAGTTAAACCAGGTGAAAGTACAAAATTCAGAACTATAGCTAGACAAATTTTATCTAAACTCCCTAAAGGCGGAAGACTTGGAGCAATACTCGCAGGAGCGGGAGCCGTGGGCGCTGGTACGTATGCCATGATGGGAGATGCAACCGCTGACGAAACAGGGATCACGGACCAATCGATGAAATATAATTCAACAACGGGTGAATTTGTAAACACAGAAACAGGAGATCCAGAAACTCAAACAGGAGTATTAAACTGGATTGCAGACAATCCAGCTAAATCAGGATTTTTAGGTTTACCAGTTATGTTAGGTTTAGGACAAGCGGTGGGTGGAATGAGAACAGCCCCAGGAAGATATTTAACAAGTTGGAAAGCAGCCATTCCAGCCATGATGATTCCAGAAAAAATGTGGCAATACAAAGAAGGAATGGAAGCGGGAGAAATGATCACGGATCCATTGAATGCATTATGGGCTTTGGGTATAGAAACAAAAGCTGATATGGCCGCAGCTCAGAAATGGTATGATGCGTTACCTGAAGGTCAACGAACAAGACTTATGAGTATGCAAAACTTAAAAGATTTAAAAACTACTCAGGGTTGGAAAAATTTACCTTCACGACTTAGAACTGCAATTCTATCTCCTGCAGCTACAGGAACAGATTGGGCATTTCAAAAAAGATTAAAACCTGCAACTAAAAAACTGACAGAAGCAATTATTGGTTCTCCTGGTGCTCAACAAGCAGCTAAAAAAGGATTAGGTGCAATAGCTAAGAGAGTTGGAATAGGACTTGGAGCAGCTGCTCTTTTACCGGCTACTGTTGCAGCTGGTTTAGTTTCAGCACCATTAACTCTTGGCTTAGGAGCTTTAAGTTTTGGTTATGCTCAATACAAAGATTACCGAGATGGTAAGAAAATTGTAGATTCAATGTTAGCTAGAGGAAAAATTACACAAGAGGATGCAGATAATTACATGTCCCTTATTAAACAAGGAAGTTTACCATTTGGTTTAGGTAATAGATTAGTTGGTGATGAAGAAATGACATTAAGAGGACAAACTTTAGATCCTACTCAACAAAGACAAGTTCTTGCAGGAATGGAAGAAAACATTGATGTATTCCAAGATAAGAGACAAGATGTGAGAGCTTTAGATAGAGCTGATGATTTTGATTTCTTTAATGAAGGTGGACGTGTTGGTTTAGCTGGTGGTGGCGGAATGGATAGAAGAGGATTTTTAAAATGGTTAATGGGCCTTGCAGCGGGAGTCGCGGGTGGAGCTTCAGGATTATTTAAAACAGGTGCTAAAAAAGGAGTAGAACAAGTAGCTAAAGAAGTTGTTAAAGAAGCACCTCAAATGCTGCCTGGAGGAGTGCCGGCGTGGTTTCCACGAGCAGTTGCCAAGATTAAAGCAGATGGTAAATTAATTGAGATGGCAGATAAAGATTATGTCAATGGAGATATTTATGAAATACTTCTCCCTGTTAAACAACCTAAATATTCTAACGTCCCTCCATATAACGCAATAGGAACGGAGATGGGAACTAAAAGAGTTCTTCTTGAAGAAAATCCTGTAAGTGGAGCAATTGAAATTAGTTGGGATGTAGAAGATTTTGGTGACACTATGAAACGACAAATTAACTTTGCACCTGGAGAAACGGGTTTCCAGAAATTTGGTGTAGATCCGGAACATCCTGGAGCTTGGCAATATGAAAGAGTTAAAATAAGTGATCCTGACTTTACTTATGGTAATCCGGATACAACTCTTCCTGAGAGAGATGACTTTGAGTTTCTAGATATTGTTGCAGATGGAGATAACGTTGTTGGTGCTTTAGAAAATTTAACAAAGACAGTAGATGAGAAAATATTAAAAGAAGGCGATGAAGCTTTCCAAAAGAAAATGTTTAAAGACATTGAAGGAGAAGGAGCTCTTCAACCTGATCCTGAAGGACATATGACCCCTGAAGGATGGTCAGGAGAAGGAACTCAAGAAGTTGTGGGAGGAGATGTTCCTGATTGGGTTCCTAAAGATACTTGGCAAAAAAAAGCTGGTGGTGGAACAGTTGAAACAGGGGCAATTGCACGAAGACAATCTTTAGTACCTCCATTAGCAGGGCCTAATCCGCAAGGAATCATGGGGTTGCCTTCTGAGGTAAAACAGGTTAAGGTAGGGTAACGTAGGAACATTATGGCAGAAATAGACAAAGTACTCCCTAATAATCGGGAAAAGGTAACAGTTAATCCACAAGAAGATTTAGAAATAGAAGTTTTAAATCAACAAAATAAAATGGATCCTGGAGTAGACGTTCAGGAAAATGAAGATGGTTCGGTTGATATAGATTTCGAACCTGGTAAAGTTTCTCCATCAGGTGGAGAAGATCATTTTACAAATTTAGCAGAATTAATTGGTGATGAAGTTACAGGAAGATTAGCTTCTCAAATTTATCAACAATACGAAGATTATAAAACTTCTAGAAAAGATTGGGAACAAGCTTATACAACTGGTTTAGATTTATTAGGTTTTAAATATACTCAAAGATCTCAACCTTTCCAAGGAGCTAGTGGCGCTACGCACCCAGTTTTAGCTGAAGCAGTAACTCAGTTTCAAGCAACAGCTTATAAAGAATTATTACCGGCTAATGGTCCAGTAAGAACTCAAATTTTAGGAGCGTCCAACAGAGAAAAAGAAGATCAAGCAATGCGTGTTAAAGATTATATGAATTATCAATTGACACAAGAAATGAAAGAATACGACGCAGAGTTTGATCAAATGTTATTTTATTTACCTCTTGCAGGTTCATCATTTAAAAAAGTTTATTATGATGAAATGATTGGAAGAGCAGTATCAAAATTTGTACAAGCGGATGATTTAATTGTTCCGTATTCGGCTACCTCATTAGAAGATGCGGAAGCAGTTATTCAACGTATGTATATGTCGGAGAACGACGTACGTAAGGCACAGGTTTCCGGATTCTATGCAGACATAGAATTAGGAAGACCGGCCTATACGCAAGATAGAGTTCACGAAGAAGAAAGAAAATTAGAAGGAACTAGAAAAACTTATAATCAAACAGACCAAACTTATACAATTTTAGAATGTCATATGAATTTAGACCTGGAAGGTTTTGAAGATGTTGATCAAGAAACAGGAGAACCTACAGGAATTAAACTGCCTTACATTGTAACGATGGAAGCAGGGGGTCGTAAGATTTTGTCTATCAGACGAAATTATCAACCTAATGATCCTCTGAAGAAGAAAGTCCAATACTTTGTCCATTTTAAATTTCTACCAGGACTAGGTTTCTACGGATTTGGACTTATTCATATGATTGGCGGATTGAGCAGAACTGCCACAGTCGCTCTCCGCCAATTACTTGATGCAGGGACTTTAAATAATTTACCTTCGGGATTTAAACAAAGAGGAGTAAGAGTTAGAGATGATGCACAACCGTTACAACCAGGAGAATGGAGAGACGTTGATGCACCAGGAGGAAGTTTAAGAGATGCATTCTTTAATCTTCCCTATAAAGAACCATCACCAACATTATTACAATTGATGGGAATTGTTGTTGAAGCTGGTCAAAGATTTGCTTCAATTGCTGATAACCAAGTAGGAGATGCTAAAGCTCAAGGAGCAGCGGTGGGTACCACAGTTGCTTTATTGGAAAGAGGATCAAGAGTAATGTCAGCTATTCATAAAAGAATTTATAATTCTTTAAAAGAAGAATTTAAATTATTATCAAATATATTTGCTCAATACTTACCACCAGAATATCCTTATGATGTTGTAGGTGGAAATAGATTAATTAAACAAGCAGATTTTGATGACAGGATAGATATTGTTCCTGTAGCGGATCCTAATATATTTTCTATGACTCAAAGAATTCAATTAGCTCAAACTCAATTACAATTATCTATGTCTAACCCACAAATGCATAATATGTATGAATCTTATAGAAAAATGTATGAAGCTTTAGGAGTTAAAAATATTGATCAAGTATTACCTCCTCCTCAACCACCAGTTCCAAAAGATCCTGCATTAGAACATATTGATGCAATGGCTATGAAACCTTTTCAAGCTTATAGAAATCAAGATCATAGAGCTCACATTACAGCTCACATGAATTTTATGGCTACTAATTTTGCTAGAAACAATCCACCTATTATGGCGGCTCTAGAAAAAAATATTATGGAACATATATCATTGATGGCACAAGAACATATTGAAATAGAATTTGCAGCACAGATTATGGAAATACAACAGGCACAGGCCCAGGGTGCTCAAGGACCGGAACTTCAACAACAAGTTCAACAACTGAATTTAATGATGGAAGCAAGAAAAGCTGTTTTGATTGCCGAGTTTACTGAAGAGTTTATGAAGCAAGAAAAAGAGATTACTTCTATGTTAGATAGTGACCCTTTAGTTAAACTTAAAGCTCAAGAGTTAGATCTTAAAGCTATGGAGAACTATAGGAAACAAACCGAAACTACTGAGAGAGTAAACTTGGATAAAGCTAAATTAGTCCAAAATAGGGACCTTCAAGAGCAGAAAATGGCTCAAAATGAAGATTTAGCTAGCTTAAGAGCTGAAACTTCATTAGTTAAACAAGAGATGGCTAACAAGGCTAAACGTCAATCTGATATTATGAAAAGAAAAGATGTAAAAACCTTGAAAGGTCCTCGAGAATAGTATAACAATTAGTTAGGAGAAAACTTATGAGAAATGATTTTGGAACAAGACCTTACAAACCAAGATTTCCTTATGA
>VTLG01008907.1_pt1 | contig 20473 bp, 27 predicted proteins | sample 4694571 | NCBI WGS metagenome assembly VTLG01 (sample SAMN12604809, study PRJNA352737) | marine metagenome | biome: ENVO:00000447; feature: ENVO:00000209|ENVO:00000569|ENVO:01000036; material: ENVO:00002151; isolation source: viral sequences binned using virsorter ... | reverse complement strand
TTGATCTCGTCCTGAACGTTCGACTCTAGAAGTGCTCTAGCAGTGTCGGGAACATTTTTATCAAGTGCCTCTGTAATAAACTCGCCGACTGGTAACTCCATATGGCGTATTGCAAGGCAACGGAAGATGGTTTCTTCGGCTCCACTTTTAAGTTTTCCTTTAGATGTTTGTACGGGTGTCCAAGTTCTTTTTCTGGACAGTAATTTTAGATAGGGGTTCATTGCTCGCAGTCGCATTCAAGTTTTGTATCTTCACCAATTAAACTTGCCAAGTAATCTTGTACTTCAGTATCTCCTAGTGCTGCGTAAGCATCAGTCTTATCCTGTGTGTCGCCCATTACCTGTAAGCTGTAATACAGTGAGGTCTGTGGTGATTCCAACCACTCTTCTATAAATGCTTCATCGTAAGTCACCATGTCGCTCCAAGAGTTGAAGCTATAGCCATGTAGCAATCCTGTTCTATCGAGCATGATCATTATTTGATCTGCTACTAATTTATAACTCTCCCATCCGACCTCGGACGCGATCTCAACGTCGCCATATTGTACCTGTTCCACCCCAAACGCACCTGAATCTCTGTCGACTACTCGACTAATAGGTGGTGCAATTTCTGGTGTTGAAGTAAAGCCATGAATGTCTCTACTCCTGTAAGAACAACTGGCGGTAGGGGCTATCGCGAATGCCCGGTCCATGTTGTTCTCTCTTGCTATGTTAGCTGCCTCTTGTATGCCGAGGAAGAGCTCGCGTGCAGCTAATCCCGCGTAACCTTCATAAGGCTCAGCGTCATTTGTCGCTTTAAGAGCCTTACCAAACTCGGCATATGTAATATTGTTGTTTGCTAAGAAGTTGGATAGTCCAAGCATTCCGAGCCCGACTTGCCTGTCTTGTTCCGGGGGTAGGTATTCGCCAGTCCTTCCAACACCTGTTCTGCCATGAAGATCGCACAGCTCGGACATGCCTTCACGGAAAGCTTCCCGTAAGTCGCCGATACGACAGGCACCGCAATTGATATGCTGGAGCAGGCAAGTTCCACGTGAGGGCAAGTAAACTTCCAAGCAGACATTCGAGCGAATTCGTTTTTTGTTTTTGTCATGTTTTATTTTGTTGAGCCAAATGTCTCCTCTTGCAATGCCTCCAAGTATAGCTTCCTTTGTTGAAGCTTTTGAATCACGCCAGAGTTCTGGGGTGAGGTCAACACATCGTTTAACCCATGGGAGTTCTTCTCTTTTTGCGAGCACGAACTCAATAATATCGGGGTGGTTAATATCAAGGTGCAAAACACATGCACCATTTTTATAGTGACCCCCCCTCCTAAGTATTTCATTTAATGTTGAATAGAATTTTCCGAATGAGACTGGTCCACTTGCAACAAGTGTATCAGGTCCCTTATTTGTTTCTGTGCCTGCCGGTCTGATGTCCGACAGGTGGACTGCGACTCCTGCTCCATAGCGTAGAGCATGGCTAACAAAACGCCAGCTCGCTTCGATTCCATCTGACCCCTCCATAGAGTCTTGTACATTGAAAATTGTACATGATACTGGAAGACGATTGGTGGGATTGTCCATCCACTGCTGGACTCGACCAGTCCTAGCTATTTTGTTGGGTGTTTGCATTTTTTTTTGCTGCCTGAAGTAAAGGTACTAATAAGTTATTAAATTTGAACAGTTGTTCTTGTAGTTTTAAGTATAGTTCTATCATCGTCTCTTTGTCAATCTCATACAGAGCTAACTGTATTTCCCTCATTTGTAGGTCCTGATGAAGGGTTAACTTCGTAGTTTTTATCGGGTTGCCAGAGGATTGGTTCTTTTTTTCCATGATCGTAGTCTGATGTTGTTAGTATGCGTGCAAGTCTAGCGTTAATCAACGCATCTTCCTCAGTCAATCCCTTTTCTTCAAAGGTTTCAACGACTGCTTTCCATGTGTAACCTTTCAATTTAAAGATCTGTTCAGCACGTTTAACTCCAACCCCCGGCACGCCCGAGTAACCGTCTGTGTTATCGCCAGCAAGTGATTGAATTAAATGCCATCTTGCTCCCTCGTCAGGAGAAATAGTAACTGTCTCTTTAAAATCGTATAGTTTACCGGGAATCTGTCTCATGTCCTTATCAGGAGAAACAATAATGTTTCCGGGGTATTTTGTAGCGTAAATACCTAACGCATCGTCAGCTTCAAGTGTATCTTTGAGAATAACTTTGTAGTTTTTTCTTAATTCCTGTATGACACGTTTAAATCCACAGGGCTTTTTTCGCTGTCGATGACCCTTATATTCGGGCAGAATTTTTTTCCTAAAATTATTAGGGCTTGTAAAGAATAATATCAGATCTTCGTCGAAAAACGAACCAAATTCTGTTTTAACTCTTTCTAAGTCTCTTCTTACGCATTTCATCGCTTCTGAGAAGTTAGAAGTAACGACTATAACGTCATCACCAAAATCCATCTCTGTTTCTGCACTAGCACAGCATTTATATACTATGTAGTCGCAATCAATTAATAATTTCATATTTAATGCACGTCATGCCATGTATTGCCGTGTTTTGAGTCAGCAGCTATGGGACAACGTAAGTTGTAGTACTCACCAGCTAATATAGCTGATGCTTCTAATCCATACTTCAATCTGATGATGGATTTAGTCTCGCATTCGTATTGAAGTTCATCATGTACGAAAGCTAGTTGATGTGTGTGAACATTGTTTTTCTGGAATAGCTCATTAGCTATAACCATCCAACGTTTCGCTACTATACCGGCAGAGCACTGCAAGAGATAGTTTAACGCTTTGTGCGGTGAGTCGACCAGCACCCTTCGTCCGTCCAATGCCATGAGGTAACCAGCAGTAGCCTTATTTGAAACCGCTCCCAGTAATTCACTGAGTCCTTCGATTGCAGATACAAAAGCCGCTCTGATCTCCGATCCCTTTTTTTTAGCTTCCTTGGGTTGTAAAGAGTTATCATAACTCATACCTATTTTTTCATTTCCTGCGCCATACAAGAAGGCGTATGTAACCGTCTTAACTTGTCGACGTGTGATTCCTATTTTGTCAGCATTAACTTGATGTATGTCATCATTGAGTAATATGTCGGCATATCGACCTCCGTCATATCGTCCTAAGTAATGAGCTAACATACGTAACTCTATTCCAGATAGGTCAGCACCTACCATTACCATTCCCGGACTAGCTGTAAATAGTTCTCTGAATTCCTGTGAAGCTGGGACTTGTGCTAAATTCGGTTTACGATGAGCACATCTAAATGTGTTCGTACTAACCGAACAGTGGTGATGGATTCGACCTTCACCAGTAACAAGCTTGTTCCAAGCGTTCACGCCTTCGGATATCATTCCAAGCTTCTTCTTTATTGTCAAACATTTCGCACATGCTACGGAGAAGGGAATATTTATCTCCATCAATGTAATCTCGTCGATAATTGGTTTCCCAGTCGTAGTGGTCTGATTCAGTTTGACATTCAAACGATTCGTAAGAATCCATGCTATGTGATCTCGTGAGGTTGGGTTAAATTCTTTTAGTCTTTGAAACTCTGCTCCGGCTCTGTAGCCTTGTGTAGAGTTATCTCGTTTAGGAGTGAACAACGCTCCTCCAATGAAAGTCCACTTTTGCCGAAGTACTTTAGTAAGTTCTTCCATCTCTCTTCTGAGATGTGACTCAAGTTGCTGAGCTTTTTGTTCATTAAATGTCCATCCATGTATTTCTTGTTGTGTGAGTATGAATGCGACTTGGTGTTCTAACCTTGCCGCGTCATTAAGGGGCGGAAGTGTTCGCATAATTTGGTGGTAACGTTTACGTCTTGTATGCAGTAGTCCTGCATTTCTTGTGACCATTCTTTCCAGTCACTTGTCTTACCAAACTCTCCTTTGTATTCGCCGAGTCTATACCCGTAAGCTTCTAAAGAATGTCTGCCATATAGTTGCATAGGCATCCTTGGTACGTTTCTTCTCTTATCTATCTCCATCAAGTTTGGATGATATAGCCTAGATAAAACAAGAGTATCAAGAACATCCCCATCATACTTAAACCAAGGATAAGTTTTCCGAAGAACAGGTATATCATAGCCAATAATATTATGACCAGCAATGACATCAGCACTGGTGAGCCAATGTAAAGCTTCCGTGATCGGTGGGCAGTTACCACCTCGATCATTAAATACGAAGGTTTCTTCTTTCGTGGAGTCGTATATGGCAATGCAATGTATCGTAGAAACGTCATGTAATAGTCCGTTAGTTTCGCAGTCAAACACGAGCATTTGGCTTTCCTGCATAAGTCTTGTCCTTAAACTTTGCTTTCTTTTTTGCTTGTTTAGAGGGTGGGTTTGGTTTCTTCAGCTCAGAAGTCTGTGCTGGGATTGAAAATTGTGTTCTCAGTTTCATCGTACTTACATGTTTCTTTGTTGTATTTCAAATGACATGCAACACCGACCTCGCCTGAATAACGATTCTTTAATAGTCGTAAAATAGTTACGTCTTCAGCTTCAGTTTGTTGGTTTCTTTCGAGTCCCCATACTTCATCTGCAAGCTGTGAAATTGCTGCTGATCCTCTCAGTTGTCCAAGAGTTACACGAGCTCCTTCTTCATGGTTCTTATCTGTCTGTGTTCGACGTAGATGTGATACCAAGAATAGTTTAATTCCGGTTCGTTCAACTAAACTTCTAAGCTTAGTCATGGTGGTGTCAATCATTTTTCTCTCATCTCCATCAAGACCTGATATCAATATGGATAGGTGGTCGAGGAAGATGATTTTCGTTTCGAGCGCGAGTGCCATATATTCAATCCGACTGTAAATAATGTCAGGATCAGCACTCCCGAAGTGATCATAAAGGAAGAGGTTCCAGTCTTTGAGGGTGTAGTCATATGCTTCTTGTAATGTTTCCTTGGTATGTTCTCCAAGATGTAATGCTTTACCAGTAGCTACAGACATAAGTCCTAAAGCTGTTCTTCTATTTGATTCCTCCAGAGCAATATACCCTACTCGTTCTTTTTGGTCTAAAAAGTGAGTCGCCAACTGCCTTGTCAGCGTTGACTTGCCCTGCCCAGTGCCTGCCGAAATCACGGTAAGCTCTCCGTATCTGCATCCATGGGTAAGCTTTTGTAGTCCTACAAATGGATACTCAAAGTCACATGGTGGACTAGGGTTAGTTACTAATTCTAGAAGTGATTGTCCTTCGACGATCCCATCCGGCTGATACGGCGAAGAGTTCCAGATAGCTTTCCTAATCGCCTCTGCGTCATTATTCTGCAATGCGTCAGAAGCATCCTTGTACGGGTCTGGTAAATGAGCAATCTTAACTTTGCCAGATGGTAAGATCGCAGCCACTGCTTCCGTCGCCAACTGACCGGCTTCATCTTTGTCGAAGAAAAGGATAATTTCTTCAAAACCTTGAAAAAGCTGTAGTTGCTTCTGTATATCCTTCTTTGCTGACGCAGCTCCGTGAGGTAGTGATACATGCGCCCAGTTGGGGTAAGCTTCCCAACCCGATAGTGCGTCCATCTCTCCTTCGTAAACCATAATACGCTTACCAGTAGAAGGAATGAGAGACTGACCAAAAAGAGTGTCAGTAGTGTTTCCTTCATACTTGAAGTCCTTTAGTTTGGTTTTTGTTTTGAAGTGTTTTGTCGCTGCCGTAATAAGGGAAGCGTAAAAGTTCTCCATCCCTGTAGACTTTGTAGTGTTGACAGGTTGATTCGCTGATGTTTCGTTTTTGCAGCCTTTGGGCTGATCCTTTGAATTGGACATTGGTGGTCATGTTATGTGTGTGATTAACCTCGTTTTCTGTGGTTAAGGTTTGACAACTAAAACAAAATGTATTGCCGTCGTCATATATAGCTTTAGCGTCAGATGAGCCACACACCTCGCATGGCTCGTGTCTTAAAAACTCGCTAGTCATCGTACTGTAGCCAGTTGGTATCTAGAGTTGAATCAGCATAACCATATCTGCCTATTGGAAAGAAGTTGCAAGCAAAAGATCTTCTACTTTTCTTTGACTTAAATGCTGGATGTCCATGTGTTAAATACGATGGAAACATAAGCATTAGTCCTGTGCTTATTGGACACTCGAATTTATAAGAAAAGAATGGAGTAGGGTTATTAAAGTCTGCATTGATACCCATACTCATATTAAGACATAAAGGATTACGAAGCTCTAACGGAGGGTGCTCTTCTTCTAGATCGTCAAAATATAATACGGCAGAATACAAACAATTTGTATGAGAATGAGCAGTCATTTCACGACCATTTGAGTTTTGTGTAACCCAATTAGTTGTCATTACCCATTTCTGAGCAGTATCCCCCGTTAAGTTTCTAAGCCAAAGTGAAAATATTTCAGTTATTGTCTTTTTAAGCTTTACATTATATTGTAACACATTGTATAGATCTGGTCTATCTTCATAAAGTGTCTCATCTTCTTGATTAGTAGATGGCAAATTTTTTAATTCCTGACATATTTCAATTGGTATTTCAGTAGTGCCTAGTGGGATGCCAAAGAGTATGTCTGTTTTTATGGGGATGGTCATGTTTTTAGCCAGTGTACTGGGATACAGTGGGCAGCACACCATTTAATATGGTATCGCTCGCACCACTTTGCATATGTTGTCTTGCTCTTTTTAGAGATTCTTTTGTATGGGTCTTGAAATACCATACGTAAATCTATGTCTGGGTTGTCCTTGATTACTTGTCTAATCTTACGCCTAGATGGTGGGTCCCAATACCCTTTGACCTCTAGGATTACTCCGTTACTTGGTAATACAAAGTCGGGAGTATAGCTGTGTTGTATAGTGTAAGGGTAGGACGTTTCCTCATATTCATAGTCAACGCCCAACGTTACTAATAGATCAGCTACCTTTTCTTCAAGTCCTGATCGAAATCCCATTAGAAATCGTCTTCTTCAACAGAAGATGGTGTAGTGTCAATAACCTTGACGTTAGGGTCTTGTGTTTTAAATCCTGCTGTACTACCAAATAATTCAGCAGCTCCTACTTCGTCTAAATCTCCTACGTCTACACCTACCTCTGACTGAACACTTATGATCTGTACTCCAGATAACTTAAGTGATGTACCATAGGTTGTACCATCTTTAAGTATGTATGGCTTTTGTATAAATCCAAGCTTAACTTTACTACCTGAATATACTGGTGTAGTTTCGTCCTTGATTGGTGTACCTTCCGTATCTACTACAGGTGGACGTTTCTCTTCACTCCAAGAAAACTTGATAAGATACTTACCATCACTAACTTCTTCCCATGGTGTAGGCTTGAGTGTGGATCTCTTGGGGTTCTTTAATTTAGACTCTGCCCATTTTAGACATTCGTCTCTTTCAGTCTCTAGTTTGGAGATCATGTCTTCTCCAACTATGGCTTTCAATGAATAGCCAAACTTGCTTGGCTTTAACACGGACTGATAACCTTCAAGGGTTACAGGCTCGGGTGTTACGTGTATGTTTCTCATTAACAGAAAAAATATGTTGAATCAATTACAGCTTCCGGTTTAAGGTCGCCAATAATCGGTGGTCGTTCTTCAGCTCCTATTGCTAGGGCGAAGTCAGTTAAGGGTTCATGCTCTGCGAACAGAGTCATGTAAGTTTCGCGTACTAGATATGATAGTTTACACATATCAGTAGCTCTACATAATACACTGTCATGTATTAATGCAATCGGAAAGTTTGTAGATGTTGTAGCAATATGAAGTAAAGAAGCATCTAATGAGTGGATAAGATTAGGTGCAGTAGCATTCTTATGATGACTAAGGTCTACACCCGTCTCAGCTCCTGCTATATGTACCTCACATCTACCCATTAGTTGAGTTTGTATAACAGTTGACTTGTATTTCATCAAGCGTTGTCTAACATTAAAACCTGATGGTGTTGTCCACTTGATTTCATCAGCTCCAGCTTTAACAGCTCTTGCTATCTCTTTCTCAATCCATTTCATTACGTCCATAGCTCCCGGAACTACCTCGTTCATGGCAGCTCGTACAGCTTTTACGCATTGAGTTAGCTCTTCTTTGTCTACATCTACACCTTTTTCTTTAAATGCGTCCCTGATGTATGACCTATTACTAAAAGGTTTAGCATTATAGGGTATTGTCATCACGCATCTTTTGGTTACTTTCCTGTCCCAGTGAGGCTTTAACCTATCAGGGATTGCGTCCATGCTTTTTAATGCAATAACTGCATAAGCATCTTGGGGTTTATCACTCCCTATGACGTTTACCATACGAGCAGTGGACGCATCTTTAGCGAGACCGGCGAGAATCTGGAGACCACTACATGTAGCGTCTACAGCTACGGGCAGATGTGTGTGAGAGCGGTGTTCGTAATACAACTCGTACCATTCGTTACACGCAGCCAAGAATAACCATGGCTCGTCAGCATTTTCCCAGTCAGCAATGTTACCGATAGGGTCACGCCATACACGCTCTACTAAAGCTCTATTCTCATAGTTGTCTATCCAGTCTAACCTTTCTTGCATGGTTGCTTTATCTAAACCATACGTAGTAGCGAGTTGGAACTTTATCCATTCCATACCCTTCTTAGTAATTTTAGCACCTTCATTGAAGATAATCAAACTTTTTCCAAAGTCAGTATCTTGAGGAGTCAATAGGTTGGGGATGGGATATGCTCTACCACGATAGTCAAAACTCCAAGGAATGTAATACACCTTATCCTCAAACTCTCTCACCACTTCCATGGTCATACGAGTTCTACATGATTTGCGTATTTCAGCCGCTTGTAAATTTCTAGCTATTGTAGCTTGTTTTTTCCAACTCTTCCATACATCCTTGCTCGCCTCTTCTGGAGGTTTGGGAGGTATAGTGTGTTGGATGACAGGTCTGAATTTTCCTACGCTAATTCCTCTTTCTTCTAACTCTCTCGCTACCGCTACTATGAAAGGGTTTAGCTTGTAAGAAACCTTCTGAATTCTATTAATAAACTCATAAGGAATTTCCCCCTGTATTAACCCGTGATCGGTCTTACGTATTAAATTAAAACAACGTGTTAAATCATTTAGATAATAACCGCCATCTTGGAGAGCGTGCCAATTACGTGGAGGGATAAGCATAGGCTTAGCAAGTGGGCTAAATAATTCAGCCATTCGCATGATTTCATCATGTTGTGTAATTAATAAGTCGGTTGGTTTTAATACAGAATATCTTTTTCTACCTTTTACGAGTAAATCTCTTTCAAACCAACCAGACACTTCCATCAAGCAGTCCATAAGGAATGTACCTACCTTGACTTTAGTGGCTCTATCCCAACGAATCCAAGGTGTAATAGATGTCTTGTGCATTAATGTTTGAATGCACTTACGTTTGTACTCTGTACCCTTTGATTGATGCCAGTAATTCTTCTTTAATGTAGCTAACAGGGCTGGTGCCTCCTTGTCATAGTACTCCATCTGGGCTTCAGCCTCAACTGCTGTACCTATAGCTATGGCTATCGTTGTTACAGTTTGTTTCGTTTGTTGTGGAGAAAATACATGGTCAAATGCAACCTTGGTTACCAATAAAGCCTGTATTTCTGAGCTACTGGGCAGGATATGCTTGTGAAAGATAGCGTAGTCTCTACCAGCTTGTGTTAGAAACTTCTCTTTTTTACTATTAATGAATGCAATAAGATCAGGCAATATTGAACTAACGCATGCTGAGCCATACACTGTTGCAGACGCATAAGTCTTTTCTTCCAACTTTTGTGTGTTGAATTTTAACTTATTTAATCCGCCTTGTATTTGTGTACGCTCGTAGTTCTGCTGATCTTCAATTTGTTGTTCAGTTAGCATTTGGGGTGTAGTTAGTTGTCGTCGTTTATTTGCTCTTGCATTATAGCAATGAGTTCGTCCTTGTGTGGGTGGTTGTCAACAAGAAGTTTTAACTGTTGATACCTACGTTCAAATGTTTTTTTTGTCATCTGGATTGTTGAAGTCAATGTTTATTGGATTAGGAATCAGGTGATATACACCTTCATCTGTTGCTAATGTTATGTGTGTATTTCTACCTATTTCTTTTTTAAGTTTTTGCTTGGTGTGATGCTCAGACTTGTATGTAAACTCCTCTATCTTGCCTGTTTCTTGATCTTCGATTCTAACTATGCCAAAGTGTGAGCTTGGTAGTTGATAACCATGTATCTTCCATTCTCTGAACTCTTCGTAAAGCATTTCAGGGAAATAGTTAGCAGGGCATTGCCTGATAGCTTCCCAGTTGTTTGGGTAATACTTGCGTTTCATTTTAAATGTATTTGTGTAACGTCTAATAAACTGTAATCGTGTGCTACTACCCAATCAAGAGCATAGTATGCAGCATCTTCGTCATCTCCTGCCCAAGTAAATAGGTAAGATTTATCTTCAGGTTTACCCCTGATGCAGTAGTCAATTTTGTAAATCATGGGGTACCTATATATCACAAGTTGGAATACAGGCACCTTCTAGGCGATTCTGAGAGGACTTAATCGGCTTAAGTATGGTAAAATCCTCTTTATTGACCATTGTCTTGCAATGTGAGCATGTCATAGCTATCCATGCAAGATGGTAGACAGACTGAACATAATGGCAATGTGGACACTGTAAAGCATCGCCATGATTACGGGAGACACGTGTGTGTGAAGTGATTGGTTGAAAGCTTAACATATGAAGTGACCCTCGCATGAGAATTGCCAATGGAATGGATACATTGTACCATATTCCTTTGCAACACGTTTGTCTATGATCTGTGCTATTGCGTCCCTGTCTTGGAATGTGAGACAGTCAGCAACGTTGATGTCCTTGGTACGGTGCATCTTTTTGTTATGTTCCTCTGCTTGTTGCATGAGGTCGTCGTATTCAGTCATGCTGTTAGTGGGTTAGGGTTGAATAGTTCGTCAGCTTCTTGTGCGTCCTTGCATTCCATGAGGTTGGTGTACTCTTCATGTGATGTGCTGAGCTCTTGAAGCTTTTCAAATAGCTCACGTGCTGAGTATCTGTACATTGCGTCCTCGCCAAGTATGACGTCGCATGCGTTGATGACAAACCAGTGCTTGAGCTGGTGATCATCCATTAGTCCTCCGTCCCTGTCATAGGCGTCTACGGAATTGCGGTAGTGATGCACTTCCATGATGCCGTCCTTGTCTGGGTCGGGTATTGGTCCGAATTGAAAAGTCATAGTGGGTGAATGAACTGTTAGTAGTCTAATTGGTAAAGGTTATATCTGTGTATTATTGTAACAACTCTTAATATGATGGGTCTCCTTGTGGTTCTGGGTAAATGGGTACGTCCTTGTGTTGTATTTCGTTTATTAGTGCATCTATTTCTATGTTGTATTCGTCGTTATCGTCATCTCTATATGCACGCAAAGCATCTAATATTAGTTGCGTCCTTGCGTCCATGCTTGTGATGATTGTGTTGATTGTGACTGCGTCCATGATTGTGTATGCTTGTGATGATTGTGTGCTTGTGAAAAATTAAAAAAAGAAAAAGATCCCAGTCATAGCAAGGGATCTCGGGATTATTTAATTATATTTTTAAAAGTAACTTAACTACTTTTCATACTCAACTCTGGTTGAAGTATAGCCTGCCTCAGAATGTCTAACAATGTAACCCTTACTTATTAAGTTAGCGTGGGTTAAGTCGTTGATATGACTGAGATCTGTGTTGTCGTCCTTGTAGATAACATACAGGTGTTTCTTCATGCAATAGCCTCCAATGATTGATTTACTTTTTTAGCTCTGTTTCCGTGTGATAAGAAAGCAACAACACATTTTCTGTTAGACTGTTGACATATACCACAGTCCTTACAGTTAGTGTCGGATGTTTGAGCTGGACATACTAGAACCCTTGTGCCTGCTGGCGTCCTTGCTGGTACTGGTTGACTATTGTCAACAACACATACGGCAGGGATACCGGCGGCTATCGCGTCATCTGCCGCTTGCATGCTATCGCATGAGGCGTTGACGGTAAAACCGTTGTTGTTGGCGTACTTGATAGCCTCGAGGTTGTGAGTATGTAGCTGGTGGTGTGTGTAGGTGTAACCCTTGGCACCACTGGACTTGTTAGCATCGACCAATGACTTAAGCAAGTCAAGCCTGATGTACTCGCGTCCTTGGTGCTTGGTGTAACCCCAGTCGCCAGCTTGGTTGTGACGCCATAGCTGACCCTTGTCTAACTTACTAACGTAAGTTGTGAGGTCATCCCAAGTACCACCACGTAGACCGTTGCTCACTTTTTTCCAGTGCCAAGAGACAGGACCGGATTTTGCGTAGCAACCTCCTGACTGTAGGTGTGGGCATGTGCTTGGGCATGAGCTCTCCTCGGTTGTGGTAACTGGCATCTTGCCAGTCTTAGCATTGCTTGATTTTTTTGTGATGTGGACTAGCATGACAGGATGAAAGTTAGATGGATAATTAACCCTAAAGGGTTAGTGCGTCCCTGTGGAGTTGAACCACAGGTGAAAACCCAGACGCTAACACTACCTAGAAAGGTAGTGGTGCTGTTGCATCGTTAGTGCAACCGGTGAACTCGTAGCATAACTTGCCAGTAGCAACAGTGTTACCTCTTAGGTAAGACAGTGCTCTGACTGCGTTCTTGCTCAACTCTTGAGACCAGAAGCCTAAGCTTATGTTATCTTGCATTAGCAAGTTAACAATCTTAGCTCTGCTAACGTTAGAGTACTTGTACTCATAACCGTTGGTGTATCTAAGATTTACTGTACCAGTAAAAGGGTTGACATTGATAGCCTCAACAGCAGTTGATGAGCGAGGTGTAGGAACGATAGTTGAAACGTTGAACATAATTTGAAATTGTAAATTGAACAGTGATGGAGAGTTGTAGTTAAGTTATATTATCTCTCTCACCCTAAAGGGAGAGAGAATATAACATAACGTAAACAACTCTATCCATACCTCCAGTATAAACCCTAGTCGGCAACCATTACAATTCATCTTAACATTCTGTAACAATATATAACTAACTACGTTAGTATATTATTGTTGTCTCAAGTGAGTCTAAGTCAGGCAACAGATCGCCTCTCTTGCGCGTTCTAGTAATCCGCGTGCGCCTGCCCCTGCGCGATTTAGTTGTATCCGCTCGGCTGCGCCTCGCTACCTCGCCGTGCTGTCACTTGGACAGTACTGCAACACAGCAAAATCCTTGCTATGACTGGCTTTGATGGAGCGAGCGGAGCGAGCTGGACACCGATTGGACGCATCCATGTCGCGAAAGTCTAGATTCGCGCGATCAATTAACGCAGGCAGCCGCGCGGTAGAAAGAGCGACCCCCTATGGGGGAGTCCTTGCCCGGGCGTTATTATTAATACACCTGAGACATTTTTGTCATTTTTTAAGAGTAAGTCTAACGACATACAAACCAAGAATAACCCAAAATGCTATCTCTAATCCGTAATTATTCATCTTCTTCCGGGAAATATCCGATAGTAAACCCACCGTCTTCAGTTTCTTCTACTACTGCCTTATAGACAGTCTCATCATGTTCTGCCATGTACTCATCTATAGCCATATCGACAGTCTGTTCTGCTTTTAGATTGACCCATCGTTGTTCTAACCCTACCAACATACCTAGTATTAACCAGTTAATAGGTGGGAAAGGAGTTTTCAGACTCTTATATAACTCTTTAAAGTGACTAATATTTAATTTACTATCCATATAGTTAAAGTAGTATAGTGTAAGTAGTTAGAAGTGATATCTATAAGTGATATCCAGCTAACAGTAAATTTAGGAGGGAGAGTCCACCCTTCTCTCCCCTATTAACCCGTGATCGGTCTAAACCCAGTTATTGTATGCCTTCTTACCAGCCTTACCTCTCGCCTCCTCACGTTGGTCTAAGTTAAGTCCTAGTACCAAATGGTTAGCACTAGCTTCTGGGTCGTCTAAGAAGGCTGCTAATTGGTCAGCCCACTCTTCTTGAGCTTTTATCTTGATCTGTTCCTGTGCTGAGATACCGAAGGCATCTAGGAAGTATTTTACTCCTTGCGCTAAACAGTCTAGTCTATCGTCGTGTTTGACAGCGTATTTCTGTCTACACATCCTACTCATTTGGTAGAACAGCATGTATAGAAGCCTTTCTTCTGGAGCACCTTCTCTGTTGGAGTTATAGTCCCATTCAATGAGAGACCTGTTAACAATAAGACGGTGCTGATTAAGAATAGGCTCGAGAGTATCAATAATCCTGTCTTCTTTTCTAACATTAGCTCTTACCTCTTCTATAAGCATCCTCTGCTTAGTTTGTTGTATATGTTTTTTAAATAATTCTGCTACTATACCGTCACCGAAGTTAGATTCGATAACCATTGTATTAACATTGTATTTTTTGCAACCTTTTAGTATGTCCAACAAGGTTTTGTCGGAATACCCATCCCTGTAGGCACGCATTTCGTGTACATATAGAAAGCCGTTTTTCTGCGAGATATAGCAGGCGGCAGTCTCATCGGCTCCTCTACCGGAGGGGTCGACTGAGCAGATGGTTTCTTGGTAGTCAGTCCACTCGCCTTGTACTTGCATAGGGGAATAGAAGTAGTCTCCCGGCAAACCGACTGTTGGAAGGTCTTTAAGAACGTTCCGTGGGTCTGAGCACCATATGATATTGTCGGGTGCTTTAGTAGGATTGACGCTAGTAACAACAAGGTCAGCCATTTTGAGAGGGAATTTCTCAGCATCTGATAGACTTGTGTCCAACATAAACTGTAACATGAAGTTACTACGTCCCATGGACGCTTCTCTTTCAACAAGGTCATCTTCTGTAAATCTGTCATCAGTAGGAGTCCAAGGTTTTGCACCATTATCTATGTCTTCTTGTAGCTGTGGAGCTATGAGTCCTTCAAAGGGTGCGATGTTTCTTGGGTATCTTGCGGTCCAAATAAATGGTCTGTAATTCCTAGCTGCCAATTTACGATAAATAGTAAAAGTAGTCTGAGGAGTCCCGAGATACATAATACGGCTATCGTTTTTCGGCGTAAGGATTGACTCGGCTTCGGTGCAAAGTTGAAGAAGCTTTTCACGCATCAGCTCCGTCATGGAATTTCCCGGCACCTCTATGTCGTCTAGAATCATTAGGTCTGCTCTGCTTCCCGTTAACTGACCAGTAATACCAACACTTTTGACTGATGGTGCCTGATGAGGTGAGCATAGAACGTCGAAGGAAATTCTTGACCATCTCGCGTCGTCGCTCTTTGGTTGTAGGTGACTTAGCCATGGTGTTTCAATAATTAATTTTTGTAAGAATATTGACATGTTATCAGCTCTTTCCTTAGAAGCTGATATTATCATTATTTTCTTTTCCGGGTCATTAAATAGAGTCCATAAAACAAAAGCACCAGTAATCCAGCTCTTGCCAACTCCCCGAAACGCCTGTATTTGTAGTCGCTTGGGACCACTCTGCAAGTAATCTGCAATTGCATATTGTGCCCTCGTTGGAGAAGGGAGATCAAGCTGGTCCCACAATGCCTGTAGAAATAGCTTGAAATCGCTCTGTAAGGACGTTAAAACGTCTGTCATGTATGTTTGGTTAGTTAGGTTGTCTACGCTTATCTAGGGACGACCTACGCCTCTCGTAGATTGTTTTCCATTCAAAGGTAGCCAAAGATTGTATAATGTCATCATCAGTCATAAGCATTTCTTGTTGTGTTCTTGGTACTAAACCAAAAAACTTAGCCATAGAGTCATAATAACTTGTATCAATACCTAAAGCTTCAAAAAACTCTTGAGGTGCATCGGCTTTATTCTGTCTACCGTAGTTGTCAGAACTTAACTCTTTCCAAAGGTTTCTAGCAGTCATAGGACCACCTTTTGAAGCAGACTTACCATGACCTTTTGTATATACAGCAATTTTTCCAGTTTTAGGGTCTATAGTTCCTAAATCTATTGCTTCTTGATTAGCTAATCTAATTTGTCTGTCTATTTCGTCAAGACCATCTTTGTTCCATTCAGCCCACTTAATAAAATTGTCATGGGTATATTGAAATCTGTCAGGAAACATTTCGCCTAACCTTTTCATGTCAGCTATTGCTTTTCGGTTATTAGGAGTACCTTCTATATGAGGCATACTTCTCCATGCTTCACCTCTAGCTAAAGACTGTTGATAAGCTCCTTCTCTATTTAAACCAACTTGACTTAATTTAGTTATCCTATCGGCACCTACTTTTGGCTTACCAACTCTAGGTTCACCCATTAAGTTAACTCTACTAATTGACTGTTGTGTGTCAAATAAGTTTACGTCATCTCTAAGAAGGTTATCTGTTTTAGTTCTACTTCCGCCTGCTCCCACTACCATTCGATAGTAGTCTTTCTTGTCAGCGTTATTAAGAATTAAAGCACCGTCGTCTGTATAAGTCCAATCTTGAGCATTTATCTGATTAATAGTATGCTGAGCACCGGTTACTGGTCCCTGCTCACCAATCTTTAATTTATTAGGTATTTTACCATCACCTTGTTTTAAAGCACCTAGTAATTGACTAAATGCTTCATTCATTGGATTAGCCATTAGCCTCTCTTAGGATACTTTTCTCTGTATTTTTTCATTGCTGCTTTTCCGCCTTTTTTAGCTGCCTGAAACTCAGCATTTTTTGCTCTAAGCTTTGCTAAACGTGTTTCAGTAAAACCAGATTTTTTAAGTTTCTTAGTAATACGTGTATCACCTTTACCAACACCTTCTTCTTTAGTTCTTCTGTATTTAGCTAAAGGATCTTTTTTAACTTCTTTCTTTTCAACTACTTCTTTTTTATCTACAGTTTTGTCTTTTACTTCGTTAGTTTTAACTTTAGTTTCTGTTGTAGGGTTTTGATTTTGTTGTGAGTTATTATTTACAGGGTTAGGTGTTGGATTATTCCCACGAATATCCGCAAATCTTTTAGTACCTGTTATCTTGTCTTGTTGTTTTTGTTTATTAATTTTAGCTATCTTTTCTTCAGCTTCTTTATTTTTTTTAATCCTATCTTTTTCTAACGCTGCTTTTTTTGAGTCTGTTATTGGATTGGTTTTTTGGTATTTTTTAGTACTTGAGTTGTAATACTCTTTTTTCCTACCATGACCTTTTGTATCACCATGTTTAATCTTAGGTCCTGTATATGGACCTTTTGGTGGTTTTATACCTAACTGGTTTTTTAATGCAGTTATAGATCTTGATAGTCTTACTTTGTCTGGACCAGAAGCATTTTTATGTTTTGCTTGTAAATTAGCTAAACGTTTTTTTCTGTCTGCAATTTTTTTAGCGTTTCTTACTTTAAGCTTCTCTCCAGCCGTGGAACTTCCTCTTGGTGCCATTTTATTTAATGTGTTGATGAATAATTAGTTCTCTAAATGGCTGGAATCCAAATGCTTTTCGCATCCATCCGAGCCAATGGCTACTACCTTTGTCTTGGTTACATTTTCGACAGGCACATACGATATTCCTCGTAAGAGTTTCTCCACCTCTGCTAAGAGGGATGACGTGGTCGAGTGTAAGTTCTTTTTCTTCATAAGTTTCTCCGCAATAAACACATGTACAATTAAAGTGCTGTTTCACAGCTCTTCTCCAGAGCCGTTTAGAATCTGAACTTGTCATGGTTATTAAATTGTGTAAGTAATGTTTAGGACTAGGTAGTAGAGGGGTCATGCGATCTTTTTGTGTGATTTAATTTTTAATCTGCTTTTTCTATTAATAGATGGTTTTTGTAACCTTCCTTTGGTAGTACTTCCTGAATAGTGAGCAGCATCTTTGCCGTCACCATTTCCATAGGTACCAAGTTGTCTATTAAGTCGATTTGCATTCACACGTAGTGCTAAACCCTTTTTTGTTTTGTTGTATCGTTTTTGTTGCTTAAGCCTGACAGCTTTAGCTTTTGGGTTGGATTTATAATAATCAGACGTTTTTGCCATATAGCTTAGCCTGTACTAATTTTGCATCAACAGTTGGCATAACCTGTGCAAGCTTAGATAGAGGATTTCCATCATAAGCAACACCGCTAATGTCATTAGTTTTTAACCAATCACATGCTGCCTTTAAGTCTTGAGTAGTTGCCTCTCCTGCTTTAATGCGAGAGAGAAACTCTTTTGTAACTAAGTTATGCAACTCGTTGAATTGATCTTCGGTTGCTTTCTTTTTCATTAGAATTTTTCCCCTTTTAATGGGATTCGTGTTAAGTAATAATTTAAGTTTAAAACATATCTTCTTTCTGTATCTGTTTGTGTTACACCTCTATGATAATAGTCTCCTCTAAACAATAAAAGTCTGTTTTGTTTTGATTCAACACATGCTCCATCACTTTGAAACTGTGTATATCCGTTATTGCCATTTATATAATAGATACCTGTATAAAAATTAGATTCAGTTAAAAATCCATAATCTACATGGTAACCTGATTTATATGGTACACCTTTATTAATATCCATGTTTAATTTTTCTCTAATAGTTAAAACAGGATTTAATTTAGTTCTTATAGGTTCTATTAATGGTTCAATGTCAAGAGGACTTACATGATTTCCTAAATGATTAATAGTGTGCATCATTCTCCATTCTTTAGGATTGTACTTGTACTCTGGATGCGAATCAGGAAGTATATTAGTATATTGATCTGTTAAAAAATAAGGAAAGTGTGGGCTAGTAATAAAGTAAAATAGATTATCTCTATTTTCTGGTTCTAAGAAATCATCTATTATTATTCTCATCTTTAATTAGTTTCCACGCTATTGTTGTTCTTAATTGTTTATATAGTCTAGTTGTGGGTTCAGCTCTATGTAAAATAGTACTAGGAAAAACAACAAGTGAATTAGGAATGGGTTCTACATAATGATATTTATCTTCCAAAGCAAATACAGTTTTGCCTCCCCATTCTTGTTTCCAATATTCATTAGCATAATATAAAACTGTTTTAGTATCAGGTCGAGTATCATCTGTATGAAAACTACCTTCTATACCATAAGTCATACCATTACAATAACAACGATCTATTATGTATTCACCTTTTAACTTTTCAGATATTATACTAAAAAGATCTTTTGTAAAAAAATCTTGTTCAAAAGTCATCATCCAAAATGGAAATACCTCTCCTTCAGTAAGGGAAATTTGTCCCCATTCCCATGTAGGTTCACGTAAATAAGTTTGTATTTTACTAACATCGTTGTGTGAAAATACATCTTTATATACTATTATATCTTTTTCAGTGTGGTTCATTCTTCGTAGTTTAGATTTAATACAAATCTTAATTTTGCATTTGTACAAGCTACTGCTGCATGCGAAAGCTCTGCCGGAAAAATTACTGCTCTGTTAAATTTAGATTCAACAAAAGTATTTTCTTCATCGTCAAATAAAGTGCCACCATTATTGCCGTTTATATAATAAACACAAGTTTTTAGTTTACTTCTTAAACGTCCTTCAGGCATGTCTGTATGAAATCTAGATTGATGATGTTTATCTTGAATAGTAGTACAATTAACTCTAGCAAGCCACATTCGTTTTACTTTTAACAAATCTTCTAATCTTTTAACTATATTTTCCATTTTCCAAAAGTCACTTTGATATTCAGTGACATTATTGAAATACCTTCTAAATAGTATAGATTGAAATATAATTTCGTGTTTTTTCTTATCAGGATAGATAACTTGACCCATCTCTCTAATAGAACCATCAGCTTCAGATCTATCTACTGCATGATCGCAAGGCGAATACATAGGATTCGTCATTACCATATAGCAAAAATCTATAGCATCATCTGGTACTAATAGGTCATCAATAACTTGGATGGATTTATTCATCTTATAAACCTAAACCTTTTTTGACAATAGCTAATGCTTTGTCGTCCAGTTCGTTATCACTCTGCTCTACTAGCTTTTCTAATAATTCTACAACAAAAGTTTTGAATTTAGGCGATCTAAGAGCACTGAGCACGAATGGTTTTAAAATTGCTAACATTATTTTTTAGGGGGTAATAGTGATTGAATAGGAACTACGTCGGAGCATATGTGATAAACACGTGACCCGGGACGCAGGGTAAAGCCTTTCCTCTGAAGCTCGGCACATTTGAGAGCACGGACCAACTCGAAGTCTAGCTTATTTTTTTGTATCTGACTTTCTGCCATGCGTTCACATTGCTTAGTCAAATCTCGATTTAAAGGAACTGAGAAGTTTATTTGAAACCCCCAGTTTTCTGATATGACATAACCATCTTCTGTTTGAGGTTCAGTGTCATTACCCATATAAAATGGGCTAAATGTCATCGTGCTGCCATTACAAGATATGTTGCTACCAAAGGCTTGTCGGCTAGGTGCTCCATTATTTTGAAATTGTACAGCTTGATTTGTAACATTTCCCGTCGCGGCTGCCACGGGATTACTATTATTATTGGTGTCTCCTTCTGCAAGTACAGGACTTACTGAGAGAATACAGAGAGCGATGTAGTAGTAGAGTTTATTGTATAGTTTCTTGTAAAGTCTATTTGTTCTACTAAGCCTGCTGCTCTTGTTGTGGTTTCTAAGTTCCACGGTAGTGAATTGTTAGTTACTGAAAATGTTGTAGCTGTGTC
>VTLG01001041.1_pt1 | contig 20481 bp, 23 predicted proteins | sample 4694571 | NCBI WGS metagenome assembly VTLG01 (sample SAMN12604809, study PRJNA352737) | marine metagenome | biome: ENVO:00000447; feature: ENVO:00000209|ENVO:00000569|ENVO:01000036; material: ENVO:00002151; isolation source: viral sequences binned using virsorter ... | reverse complement strand
ATGCTGACCCTACGTATGACATAGAAAGGGCAAAGGTTGTTGCAGATATATGTAAAGTATCTGTAACTACGCTTATGAAAGTAGTACGACATGCTCAAAGGACTCCTAAGAGTGTTAATTGGGATGTCATTAGTAATAAGATAAAACAATAGGAGACAGTACATGGCTGATGAACATGAAGGTACACCCATAACTACCAAGACTCCACTATACACGCTTGATTGGTACATCAAGTGGATAGCTAGTCTTGTGCTTATGTTTGGTATGATACTAACTGCTAACAATGTGTATCCTGCTAACTTATTTTTTCATTTTGTAGGTATAGGTGGGTGGTTAATTGTAGGTATGATGTGGAATGACAGAGCATTAATGGTTATAAATACTTTCGCTTTAGCTACACTAGCTACCAGTATAACTAGATTGTACTTAGATAATAATCCTAGTTATTTTTGCTTAGACTGTATATAATTATAGGAGGAGATTTACTATGCGTAAGCCAATGACAAAAGAACAGAGAGATGCGTCATCTAAACGTCTTGAGAAAGCACGTGCAGCCAAACGTAAACCTGCCAACCTCAGTGTGCATGAGAATGTGCGTAACCTAGACAGTGAGCACCCTGTAGCTATGGACAAAGTTAAGTCATGGATAAAACACAATGAAGAAATGCTTTCATCTTTGAAGATGTCATGTAGAAGAGACAAGGCTATGCAGAAAAAACTTAACAACGAAATGAATATACTAGAAATGTATATACATAACATGAAGTTCTATCTGCGTACTGGCTTGTGGCTAGACAGTGTATATGGTCAGGACAGGGAACACAGTGTCATAAGAAAATGCACAGTCATGGCTTATGATAAGCAAGGCAATGCCAAACGGTCAGTGGGTGTACACTATCCTGATATAGGTTTGTACACTAAGGAGATGCAACAGGAGGAAGTGGAAGCAGTATGAGGCCCATATCTGTAAAACGATTAGTCAACTTGTATGTGCAGTCACCAGAGTTTAATCGGCTACGTGATAGAACACAGCTAGATTACAAAAGGTTCTTGAAAGTATTGACAGATACCTTTGGTGAGAAGACAGCCAATGCTGTGTCAGGCAAGGACGCTAGACTAGCCTATGAAGAATGGGTTAAGCGTGGCATACAGTTGGCTAACCATGTATCTGTCGTAGCAGGTAGAGCATACAGGTATGGTCTGGACATGGAGTACGTGAAGAACAATCCGTTTACGCTGGTCAGAAAGATCACTCCTATTCCACGTAATGTTACATGGACAGAGGATCAAGTGCGTGAGTTTCTTAACATAGCATATGGTGACTTTGTTTACCGTAACGTAGGACTGATAGTACAGATGGCATATGAGTGGTGTCAACGTGTAGGTGACATGCGTATGCTTGAATGGTCTAGCATAAACTTTGATAACAAGAGGCTGGACCTAGTGCAGTCCAAGCGTGGTGCATCTGTGCATCTACCCATATCAGATGGACTACTTGAGATGTTGGAAGAACAACGCAACGACTTTGACTTTCAACAGTATGTAGCACCTATGCCTACACCTGTGGACGGTGAGTACAAACCATTTTCTATGGAGAGGTTGTCTAAGATAGGTAGAAAAATTATGCGACAGGCTGAACTGCCAGAAGAGTTACGCTTGATGGATCTACGTAGAACTGGTACAACTGAGATGGTAGAGGCTGGTGTACCACTGCCACAGATCATGTCGGTGACAGGTCATGCCAATCCACAGTCAGTGAAACCGTACATTAAGAATACATACCTTAGTGCTAACAGTGCATTGACTGCACGACAACAGTTTAAGGAGGAGTGACATGTCATTCAGTAGAAAAGAATATAATAAAAAATATTATCAAGATAATAAAGAAAGTATTTTGATACAGCAAAAAAATTATCGTGCTGATAATAAAGAAAAAGTACGTGATATGAAGAGAAAATATCGAAGTAATTATTTTAATATTATGAAGTACACAGATATAAGTATGTCCTTTTTAAGTTATAAAATAGGTAAAATGAAAGCCAGCACCAAAGACGTAACATTAACAGCAGAAGAACTGTTAGAATTAATACCAAAGGATTTAAAGTGTCCTGTGTTTGGAACTAAGTTCTCATTTGGTAAGGGTCATAATTGGAAATACAAACAAAATAGTATGTCTGTAGATAGAATAGATAATAACAAAGGCTATAATAAAGATAACATAGTGATTGTTTCTTTTAAAGCTAATGCTATGAAAAGTTCAGCCACACTTAAAGAGCTATATCAAGTCGCAGATTTTTATTATGAACTAGAAAAAAGGAGTAAATCTAGTGCTTGAATATCTCAAAGGCTTAGACATCACTGATGGTAGTTCTGTGCGTATGGATTGCCCTGAGTGTAAAGGACGCAAGACATTCACAGTAACCAACAACAATGGACAGCTACTGTGGAACTGTTACAAAGCATCGTGCAGTGTAAGTGGCACACATAAGATGAACATGTCTGCTGAGTCTATATACAGGAGATTAAACATGGCTGAAGAAAGCCACACCACAGAATTTTGTATGCCAGTAAATATCGTGCCTTTGAGTGGTGAGTATACACACGCAATGGCATGGACTTCTGGTTGGGATCTGTCACCAAACAAACACGGCTTGATGTATGACATACGTGAACACAGAGTTGTGTTTCCTGTTGTTCATGGTGGTGTCACAGTAGACGCTACAGGCAGAGCAATAGGTAAGCGTTTACCTAAGTGGAAACGATATGGAAATAATAGGTTGCCATATGTTCACGGTTATGGTAAGGTGGCAGTTGTTGTAGAGGATTGTATAAGTGCTGCTCTCGTTGGAAGTGATCGACATACAGGTGTAGCATTAATGGGAACGTCAATGTCCAATGAACAAAAGCAGTACCTATCACAATTCTCTACAGCATTGATTGCTTTAGATCCAGATGCAATAAGCAAGGCACTACAAATAACAAAGGAGTTAAAGGGTGTAGTAGAGAAAGTTAAAGTCCTGATGTTGAAGGACGATTTGAAGTATGGGAATGACAGGGATATAGAATTACTTAACATGGCTTGAAAGGAGAAACGATGGAACTTTCTCTAATAAGAAATCTAATGGACAAAGATTTTTATGATGGTAACAAAGGCACAAGGTGTCCTGATAAACTCTTCACTAAAGATGTCCAGAAGATTAAATATGCAATAGATAACGCTATGGAAAACTATGAACGCAGTGTCTCACCAGAAGAAGTTGAGGCACTTTTTTTATCAGCTAATCCAACGCTTACTACTGCACAGAAGTCTGTGTTTGCAGACATGTTTGCAGAACTAAAGCAACAGCCACTAATGGATAAAGGTATAGCACGTGACGTTATGAGCACGTTGTTTAGACAGGTGGTTGGGGAAGAGGTAGCTAACTTAGGTTTTGATTTTGTTAATGGTGATGCTACCACGTTAGAACCACTGCGTAATTTACTAGACACGTATGCAGATGATTTTATTCCTAGCATACAGGTTAATTGGGATGAGACAGATATGGTTACATTGATTAAACAGAACAGCATGGACCCACAGTGGAAGTTTAACATACGCACCTTGGCACGTAGAGTACCCGGCATAAGTCAGGGCCACCTTATCACAGTGGGTGCTAGATCTAACACAGGTAAGACTAGTTTCCATGCAAGTTTAGTTATGGGTGACGGTGGGTTTGCAGATCAGGGTGCTAACGTAGCTGTACTATGCAATGAAGAGTCAGTGCAACGTGTACGTATGCGATACATCAATGCAGCTACAGGCAGGACAGGCAAGGATATACTTAATGATGTAGACAACAATCTCAAAGTGTACAGAGATAAGTCTAAGAACGTGAAACATACAGATGCTACGGCTAAGACTATGGATTGGGTAGAAGCTGTATGTAAAAGATATAAACCTGATGTATTAGTACTTGACATGGGTGATAAATTCGCTAAAACTTCTACAACAATAAGTACACATGAGTTACTAAAACAGAACGCAGTACACGCTAGACAGATAGCCAAACAACATGACTGTGCTATCTTCTACATGTCACAGCTTGCTGCTGAAGCAGAAGGACGCATTGTTCTTGATCAGTCCATGATGGAAGGATCTAAGACAGGCAAGGCAGCTGAAGCAGATTTGATATTGTTACTAGCAAGGAACTCTATCAAGGAAGCAGGTGACACAGATGAAGATCCAGAACGGCACATTACTATAGGTAAGAATAAGATTACAGGCTGGCATGGTGTAGTAACGTGTGAATTAGATAACCAAGTAGCAAGATTTACAGCATAAGGAGGACACATATGGTAAATATATTTAGACCCAAACCAGATGCAGAGGAGCAGATATTCTACCCCTTTGGACCTGTTATGGGTTATAAGAAACTAAGTGCAAAGTTTGTATCAGATATGAATGCATTCTTTGACAAAGACTTTGCATCAATGACAGACTACTCTGATCAGCTAGTTGGTAAGGTAAAGCAAGAGTTATTTTTTACTGATGAGATGAGGGATACATTTTTAAATGAGATCAAACAGTTTGTGGGTAGTTACAATAACACAGCTACGATACGCAACTCATATGGACAGAGTATGCTAGACACAAAGAATAATAATTATTCTGTACAGTTTGTATCTGGCTGGCTAGTGCGTCAGTTTGAGAATGATTACAATCCGTTGCATCTACATACAGGATGCAGGATGTCATGCGTTGGCTATCTCAAACTGCCTGACGGTATTGACGATGAATGGCAGGAGGATTACAAAGATCATCATCCTTCACATGGACACATACAGTTTGTACATGGCACTGCCAGTACGTATAGTGCTACAAACTTTATGGTTAAGCCACAGGTGGGTGACTTTTATTTGTTTCCCAGTGAATTGTTTCACTGTGTCTATCCATTCAAGACTAAGGGTGAACGTAGATCCTTTAGTGTAAACTTTAACTTCCTTGAAATACCAAAGAAAACGGAGCATGAAAATGATGGAACAGTTAAAGCATCAGTCGTTGGTCAAGGGGGCTAGTGGTCCAGTGAAACTTACCTTAGACGTTGAGAACACAGTAACAAAGCGTAATGGTAAGTTGTATCTTGACCCCTTTGAACCTGACAATACATTAGTAATGGTGGGTATGCTTGATGATCATGGTAATGAAACAATCGTTACCTTTGATCACAGTGAGGTATCACCAACCAATGATGGGCATAGCATAGTGCAAGAGGCTTTGGATAAAGCTACTGTACTGATAGGCCACAACATTAGCCATGACCTTGTGTGGTTATGGGAGTCGGGCTTTAAGTACAGTGGTACTGTGTTTGATACTATGATGATGGAATATATAACACAGCGTGGTATCAAGCAACCTCTGTCCCTTGAGGCATGTGCTGAACGGTATGAGTTAGATACTAAGAAGCAGGACACTCTGAAAGAATACTTAAAGAAAGGTTTGTCTGTGCGTGACATACCACATGCAGAGTTATCTGAGTATCTTAGTGCAGACCTACATGCTACACAGCAACTAGCACATGAACTTAATGTAAAGTTTAATAGTACTAATGATGTAGGTCTTAATAAGATTAGATACCTAACTAACATGATGGTGGTTGAGTTATCTAAGATACATACACGTGGATTTAAAGTGGATAGTGACGCACTAGAAGAAGTACGTGTCACATTTGAAGAAGAAAGAAAGGAGATAGTAGTATACCTAGATGGAAAGGTAAGAGAACTTATGGGTGATGTACCCATTAATCTGAGTAGTCCAGAGCAACTGTCTACTCTAATTTATAGTCGTAAACCTAAGAACAAAACAGTGTGGATGAACGCACACGAACCTTATATGTCTAGTGCCAGTTTTACAGATCTAATTCGTAATGAGACTGACATTGTGTATAAGTCTAAGTTAAAGCAGTGTACAACCTGCTATGGTTCAGGCAAAATAAGAAAGGTAAAAAAGGATGGCAGTCCGTTTGCTAAAGAAACAAGATGTTCCACGTGTGGTGGTAACGGTTATCACGTTATTCCTACTAACGCTGTTGCTGGTTTAAAGTTTATACCACCTAATGCTAAGTGGGCTACAGCTAGTGGCTTCTCCACTAACAAACGCAATCTTGAGTTACTAGCTAATGCTGCAAAGAGAAAAGATATGCCAGATGCTCTTGAGTTTTTGGAGAAGGTGCAAAGGTTGTCTGCACTGGACACATATCTTTCTTCTTTTGTTGGTGGCATAAAGAATAATATTAAGGCTGACGGTATGTTGCATGTTAAGTTAAACCAACACATGACATCTACAGGTAGACTAAGTGGTAAAGAACCTAACATGCAGAACATGCCTAGAGGTGGTACGTTCCCTGTCAAACGTGTGTTTGTATCTCGTTTTGACAGTGGGCATATCATTGAAGCTGACTTTGCTCAACTAGAGTTTAGGGTTGCAGCATTCCTGTCACAAGATCCTATTGCAATACAGGAAGTAACAGAGGGTTTTGATGTACATGCCTATACTGCTCAGGTTATATCTGATGCAGGTCAGCCTATGAATAGACAGGAAGCTAAAGCACACACCTTTGCACCACTGTACGGTGCTAGTGGGTATGGCAGGTCAGAGGCAGAGGCTACATACTACTCACACTTTAATGAGAAGTATATGGGCATCGCAAGATGGCACAAGTCTCTTGCCAAAGAAGCACTAAATACTGGTAAGATACGCACACCATCAGGTAGGGAATTTTCTTTTCCTGATGTGGTACGTAGTCCTAGAGGCAGAGTGAGTCACTTCACTCAAATAAAAAACTATCCTGTACAGTCATTTGCTACAGCAGATATAGTTCCTATTGCACTGTGGCAGTTTGATCACATGTTACGCAATAAAAAGTCTTGTGTAGTAAATACTGTGCACGATAGTATCGTTATTGATGTACACCCTGACGAGTTGGATTGGGTAATACACGTAGTCCAAAGCACAAACGATAATATCAAGGATATAATACGTGAGTGGTTAGAGGTAGATTTCAATGTGCCTTTGTTATTAGAGGCAAAAATAGGTCAGAATTGGCTTGACATGAAGGACGTTACGTAGTATAACTATCATCTTTTGAGAAATTGTGTAAAGGAGAAAAAGCACATGGCAATGACAGAAACAATAGATACTAACAACTATGAAGTAATGGCTAAAGCAATGGGTATATCAGCAGATGCTAATACCAAGAGTGCTCAGAGCAACCTAGCCAGACTACGCATCAGTCATTCACCTATCATGGGTGACACTGAAGTTAAAGGTAAGAAGGTAAAGATGGAAGTAGTTCCCGGTGGGTATTACAGACTTGACGTACCAGATGGTAACGCATCTGTTGCATCAGGTATGTACTATGCACCTACTGCAAGCATAAGAACTTTTCTACAACGCTTCATGTATAAGCGATTCATTAAAGGATCTGGATCTGTTTCCAACAGGTTTGTTAAAACTGTTATGGGTGAATCACTCAAGATAGATCTTAAAGATAATGATGGTGGCTTTAACTGTGGTAAGCCTACAGGCTGGATCAAAGACTTCAAGGCACTACCCCAATCACAACAAACACTGATCAAAGAGATCAAGCGTACACGTGTAATATTCGGTTTACTGGATTTCAAGGATGTAGTCAGTGAGAATGGTGAAGAGGTTAAGCAGGACATCAAATCTTTTCCTTTTATCTGGGAGATAGACAATCGTAGTGCTTTTAAATTATTGGGTGACACGTATAACGCATTCAATAAAAAGAAGCTGTTACCTATCTCACATGCAATATCATTTGGTACTGAGGAACAGTCATTACCCAATGGTAGTAGCTTCTATCTACCTACTGTAGATGCAGACTTTAACAATGCATTGTCTATATCACAGGAAGACCATGAAACATTCAGTAACTTCATGTCTTGGGTAGACAACTATAACAATTACATTGTGTCTGAATGGGGCAAGAAGTCAGAGTCACTATCATCTAGTGATGAAAAAGTTTTAGATGAGTTTCATTCACTTGATGATGAAGCACCCTTCTAAATGAACCATCCAGCCGAACTGACGTTAGCACAGTACATGACAGATGCAGCCAATGGTAAGGCTGTAATGTCTGATGCAACTATTGAGAAGATAGGCAAGGACGTTATGGATGCGCTAAAGCGTCAGTTTGGTGGGGGTACTAAGCGTAAGGACTTTGCATTGAGGATGTCTAACGTAGGCAGACCTTCATGCCAGTTATGGTTTCAGAAGAACCGTCCTAAAGAAGCAGCACCTCTACCAAGTAACTTTGTAATGAACATGATGTTAGGAGATATAGTAGAAGCAATATTTAAAGGACTGTTAACAGAAGCAAAGGTAGCATTTGAAGATGCAGATCATGTTGCATTAGAGATACCAGAAGCGGATGTTACGATTAATGGTACATATGACATAGCTATTGATGGTGCAGTAGATGATATTAAGTCTGCATCTGATTGGTCCTATCGTAATAAGTTTAAGTCCTTTGCATCACTAAAGGAGAGTGACCCCTTTGGATACGTAGGACAGTTAGCAGGATATGCTAAAGCATCTGGTCTAAAGCCGGGTGGTTGGTGGGTGATAAACAAAGCCAACGGTAGCTTTAAATATATTCCTGCTAATGGTCTTGACATGATGGAGGAAATGTATAAAATAAAGAAGACTGCTCTAGCTGTAAAGAGTGACAAACTAGAACGGTGCTTTGACGCTATTGATGAAACATTCAATGGCAAAAAGACAGGCAATAAAATACTAGGATCAGAATGTAGCTGGTGTTCTTACAGACATGCCTGTTGGCCTACAATAAAAGAACTGCCAGCATTGAAGTCACGTGCAAAAGAACCTAAGATAGTTTCTTACGTGCATATTAAGGAGGAGAATAATAATGAAAGAGTTTCCTGAAGACAGTTATCTTGAGGCAAACCCAGATGTTAAAGAAGCCGTTGAGAATGGACAGTTCCGTGACGGTAAGCATCACTATGATGCGTTTGGCAAAAATGAAAACAGGAAAGGACTAGATGAATGGACGATGAGCTAATAGAATTAGAGAACTCTATAAAGGATTTGGAAAAACAGTTAGTCGAAATGAAACGTGAGTATAGAGAAAAGCGTACATCAGCTTTACGGTCAGCACTAGAGGCACGTAAAGAGATAGACGCAACTATACGTGGTGAATTAAAGACGTTAGGCTATCAACATGTTCCTGCCTTTGTTACTGGTGGAATAGGAAGATACTTCTAATCAGTGATGAACTACGCTAGGTATGCTCATGCAAGGAAGTATGGGTACAGGTCAGGCTTAGAGAAGAAACTCGCTGACTACCTCAAGTCAATTAAAGTAACGTATGACTATGAGAGTATTAAGATTGAGTGGGAAGATCTAGCCTACCGTACCTATACTCCTGATTTTATACTGTATAACGGTATAATCATTGAGGCAAAAGGTATGTTTACTGCAATAGACAGGCGTAAACATCTTTGTATTAAGAGGCAGCATCCTAAGTTGGATATACGTTTTATATTTGAAAACAGTAAACGTAAATTAAGAAAAGGTGCTAAGAGTACATATGGTCAGTGGTGTTTTAAGCATAACTTTCTGTATGCAAACAGAGTTATCCCTGAAGAATGGATAAAAGAAAAAGGTAAGAATAAACATAATAAGTTTATATGTTTTACTGGAACTAAAAGGAGAGTGGTATGAAGAAACCTACACCTACTGACTTTGAACCAAATGACTTTGTTATCAGGTTAAGACCTCATATGGAAGAAGATGAATGGATTGGTGACGTAGACATAAGTATTATGTGGGATGGCAGTAATGACCTGTCTGATAGTGACTTTATTAATTTCATGCACCTTACTAAAATGGTGTGTGCTTCTGTTCCACTAATGGAAGATAATCCTAAGTTAAAGAGTGACATAAGCGACTTTGTATATGGGTCTTATAATGATATAGGTGAAGGTAGTGCCTCACCGCAAAGACAACCAGAGATAATTGACAGACAGGGCAACGTAGTGTATTTATCTTTTAACACAAAAACGAAAGGATCAGCATGATGCAGACATTAACATTAGGAGAAGAAACTATTACCATACCTGATATGGTTAATAGCCCACCTCATTACAACCAGAGTGGTGTAGAATGTATTGATGCTATCAGTGCTGCTACTGGTGATAACTTTAAGTATTACCTGCAAGGTAACATAATAAAATATTTATGGAGGTTTGATTACAAGGGCAAGGCTGTAGAAGATCTTAATAAAGCAAAGTGGTATCTAGATAAATTGATAGAACATGTGGACAAGTAATGAGAATAAAAGTTTTTTTAACTTTATGTGTAGATACAGAAGAGTATCCAGTACCTTCTGATGGAGATGTAGCGTCAGAAATAAATGATGCATTGCGTGAGTATCTGCATGACCTAGATGGTGCAGAGATAGTAACACTAAAAACTATTATGGAGAGATGATTATGCACACTAACAACTATTTAACTTCTGACTATCAAAACTTTATTGCACTGTCTAGGTATGCTAGGTGGAAGGACGCTGAACAAAGACGAGAGGGCTGGTTAGAGACAGTAGAAAGATACTTTAACTATTTAGAAAACTATATTAAAGATACCTATGGTTATGTGATGCCAGATAAGTTACATCAAGAAGTGTCAGGGGCAGTACAGGATCTAGCTGTTATGCCTAGTATGAGAGCTATGATGACTGCTGGTGCACCATTAGATAGATGTCACGTAGCTAGTTATAACTGTTCATATATAACTGTAGATACACCAAGAGCGTTTGATGAATGCATGTATATACTTATGTGTGGTACAGGTGTAGGTTTCTCTGTTGAGAAACAGTATATTGAAAAGCTACCAGTAGTGAATGAGAAGTTAGAACCTACAAGCACAGTTATTAAAGTAGGAGATTCACGTGAGGGTTGGGCAAGATCACTTAAAGAACTCCTAGCTATACTGTATGCAGGACAGATACCTATGTGGGATGTCAGTGAGGTAAGACCTTCAGGAGCGAGGCTAAAGACATTCGGAGGTAGGGCATCTGGTCCTGCACCACTTGAAGACTTGTTTAACTTTTGTGTCCAGAAGTTTACTAATGCAGTAGGACGTAAGTTAAGCCCACTAGAATGCCATGACATTATGTGCAAGATAGGTGAGGTAGTAGTCGTTGGTGGTGTAAGACGCAGTGCACTTATTAGCCTGTCTGATATTGATGATGATCAGATGAGACATGCTAAGTCAGGGCAATGGTGGGAGCATGAAGGACAACGTGCATTAGCTAACAACAGTGTAGCCTATGCACAGAAGCCAGACATGGGTACATTCATGCGTGAGTGGCTCTCTTTATATGAGAGTCAGTCAGGTGAACGTGGTATATTCAACAGACAGTCAGCAGTAAAACAAGCATCAAAAAGTGGTAGAAGAGATACTGATCACATGTTTGGATGCAACCCATGCTCTGAGATAATACTAAGACCAAACCAGTTCTGCAACCTGTCAGAGGTTGTTGCACGTGAAACAGATACAATAGACAGTCTTAAAAGAAAAGTTAAGTACGCAACCATACTAGGCACTATGCAGTCTACACTAACAGACTTTAAATACTTACGTAAGATATGGAAAGATAACACAGAAGAAGAAAGACTACTTGGTGTGTCTCTTACAGGTATCATGGACTGCCCATTGCTAAATGGTAGTCAACAAAATCTACAGGCAGTACTAACAGAACTAAAGAAAGTAGCGATTGAAACAAATAAAGACATGGCAAAGAAGCTAGGTATTAGTGTGTCCACTGCTATCACCTGTGTTAAACCATCAGGTACTGTGTCACAGCTAGTTGATAGTGCTAGTGGCATACACACAAGACACAGCAGGTACTACATTAGAACTGTACGTGCAGACAACAAAGACCCTATGACACAGTTTATGATGGACATGGGCATACCAAGTGAACCTGATGTTACTAAACCATTAGAGACTACAGTGTTTAGTTTTCCTACAGTAACACCTAAGAGTGCTATGGTACGTGATGACATGTCTGCACTAGATCAGCTAAACATATGGCTAGACTACCAGAACTACTGGTGTGAACACAAACCGTCTGTTACTATATCTGTACGTAAGGATGAGTGGATGGATGTAGGGGCATGGGTATATAAACACTTTGATGATGTGTCAGGTATTAGTTTTCTACCGCACAGTGAGCATGTATACAAACAAGCACCTTATCAAGAGGTTGATAAAGGAACATGTCTAGAGATGGTAGCACGTATGCCTACTAAGATTGATTGGAGCAAACTATCTGACTATGAGAAAGAGGATGGCACTACTGGTGCTAGGGACTTAGCATGTTCAGCAGGTGTTTGTGAGGTAGTAGACTTAACTAACTAGGAGATGGGTATGAGAAGAAACTTAAATAAGAATGACGCACCTCTAAAGATACAGTTTAAGAAAGGCTACCATGCCTTTCAAAGAGGTGCTAAGTATACTAACCCATACAGGCATAACTCTATGCAGTATAGAGAATGGGAGCGAGGCTATAACAAAGCCTACTTTGAGAATCTGAGAAAGGTAAAGTATGAAGAACAGCTTAGAGCAGTCAGCAATTAACTGGTTAAAGGAGAGATATGCTATGTTAGATTTCAATGATTATCAAAAGATAGCAAAGACTACAGCAATATATCCAGAGGAATATAAGATTACATATCCAGCTTTAGGTTTGGTTGGGGAAGCAGGTGAGGTAGCTAATAAGGTAAAGAAACTTATTAGGGATGGTGAAGATACCATGCCTCACGATTGGAAGGAACAGTTAGCGTCAGAGATAGGTGATGTACTGTGGTACTGTGCAGCACTGGCATCAGATTTAGACATGTCACTTGGGGTGATTGCTACACAGAATAAAGATAAGTTAGAAGCTAGGTTAAAGAAGGGTACACTGCAAGGTAGTGGTGATAAGCGTTAGTTACTTATCATCTCTCTTCCCAATTGCGCAGCAACGCCAAGGTGATCTACATCAGGTTCTAGTCTCTGTTGTTCTAAAACTCTTTTGCCGTACATAGTTTTGTATATATCATCTGCTAATGTACGGCCTCTCCTGCCTAACTTCATCCATTCACCTCTACTAAAAGGAGTTGGTCCTGATCCACCTTGTATGTTACGTGCCGCTACTTCCCCTAAAGATTTAGCCACTTGATTTAACCTGTTAATCCCTTTACGTAACTCATTTTCCTGTTTCGGCCTACTAAGATTCTTATATGCATCAGACTCTACAAGCCTACCTAATTCACTCTCTACAAATGGACCTAGATATTTATTTACATGCCCAGCTGCAATCTTATCTCCAGTGTTTACCGTAAGCGTAAACGATTTCATGCCATGTTTTTCTAGTTCTTTTTCAATAGAGTTAAATCGTTCACGTGTAGTTGTACCAAAGAAAGCTCTCATTAATGCGTCTTGCCTATACCTATAGTCTCCTCTGGTTGTTTGTTCTTTAGGAGGCAGGGATTGTTTTAGTATAGGTATTCTATACGTATATCTATTTAATGTTGCATCACCTACACGTTCCCAGAAACCCTCTCCTTGTACTTGTGCAGGATCTCTTTGCAGTGCTTCTTGGTCATCAAAGAAAGATAATACATCAGATAAAAATCCTAAACCAGTTAGCGGTCTTCCTGTTACTTCTCCTAAATAGTTACCAATCTTGTCTCCTATTTTTTCATTGGATATTTTGTCTACCCCACCTTCCGATATACCTTCTATAATTAGCTTGACTATTTCTTCAGTTGTACCTGCATAATCTCCTGTCCTATACCTAACACCTGTATAATCTTTTGCAAATTGTATAAAGTCTACTCCAGTAGTCCTCGGTAAACCCTCATCGTTGTTTTTAATCATCTTGTAAATTAAATTGCCTAAAGCTAGATGCGCTCCGATAGGCCAAAATCTTTGCATGTCATACTGTCTACCGTCATCAGATTTTATTACAGTTGGAGGAAGACCTCCATCTCCTTGTTTATCTAAGTACTCTGCATACTTAACTGATGCAAGTAATAAACCACTTCCTACGAAAGCCTTTGCCAAACGATCTCTAGCGTACTGCATTTCAGCAGGTGTTGTTGCCTCTAGCATTTCATCGCCCTGTTTTTTTAACATTTTATTAGTTAACATACTAACAGCATTTTTAACTCCTCTAGCAGAAGGGATAGCACCTAAAGGACTATATGCCAACTGATGAGCTATAGCATTAACTGTAAATCTTGCGTAGGGAAATGTACCTGTTCCAGCACCGGGAACAAAAGGTAAAGCCTCTACTAAACGCACCGCACCATGACTAGCACCTTCTAAAAACCCACCACCCTGTTTCCAACTCTTAGGCATATAAGCAAATGTACCCTTCATAGCATCACTTGCACTAGCTTTCAGTACATCTGTGGTTATTTCTGCTTCTCTAGCTACTACCTCATCAAAAGTAACACCAGTACGTCTTAGTTTTTTATCAATAGAAGCTGCAAAAAGTGCTCTCCTACCATACACATCTACCACCATATTTAAATGGTTTGCTGTGGTAGCAAATTTACTTAGTCCTGAATTGGTATCAAAACCACTCATTGATCTATCAATAGTCCTAGCAATACTAGGATTGTATTTAAGTAGATACTCTGTCATTTCCTGTGCTAGTTGAGGATTATCTAAAAATAAAAATGGTGCAAGAGTATCTTTAGCCATTTCACTAAAACCATTTATAACACCTTTAGCAGATGCCTGACCTGTAGCCACACTTTTAACAGATCTACCTGTGTGATAGACGATTGATTCAAGCAAATTTGCAGCAGTCTGAAATGTTTGCGTACCCATAAGAGAAAACAAGTTAGCAGCTGTAGTGCCTAGCTGTACAACAGCAAGTGCTCTACCTTCACGATCTAATCTTTTTGCCAACTCATAAAGCCAGTTGTTATACTGGGTTCTAGCTGGATTATCTGACAGTCTATCTAGTGCTTTAGCAAAATCTTCATTAATAAGTTTTCCATCTGCACCTTTTTTATTTCTCCATGCCTCTACCCTTTTACCTAAAGGGCCAAGCATACCTATAGCTCTACCACTTTCGGTCCATGATACAGCAGTCATTGCTTCAAAAGTATCTATATCTATTCCAGCTTTTTTTAATGCTTTATCTAATAGATCCTCATCTAATTCTCTAGCAGCAGATGTTTTAGTGAGAGTTCTAACCATCTCGTTTATTTTTAATTTTGAGAAGTTTTCTACAGACATATCTAAAGAATTAGCTAGTTCTTTTATTCCATCTCTAGCTTCATAGTCTTTAAATATAGTTTCAGCTACGGTAGTTATTCTAGCTAACACTTCATTTTTTACTTTAACATCCAGCAAATCTAAATTCTCTGCATTAGCTAAGTGATGCATCATTTTTTTACCGTCTATAGGATTTACTAATGTGTCAGATAACGACTCTACATCAAATAATTCACCTTGTCCTGTTTGTTTAAGTTTAGTGTTTTCTATTATTGCTTCAGATTGCTCTATATTTTCCTTAGATTTCTCTTTTATCTCACTCGCTTTCTTTTTTCTCTGAAATTTTTGATAAGCTAAACGCTCACTTAAATCTTCAAATTCTCTTTTTTGTACTGCCCCATAACCAAACGAACCAAATGCAGCACCCATCATACCTGACATAGCAGTAGTGAAAGGATCTATCTCCCTGTCTTCAGATTCTAAGTTAGCCTGTTGTAGCGTTTGTATACCAACAGATCTAGTAGCTTCTCCTGTTCCTTCTACACCAGCACCTATTTTAAGACCACGTGAAAATCCTACAGATTTAGCTTTTTCTAATGCTGCTTTTCTTCCTTGAGTTGCCAGTGTTTTCTTCACTACCTCTACCGCACCTTTAGAAAAGAATTTACCAACAAGACCTGTGAGCAGTACAACAGGATCAGTAATATTATACCATAAAAAATCTATTAGTGCAGACTTAGTATCCCCTCCCCCCTTTTCAAAAAAAGCAGGTATGTTATTCTCTACATCAATAAATAAATCTACAAATCTGTCTCTTTCTGCTACTGAAGCAGTACGCAACCAATCTAATTCCCCACCTAAATTAATAAGATTAGATTCCATAGCACGTTTAGCAGTTAAAAATCTTTCAAGGTACTCTTCATTGGTTTGATTTTCCTGTTGTCTTCCTTCTTTACCGTACCGTGCTTCAAAATGTTCACGCAACATATCCATACGATATTTATCAGCAGCCCATTCAGATACAGATATTTTAACCTCTTCTGGTTCTGCTCTTAATTCCATTCCAGCCATAAGACTACGAGGTTGCGCTCTCTCTTTTATTGCCTGTGGAGGTAAGTCTCTTCCTGCTCTAGATACATATTCAGGAGGGTCAATGTCTAATTCATCCTGACCTAACTCTTCCTGTGCTTGTACTACTTCTTCTTGTTTTTGTATAGTATCTAAGTCTAAGAGTTCTATCTCCTCATCGTCATCAATATTACTATCCGTAACTAACGATAAGTCTAAGAGTTCTATCTCCTCATCGTCATCAATATTACTATCCGTAACTAACGATAAGTCTTCCATTTTATCATATAAAGACATTATAAAATCCTAATCACCTAAAGCACGAATGCGACTTATAATATTTAAGGCATCACTTTGAGTATATTCAATTCTTTTTGCTTTTCCTGAGTTTTGAATTTGTCTAATTACTGAGTCCATTTTGCCCTCTGATATTCTTCTTTTAAGTACTGCCAGAAGTTTAGGATTTGCTTGAACTTGTTTCATATATAAATCCACAGCTTGCATTTTACTAAGACGTTCTTTATTTGCTACATCCTGCTTACTTGGAAGACCTCCTGAAGGTTCTCGATCAACATCGCTTTCTTCGCCTTCTATATTAGCTACCTGCTGTTCTAAGGTCTGAAGTTCTTTAGCATAAGTATTCCTTACCTGATCTCCAAAAGTGTCAGTGCCTCCTGCGTTAGCCATGCCCACCCATTTCTTTATTATCTTTATAGAGCCTTTTAACTCCATCAACCCAAGTGTTTTAGGACTATGTATTACTAACTCATTTTTATCGGGATCATAAATCTGTCTTGGTGAAACAAATTTACCCTTTCCCAGACCAAGATTCTTACGAAGATCGGCTCTCTCTTGACGTATAGCAGCTTGTATGGCATTACCGGGAAGATACGTGCCTCTTCTTAACCCAGTAGACGAACTCTCCATATCATTCTTAACTTTCATAAACTCTAATAACTCTACAGCTCTAGGAGACATTCCATATTCTAAAACTTCTTTATCAAACGCTTTTCCTAGATTATCTACTTCACCAGAACTTAACTTGTTATACTCTCCCATCATGAGAAGTTGAGACTTTAAATTATTATTTTCTTGTTCATATATTAATTTATCTTCTGGATTAAGATTTGGATCTGATAACTTTTTTGAAAGATTAAATTGTTTTCTTAATAAACCAGTTCTCATTTCTTCAGTAGTTTGTAAAGTAGGTATAGCCTGATCTAAAACAGACAGGTTTCTTTTCTTCGGCATTGCACTAATTTCTCTAGGAGTGGAAGACACAGTAGATACGTATCGATCTGTTAAACTCTGCACCTCTTCAGATCCACCTATACCTAGTATACCTGCCCATCCTCCTACGTTAGATTTTACAGGAGTGAGAGGTTGCACAGGTGCTGTAGCCATTTCTGCTAGTTGTTGAGGTGTAGGCAGATCACCTTCTCCAACTACAATACCAGCATATTTAGCAGGTGTTGTATTATTTGCTCTTGTGTATTCTACTAATCTTGCAGTAGCCTCTTCAGCGTAAGGTAAACCACCTTTTTGAATGTAATGCCTCAGTATAGCTTCTCCACCCGGACCTAACTGTGCTGCTAGCTTCTGTGTCGTTTCTAAATTTTCACGATATAATTCTTCACGCCTATCTTGTCGTTGCATAGTTCTTTCTGCACGTAACCTAGCAAGTTGCCGTGTCTCTAACTTTGCATCTGCAATATCTTGTGATATTACTTTATTAGCTCCTTCAGCTATGCCTGTTAATAAACCTGTTGCAAAACCCATTACATTCTCCTACTCATTAATCCACCACCAGTATCTGTTTCTATATCCATAGGTGGCAGTTCCACTGGCTCTACTTCTTCTTCTTCTTCATTGTCGAAATTAATATCTTGCATTTTTGACAACAGAAGATCTGAATCTACAACTTTGTCCTCGTCTTCCTCACTCATGCCACTATTATATTCGATTCCAGCAGCATCCACAGTAAGTAACATCATCTCCATGATAACAGGCAGTGCAAGTATACCAGAATCTATACTGTGTATACCTTCCATAACACCGTACATTTGTATACTATTAGCTATAGTAGTCAATGGTATACCCGACTCTGCTACATCTACTAACATATTAGAAAACTCATCAGTTGACATTCTCTCAATGTAGTACTCTACAACATCCTTAGTATTGGCATAACGTGGTGGTTTCTGCCAAGGTCTATTACCTGCCTCTGCTGTTAGTGCCATACCGGGAATAGGAGCATCAAATCTTTCTTCATTAAGCATTTTTTATGTTACCTCTCTCTTCTCGTATAACCTGCAAGTACTGATTAACTACATCTAACTCTGTCATTTTCTTAGGTGTATTCATAGTCTTACGTGTCAGCAACCCATTACCTTTAGGTTCAGGTTTTGTTGGTTCTAGATTAGCCATTCTTTTGTATACTGCTTTTGTGTAATTTGTTTTCATAATATATACCTTTGTTAAAATACTTTTCCGATAACTGCTGATCCTAGTGTTCCAATTAGATTACCTATGGCATTACCTGCTGCTGTTGATGATCGTTCTTTTTCAATAGCTTTACGTGTATCAGCATCTATATTTGCTATAGCTAATTCTGTAGCTCTATCTAATTCACCTTCAGCAGCATCATATGCAAACTCGATTACATCAGCGTACTGTTGCCACAGGTCATTGTAAGCTGTTTCTGTTATATCTAGTAATGCACTAGCATTTAATTCATTAGCTCTATTGACTGCTTCTGTGTCGGCTGTAGCTATTGACCTACGCCATACAGCATTAGCCTGATCTATTACTAACCTGTTCTGTGCATTAAACTGATCACGCTGGTTGCCTATCTCAGCATTAAATCTGTCAATGGTGTTTTCTTGACCAGCATTAAATTGTGCTATTGCATTCTTTTGTGACGCATTAAACTGACTAGTTTGTGTAGATAGGTTAGCAAAAAACTGATCAGACTGATTCTGTGACGATGCATTAAATTGTAAACGTGCATTGTCAGCAGCAGTATCAGAAAGTATAGTCTGTATACGTTGCTGTGCTTTAAACAGTGTAGTCTGCTGATCATTGCTTAACTCTGCCATGTCTTTCTGTAAGAATGCTTGTGCTTCCTGTACAGCAGCCTGTTGTCTGTTATTTAAGTTAGCTACATCTAATTGTGCTAATGAAGTTGCTTCTGCTAGAACAAGAGCTTGTGAGTTTGTTAAGTTCTGCATGTTTAATGTATTTGCTGCTCGACTGTTTTCCAGTACAACCTGTTGCTCTGCCGTAAAGTTTTTATCAGCAATGTCAGATATCCTAGCTGCATTAGTTACACGTGATTGAAACGCCTGATCAAACTCCTGTCCCAGAAAAGAGGCACGTTGCTGTGCATATAAAACTGCCATCTGCTGTTTGTTAGATAAGCTCTGTCCTTCAAACTGTGCAAATATACTTGCATCAGCCTGTGCTATCGGCAGTGCAGATTCCATTGCTGCTTGTACGATAGCCTGTCCAGCTATTGATGATGCACCCATACCACGCCTAGCCATTTCAGCAGTGGCTGCTCTCATTGCACCTGCTGCCCACGATGGAGGATTAGATACATCAAAGTCACCTAATAGATTTGAAAGTTGTCCAGCTACAGTAGCAGAGGCAGATGGATTAGCAGATTGTGCAACTATATTTTCAACAAACTGAGCAGCTTCCTGTCTTTTAGCTGCAGCTTCCACTTGCTCTGGGTCTGTAATGTCTGCACGTGTAGCTGCTTTAGCAACATCTTGTTGAAATTGAGATGCATCAGGTGCGTCAAGATCTGTAACAGATGTAACGGTTTTGCCCCCCTCGTCCTCTCTAACTACTTCCTTTGGAAGTATCCGTAGATTACCTTCAGCATCCTGAGTAAAATTTATAGTAGCACCTGCTAAAGTAGCAGGAGTTTCTTCAACTACAGCATCTTTAGCTTTTTTAAAGTCAGTAGTAGTAACTTTTGTTACTTGTCCGGGTGTACCGTCTGCACCTACAGGTAAAGTACCAGCAGTAGCTACATCTGCTGTACCTGCCGTTTTAAATTGCGCTGTTTGATCTCCTGCTACTTGTCCTACTTTACTAGCATCTGCT
>VTLG01014956.1_pt1 | contig 20482 bp, 31 predicted proteins | sample 4694571 | NCBI WGS metagenome assembly VTLG01 (sample SAMN12604809, study PRJNA352737) | marine metagenome | biome: ENVO:00000447; feature: ENVO:00000209|ENVO:00000569|ENVO:01000036; material: ENVO:00002151; isolation source: viral sequences binned using virsorter ... | reverse complement strand
TCCATCACCTTTCTTACTAGCAGTCTGAATTCCGAAGCTAGCTAAAACTCCTGTAAAAACCGAAGCTATAAAAGTTGGATCTATTTTCTGTTGCGGTACTCCTGGTATGGCAACGTAATTCAATGTGAGTATTCCCCCAGACCAGGCAAGGACAGTGATTCTCACTGCAGTGGAGATGATTGCTGCTTGTTCCTCAGCATCTGGTAGTAATGCGGCTTTCGCTTTACCAAAGAATCCTTTCTTTTTTTCTTCAGGATGATCTTCTAACAGATCTTCCTTTACCTCTTCAGCCATGAAAAGTTTTTGTAACTATATTATATATCAATCTGAAGACTGCTTCTTCTTACCAATATTATATTTGGACTCAAGAGTCCATTCACTCTTTTCTTTATAAGCAATTACTTTAATCTGACTTAATGGTGCTGCATCAAGGATTGCACTATCCTTTACAACTACTACAAGACCCCAATCAGAAAGTAGTCTAATAATTCTGTTACGTCTCTGTACATCGTTCTCTGATAAGTTAGCCTTCTTACCATCAAGTGCGAAGAGTTCCTTGAAATGTACTATGTAATACTGTCCTTTCTTGTGAAGGATATGACATGACTGGTATAACTTCTTTTCCTTTCTTGAAGCAACACCAATTCTAGTAAGTGTCTCGCGAACTTTAAGGAAGTCATCAGGTTCCTTTAAATTCACCTCGACCATATCATCCTTGGTCCACATAATCTCGCTCATTTCTTCCCTCCTTTATTCAGTTTTTCTCTAATGTAATTAAGTTGGTTGGGAGATAGAATTCTTAATGCTTGTATGGCTTTCTCATTACTATAACCATAGTATGATTTAACAAGGTCAAGATCTTTCACCGTTTGTTTTTTAGACCAAGGAGAAAATCTCTTCTTAGGTCTCACAGTATTTAGATAAAATGAATATTGTAAACGCTTATCAAGATTAGGATACCGATTCATTTCATTAGCGAAAATAATCGTATCCATATGATGAGACATACACTTATTGATTACATAAGGAGGGTAATTTTTTTCCCAACCAGGATCATCTTCCATAAGATCTTCCTTGTTGAAATTAATACTATTCAAATAATCCTTAAGAGGATACCTATCATCATATGCCATAGTTAGTTAACACAAGTTCTTTACGTTCTGCTTGCTCTTTCATATAGTCACCTGTAGAACGCATACTATAAGTTAATTCAAACTCAGCAGCATTCCAATCTTTAAATCGATTGCGTATGACCTGAGTACTATTATAGGATATCATCTGATGGTTAGTTTGTCCATCACAATCTTTTGCAAACTGATCATGATCAAAGTACTTGTGCATCTCACCTCTCTTACCATAGATAGGTACTCCAATCTCATAAGGAGGATCGAAATAAGTAAAGACATTCTTATCATCAGTTTTTAAATCTTCATAAGAAAGATTAGTTATTTTCCAATCCTGTATCAACTCTGAATATGCTGGTAACTTTTCTATGCCTCGTAAACTGAAGTTTGAATCGGAGGCTTGTTTGGAGAAGGAGCTCGATTCGGTGAGACCAGAGAAAGAACACTTATTAACAATATAAAAACTAACAGCACGGGTAACGAGACTGGCTGAGGCATCGTTAACCAGTTCTTTACTTTCCAGAAAAAGTTCTCGTGCTCTATCTGGGGTGGGGTATGATCCTTTAAAGGTTTTGAGCCTGGTCGTAATTTCATCGCCTTCATGTTGTAGTTGTTGCCAAAAATTTGCTAGAGGTTCATATAAATCATTCACCCATACTTTTAGATGAGGGTATTGTTTTGTCATGTATAAAGCAACAGAACCACCTCCAAGAAACGGTTCTCTATATTCTTTATACTTACTCATGTCTGGTAAGAATCGTGACATCTTTGTAATAGCACGAGACTTCCCACCTGGATAGCGTAGAGGAGTTTTTAAAGATTTCATTCACCCATGTCCATAGTTTTGTTTCTGATTATAATTTGATTGTTTTCAAAATCAGCTTTGAATTCTAACAGATCTAGATTATCCCAACACAACTCTTCATAGAGCATATTGAGTCTATCCATATCTTCCCAAAGATCGGTTGGTTCAGTAGGCATCAATAGAACCTCTGTCGCTGATCTTCAATCTCAACAACAATAGCATCCATAATACGATTGAATGATTCTGACATCTGACGATAACCAGATCCAACATACATCTGTCCTACAAATACAGATACAGTTGCAGCACCCCAGAACAGATAATAAAATCTACTCTTTACTTGGTGTCTTAACTTATCCTTTTTACTCACCTTTAATTCCTCCATAATGTCTTGATTAGTAACTGGTTTCATCGGGTAAAAGATCGAATGATAGAATCGTTCTACATTTGTCCGATTCGTTAGGTTGAACGAAGTGCAGAGTGGAACTAGGAAATACTATAATAGATCCCTCACCCACATCTGAAAATTTTAAAATTGTTTTATCGCATCTTGGGTCTTGCCACGGTGCAATAAAACACGTTGGAGTATGAACACTAGGATCATATTCTATGTATATTATAGCACTAAAACCCAAAGAACGGTGATTATGTGGTAATTGATAATCACCTTTATCATACTTGGCAGTCCAAGCATCTGTCATATGACAAGTGATCTGTGCCTCTGCACAGAACATACTAAGTTGGGGAAGTATTAAATCTTGAATGTAACGACAGTAATCACCATTACCTCTATCTGTCCAAAAATTATCTAATGAATCTCTTTTAAATTTAGAACAACTTATTCTATTGTATATCGTCTGCTTCACAGAAATTTCCCAATTAGGAATCTGATATTGAAAACATGGATACTCAAATAAATCTATCTTCATAATAATTGTTCCAAAGGATTTAATGGTGCAACCACTTTAGGTTTAGAATCAACTACACGAGGAGGATTTTTAATTCCTCTTGCATAATTATAAAGTCTTAATGCAGCTTCTACAGTATCACCTATAGATCCATACCCTCTATTACAATAAGAACATAACCATCCTCTAAACTCAAAAGTTTTATGATCGTGATCTGCATGTAACTTATCAAATCCAACCTCTGCTCCACAGCATTCACAAGCAGTTGGCCAATTTTCTTTAGGAGTATTATTTTTAAAATTCTTTCTAAACTCTCCTGCCCAACTACAATTTAATGTATAGCAAGAAGTACAAACATTTCTAGATCCATCTGCCATCCTCTTAAGTTCTTGTTTAAACTCACTTAGAGGTTTAATAACACCACAACACCTGCAAGGTTTAGTACTATTAGGATCTATTCTTCTAACAGTCTGGGGTGCTCCTTTAGCATCAGTACCATCATACTCTTCATACAAATATAACTCACCACATCTTTCAAGTCTTTTTATCTCATCCTTTAACGCAGTCCCATCACTTACAGTTTCATGGTACAGTATCCCTGGTTTACCACCAGGAACTGCCCACTCTTTTATAACTTGGGGACGTAGTTTACTATGCCTCATTTAAATTCGCACTCAACCATCAATTGTGTTAAACATGCAAGAAGATTAATCTCCTGATCTACCACAAAGGCAGACTTGTATTGATACTCTGCAATAATTAAAACTGCTGCAGCAATACTTGGTCCTTCCATAACACTAGATAAACTATCATACAATTTACGCATGATAGATTGAGGATCACTATCAATATTCTGAGTAACCCACTTCTTTACATCATTAAACTTTTTATTCTTTAGATACTCTGTAAGAGAATCAATCTTAGCATCACCTAGCGTTGCGAGGATTCCAGTCTCGATAGAACCTGTTGAACTATATCTTTGGAGTTCGTTGAGTGTTCTTCTGAAGTCTGGGAAGTATTTTTGGATGACTTGTACAACCACTTTGTCATTGTACCGTACTTCCTCTCTGGTAAGGATGTCTCTGCAGCGTTCAAAGAACTGTGCTGCCAAAGCTTGTTTAGTTTTTCCACGGACATTAAAATCAATTACTGTTGTTCTACTATGTAATGGTTCTATTATTTTATTCTTAAAGTTACACGTGAATATGAAGCGACAGTTCTTCTGGAACTCCTCAATCGAGGCTCGTAAGAGTAACTGTACGTCGGGTGTCGTATTGTCTGCTTCATCAATAATGAGAATTTTATGACGAGATTGAGATGTAAGAGAAACAGTAGCAGCAAAGGTCTTTGCCTGATTGCGTACAGTGTCCAAGAATCTACCTTCATCCGATCCATTAATGACATAGAAATCTGCTCCTAATTGATTACATAATGCCTTAGCAATAGTTGTCTTACCAACACCAGCAGTCCCAGAGAGGAGGAGATTTGGAATCTCACCCTGCTCTAGGAATCCTTTAAACGTTGCCTTCACCTCTGTAGGAAGTATACAATCCTCAATAGACTGAGGTCTGTACTTCTCTACCCATAAAAAATCATTAGGCATTTGGTTCTAAAGCAATAAAGTACTTTACACATTCCCCTTGGAATAATGCAACATTAGACTTACTTAGTGTAACATTATAATCACCAAGAAGCAACTTTAAATTCTCTACCTTAAAACAATAACAGAACTCATCTGTTGTCTCACCAACCTTAACTGAGTAACTATTAGAAGTATCATTCTTCTTATCAGTCACACGCAAAGTCATTTCATTACTATCACCATAAAGACATAGATCAGGTAATTGATATATGTTGGCAGCCCTTTGAAGTTGCTGTAATGTATTAGCATCGAGACGAAACTTCACATCTTCAGATGGAAGAGCAATCTCCTTCTCAGGTGGTTGAGTAATAATCTCTGGATCAGCATAGAAAAATCTAGTCTTAGATCTACCTGCTGAATCAAATACAGTTACATAATTATCCCTTGAGGTATCAATAGAAGGTTTCTCAAAAAGAGATAACCCACCAAGAAATACACCAAGATCATATATTGATAATTGAGAATCAAATGATTCTTCAACATCAGCATAAGCAAGGATGTTCTTATTAATACTAAGGGTACTTAACTTATTGCCAGGATTAATAACAAGTGACTTGTTAATGCTGCAAAAGTTCTTCAGTAATTCAATTGTAGATTTGGATAATACGGTCATTTGTCATAATCAACGGTGAATGCAGAACCAGTTTCTGCTTGTCTACGATCAGCAGCTTCCCGCTTATCGTTAAAGTGTAATAGGAGAAGACCGTAATGGATAATCTTTATAATATCCTTTCGGGCATTCCCCTTTCTGTCGTAACGAGAAGCATACTTAAGAACATTACTTCTACAGAATGCTTCTGCATCACCTACAGAATCAATAAGGTCAAGAGTCTGTACATTTCCTACAGAATAATGACCTCTGTATGTACTTCCAATATAGTCGGAGATCTCTTTTAAGAGTTCCTTTTCGTTATATTTTTGCATAGGATCTACATTATAGTCGGGACCGTCTAATAGGTCAAGGTCTTTACCATGCATAATTTAGTTCTCCAGGTCTTTTAACTTTGGTTCTATCCAATGTTCGGTGTTATCAATACCTGCTGCCTTCACATAACGCATGATATGTTCATCGATCTGATGATAGACTGGATGTAAATCCAAGTCCATATTAATATCATGTGCTATCTGTGATATTTGATCTGCTGTGAAACAGTGATCAGGATGTAATAAATCACAGCATGGTACTCTCTTCTCGATCAATTCATTTAGATTGATACGAATTTCGTAATCTCTATATACTGGCATCTTCCTCCTCTGTCTCTCCTGAATCAACCTTGGTATATAGATCAAGGAATGATTGTTTTGTATCATCATCGAAACGATTCACACAATTAGTAATAGCAGTCAAACGATCTCCAAAGATCTGATATGCCTGAACGATGTGAACTAATCGACGAGTTGTGATAACCTCATCCACTCCTCCATCGAAGAATGTTTTACGTATCACTCCTGCCCATTTTACCAGATTTTCAGCAAATGTCAATTCGCATCCAACATTAGTTAAGATCTTTGTTTCTATTGTTGGTGAAGGATAGTCCTGTTCAAATGTTACTGGGAATCTTTCAAGAAAGGCTTCGTTGAGCACGTTAGTTCCAACGAATCTTCCGTCGTCTGAACCTTTACCTTTAGTATTTGCGGTAGCAACGACTGTGAACCCTGCTGCTGGTTTGACGTATCTTCCAACCTTTTTAAGGAAAACTCCTTTACCTTCAAGGATGGACTGGAGGCAGAGAATCTTGTTTGAGGCAAGGTCGATTTCGTCAAGGAGCAATACAGCCCCTCTGTTGAGAGCTTCAATAACTGGTCCGTTGTGCCAGTCGGTATTGCCGTCAACAAGACGGAACCCACCGATAAGATCATCTTCATCTGTCTCTATTGTAATGTTTACTCTTATCAACTCTCTATTTAGAGCAGCACAAGTTTGTTCTACTCCTAATGTCTTACCATTACCAGAAAGACCAGTAATGAAAAGAGGATAAAACTGTCTAGAAGCAATAACTTTCTTAAGAGACGGTGCGTTTCCAAAGGGTACATAGTTTTCATCACGCTCTGGAACATACTTAATAGTCGCTGGTGCTGGTGCTGTTGCATTATAAGTTTTTTCAAGTCTTTGTGCTAATGTTAGATTCCATTTACCACGTCCAACTTTAGCAAACTGTGGCAATTTGTTCATCCTCTTAGTAACACTTTGAATCTGAACACCGTTCTTTACAGCAAAATCCTTTACTTGGTCGCTATTTACATCTCCAACTTTGAAGAATGAGATCAGATCTTTGTCTGTGAATTTTGCTTTGAAGGTCATAAGTCTTTTGTTTTGATATATTAATTATAGCATGGTGGCTTATATATACAAGCCCTAGTGGACAGTTATTCTTCTGTCCACTCCCGCTTTAATTGTCTAACATCACTAACACCAAAAAGTGACTTACACTTCTGTTCAGCATCTTGTCTTAAATTAGAATGACACAAAAATTCTACCTTAGTTAATCTATTTGAACTTAGTAATATTTGTGCCGACCATTTAGATGGTTTCATAAGGTTAACATAGGTTTTGGTTTACAAAATAATATATCATTTATATAATTATCTACCCACTCTTTATCAAACCACTTTTCTAAAATTCCACGAGTCTTATCATTCTTTCTTTGTTGATCGCAGTACTTACATTGATCTTGATATCTTTTATACGCATCTTCCATACTTCCCTTCTTAGCATCCTTAACTACTTTACAATATATTCCAAGATAATTTAAAACAAGACAGTAAAAATTTGCCATATCTATATCTTCAGTAATACGCATAAACTTACAATAAGGAGAAAATATTTCTTTACCCCATGAAGGAAGTTCCCTCTTCTCACCAATATTAAATTCATCACTAATCTCTTTAACATCATCCCAATTATTAAACCCTGTTACAGGAGAAATATCAACTATAGCAGCAGTCACTACCTTATCAGTAGCAACAATATCACACCCAAAGATAGGAATATTATAATAAGGATCAGGAAAGAATACAGAATGTAATATCTTCATCCCTTTAATCTCTGCCAATTCTAAATGTATTTTCCTGAGACCAGGTGCTTTATACATCGTATTCTTAATAACCAAATCATCCTTTTTAACTTCCTCTATAGAACTCTCTAAAGGTTCCACACCAGTAATATCTTGCATAGTATATGAAAGTAATACTGCTATGTCTTGTACTATATCATTCTGCATAACTAAAAAAGAACTCCTTGATTAATTGTTCCGATTCTTCTTTACCAAATTGATTAGAAAGATATCCTGAGATAGGATCTAATCTTATCATATAAGAATCAAAATCTTTATAGACTGTAGTATCTTCTTCAGTCGGTTGTGCCTTATCTATCATTTCCTTATAGAGTGACAGATAGTATTTAAATGTGGGCAAATAAGTATTAACCATATCCATCTCACAATACCTCACAAAGATATTATCAGAAAAATGATTACCCTTCTCAAAGAAACGATAGGTTTCTGTTGTCTGAGGTAATGGTGGTACTTTCAATAGATAATTTTCTACTGGATGTTGAAAGTCAAATACTATTATAACTTTCTTCTTATTAAATCCCATCAAGTCCATACCAAAACAAGGAAGGTTATGTCCTGTCTTAGGATAGATTACATTATTATGAATGTTAACAGTATCATCCCATATATCAACGTGCCTAGACTTAATAAAATGCTTACCAGAATATAGGTCAGCAGTCAGATTAACACCTCTTTTATTTTTCCAAGTTGTATGGTTACTTTCAAAAACCATATCGGGAAACGTATTGAATACCGCTTCCCTATATCCATCCCATAAATTACTCATGCTATCTGCTCAATAAATGCATTAAGGACTTTCTTATTAGTCATCTTGGAACCCATATGCTTTTTAAAAGCACGTCCAAGTTCTGCTCTAGTGGCAACTTCACCCTTCTGTTTAACTTCAAGATCTTCGGTACCTCCACCTAATGATTTATCTGCGATATAGAAAGACTCAGTAAATCCTGCATTCTTCTTAACAGATGCAAATCTTTCTCTCTTCCATTGCTTATCGATAACTTCAGATTCTTCATAAGTTAAAGTACGTAAGAATCTTGATAATTCATTCTTAGAACAGATACGAATACCAACCCAATTGTAATCAGTAATCTCTCTATAAAAACCAACAATCTCTTTTGTAGTTTCATATGGTGATGGTGATATCTCACGAGTATAACCAGTCTTACGATCTCTAAGCATAAACCTCCTATTCCTATAGGAGTATTGAATAGATCTACTTACAAAATCACTATCATTACGATAATATGAATCCTCATCCTTATCCTTAAGATAAGTTATAGGATTAGATTCACCATCAGTTAAGCAAACTACATTTACTTTCTGCACATTCTCAATTTTTCTAAGTCTATCAACAAGTGCAGGAGCACATATTACTGATTCGCTAAGAGGAGTACCACCAAGAGTATACTCATGCATATATCCAAGTCCACCACGACCCATAGCATATGCCTGACAGTAAACATATTTCATAGACTTTTCTAAAGACTTAGAATTTTGTCTGGATGAAAAGAATTCTAGTAATCTAAAATCACCACAAAGTCCTAGAATATGATTCTTAGGATTTTTAATACCAGGATGTACATCACCAGTACTACCATGTGAATTCTGGAATGCATAAACCCTAAAAGGAATACCTACTTTTTTACAGAACCAACAAAGATTGAAAGTTTGAACAAGAGTATCAATTAACTGATACTGCATAGATCCAGACCAATCAAGGAACATTACCAAACCATGATTCTTACCTTCTTTAACAGTAGTAACTCTCTTAAAAATATCTTCAGTCAACTTATACTTATGAAGTGCGTTTGTATTAATAACACCTGTCTTAGAAACTGCTGCTCTCTTATACTCATCAGCAGACTTTCTCATTTCAAATTGTTTAACAAGATAGTTAACAGACTTTTGAGCAGATTTCTTAGCACTTAGATAATCTTGTTTTGCATCATCAAGAGAACTATAAAGCCACTCTTGATGTCTTGCATCAGTAACTGCTGCACCTTCAAAATGATAGTAAAGATCTTCTTGAATTTTCTCATAAGTTGTAACAACGTTATCAATATCAATTTCTGGTGTATCTAAATAAACCCACTCCTTATCGTCGTGATCAACTAAAGTTTCTAATGCCTGTCTAAGTGCTTCTTCTGTTTGACTCTTAAGTTCATCACACTCTTCACCTGCACCTTCTTCATAACTAGGTGTTTCTAAATCAGCAGGTGTAGATTCATATTCAGTATGGTCTTCACCTATTTCAGGACGACCATTATTCTCTTCCCCCTCACCTTCTGCTTCTGCTTCATTAGGGGTAACTGTTTCCTGCTCATCAGTATCTTGAGGTAGATCCCAATCAAGATCTGATTCACCTTGCTTAGGTTGAGGAAATTGTTCTTTCTCATCCTCCTTACCTTTAGCATAAGCATACAACTCATTAGAAAGATCTAAAACATCTTGGAAAGTATCTGTCTTACCAACACGATCTACATATATTTGTTCTTCATCAGTAAATTCTAAAGTAGCACATCCTTTAAAGTAAAGATTGATTCTATCAATAAAGGACATCTTATTAATATCTTCATCAGCAACACCAAAGAAATCTTGATGCCACAACTCACGATAACCTTCAAAGAAAGACTTACGAAGACCAGGATATGTGACCTTCATCATACGTTCTATACGAGCATCCTCTATGACGTTCACAAACGCTTTAGGAGCGTCTACAGGAACGTTAGGGGTGTATAGGGCATGACCAACCTCATGTCCAACTAAAAGGTCATAAACAGTATCAGAAGCATTTTTCCAAATAGGGAGAATTAAAACACGATTATTAACATCAAACGAAGCAGTACTTACCTTACGATGTTCTACAGTAAGGTTTTCGGTTGCCAATAATCTGGCGAGAGTTCCTTTTACTTCTGAATTTGCCATACGTTCTTTGTGTTATGTACTTATTATACTACCTCTTACCGATCTGTGTGTAGTACAAGGGACAGTTTCTGAACTGTCACCCCAGTGTCTGATCACACCAGCAGTAATGAAACAATTAGTAATGAGGTAACTGATAAAAATAAAACTGCGAACACCGCAAACCCAATTATCGTACTCTGCAGTTTTATTATCCTCGAAACTTCCCAAAGCATACTTCCATATCCTCCAAAATTTATTCATCATCTTCTGCAGTTTCAAACTCCTCTATCTGATCAACATAAACTTCATGAGTACCTATAAGATACTTATGTCTTCCATCATCATCACCAAGATATTTAAGAGTATTATCACCCTGAGTAAAGGTATGCTCTCTTAAAATTGCTTGAAGTCTGTGATGTAATAATTCTACTTTACTAATCATTATTCGTCATCTAATAATTTAGAAAAATCATTTATCTTTTCAAATCTAAGACATCTCTTAAATTTATCTCTAAGTATATCACCTTTATGTGAAATAACAAATAGATTAGTATCATCTCCCAACCTTAAAAGTATACTAATAAGTTCTCCAGTAGCAGAAGCATCAAGAGAACTATCAAATACTTCATCAAGTATAAGAAGATTAGTAGCAGCAGAGTTCTTCATTCGTGCAACCTCTCTCCATGTAAAGAGAAGTGCTAGATCTATCTTCTGTTTCTCACCCTCAGAGAATGAAGAATAACTAAACTCATCTCTAAATCTACTCTTAATAACTTCATTAAATTCCTCATCAAGAGTAAAGTTAAAGAAGGTATCCATACTGTGCAGATATTTATTGATAAGGTTATTAAATATAGGAATATATTTTTTAATAATCTGTCTCTTAATACCAGAGTCTTTTAATAAAGTTGAAACAACTTGAAACTCATCTAAAGTTTTAGTAACTTTCCCACAATCCTCTTTAGTCTGTTCTAGTTGTACTTCTAAAGCTTGAATAGTTTCCATCTCCTTATCAATGTTAGGAGTATTCTCTTTCAATTCTAACAATTCCTTTTGTATTTCTAAATTTTCTAACTCAATACGAACTACATCTCTTTCAAAACTAGATATTTCACCACGAAGTTCATACAATTCTAAAGAAATAGTTTCGATTTTATCAATAGTTTCTAGTACTTCCTTAATACTTTCTTTAGATTTCGAGACTTCTTTAGTTAATGACACACCACTAGTTTTAAGCTTTGACATTTTACCCTTCTTAAATGTCTTACCGATTGATTGAGTACACGTAGGACACGTATCATGTTCTTCAAAGAACTTTGCTTCCTTTGTAAGACGTTTTAATTCTGCTTTATTCTCTGCTTGTTCTGTACGTAATGCTTGTAGTTTAGTTTTATATTCCTGTATATCAATTACTTGTCCTTCAAGTTCTTTTAATTTTGTTTTCTTTTCTATACGTTGTTTTTCTTTTTCAGTTACAACCTTTGCATTTAATCTATGCTTCTTTTCCTTTTCCTTCTTTCTTGTTTCATTAACTTCTTTAAGAGAATCAATTAACTTCTGTTGTGATTGTACTCTTTCATTAGCAATACTTAAAAGATGTTTACAGTCTTTACTTTGGATTAATGTACTACGCATTCTATCCTTCAAGAGTGTATTCATGTTTGAGAAGATCTGGATATCCAATAGATCTTCGATAACTTCTCTCCTGACACTTGCTCCAAGTTGCATGAATGGGACAAAAGTGGATGATCCGAGGATGACAACTTGTGTAAAGGACTTAAAGTTAAGTTTGAGAATTGATTGCTCCAAATATTTCTGCGTGTCTTTAGCAGCAGCTTCTTGGTCAACCATTTTATTGTTTTTGTAAACCTCAAAGAGATTGGGTTTTGCACCTCTAAAAACTCTGTATTCATCTTTACCTATAGAAAAAATTACTTCAACTTTTAGACCCTTTTCGTTTATACTATTAACTAATTGTCCTCTATTAATTTTACGAAATGGTTTATTAAACAAAGCAAAGCACAGGGCATCCAACATAGTGGACTTCCCTGCACCATTTGTCCCTACAACTAAAGTAGATTGACTTTCATTCAATTGGATCTCAGTCCATTGATCACCTGTTGAAAGAAAGTTCTTCCACTTCAGACTTTCAAATACAATCATTATTTAATAGGAGGAACAACTAAATCGTTTTTAGAAACAATAGCATAAGTATAACCAAATTTTTCACAGTTTATTGCAACAGCATCAACATCAATATTCATTAGTTCTAAAGGTTTTCCATAATTGGACGCATCCAAAAGACCCATATATCTTTCAGCATCTTCTTTTTGCTCAAACATATGTACAGTTTTTGTTTGCTTATTATTACTGACAGCATAAACACCACCAGTATTCTTATCAACTAAGATGAACATTACAGTTCTGAAGCCTCCATGTACAGAGATCTCATAATGCTTTTAACATTAGACTTATCAACTTTAAGATCTATCTCATCTATGTAGTTGTCTAATAGAGTCATAGTATCCTCAGTCTCCATGACTGCATCACCATCTTCTAAATCAACACTAAGATCCTCAATAATTTTTAGATCTGCTAGACCTAGATCTTGAAGTTGCTTAACTGCATAATCAAATTTAGCATAGTCACCTTTGTCTTCTACTATGAGTTTAACAAAAGTTCCGTGCAGTTCTGATTTATCGGGTATAGCTACACCATTATTATAGTACAATTTATGGAAAGTGTCAAAGGGGTTTCTATAGAAAGTAGTTTTATATGTCTCAGTATCAAACACATGGAATCCTCTCTTACTACCATAATCGTTCCAATATAATTGATAAGGATTACCAAGATAATAACAATTACCCATACTAGATTTTGTATGATAGTGACCTGAGAATACCTTCTCAAATTTAGTAAACATACTCATATCAGATCCAGTATTCATTACATGACCTGGATGAGCTTCAAAGCCGTTAAGCTCAAGATGGCCCATACAGATAGGTGCAGTACTTTCTGTGATGCTTCGTAAGGTTCTGTCGTAGTTTTCATCACATATCCAAGGAAGCAATAGTATGTCAGTACCGTCAAAGTTACGGGTAGTAGGTTTATCGATAACATCTATATCATAGTCTCCCAACAAATCTTCTGGTGAATTAATTCTTAATGTGTTCTTATAGTATATGTCATGGTTCCCAACTAAGGCAGTCATATGACATCCTAATTCCTTAACAGGATCAAACCACATTTCCTTAGCAGCATCCAACGACATAAAATTAATATACCGTCTTCTATCAAAGGTATCACCTAAATTTATTATCTCCTTAATACCAGATGCTTTTAAAAATGGTATGACAATCTTACTATAAAATTTCCTATAGTGTTCAATGAAATATTGATTATCATTACGAACTCCAAAATGTTGATCTGTAATTAGTAATATTTTCATCCGAATCTAGAAAGTGGTGGTTGTGATCCTACAAGATCTTTAAAGAAGAATGTAAGAGTTAGTCGTTCCTGTGTCCCATAAGTCTGAGCACAATGAGGAACTTGACTATCGTAAGCAATCATACGATTAAAAACATTTTTAAATTCAACAGACACATCATATTGACTATTGACTTTATTATATGCTTCTTCAAAGTTTTCGTCAAGTATGCTCTCACCAGCATAATGCTTATGCTCAATCTGGGTGTCTCGATCCTCAGTCCAAGCATATCCTTTTGGCATAGTAAAAAGATTTGTACCAGTATCAGGTTCTGGTACTCTATTTAAGTAAATTAAACCTGCAAGTAAAATAGATGCATCTTGATGTACCCATCCTCTATTCTTTATATGATATTGATCTTCATGTAATGGTCTTATTTTATGGAATCTAATTTCAGCATTCCAATTAACATGATTATAATTACTCCAATTATTACTATGATAATAATTTCTTAAAATTCTATTACCAACATATCTATCTAAATCTTGATCTATATTAAACAAAGTATCTGATCTGACACCAGGATATTGATGTGCTTCTGCAGGAGCATACTCTAGAGATTCAGCATAGTTAATAATTTTTTGAGGATCTGGGAAGAAGTGCTCTACACAGATAACAGGAAACATAGCCATAATTAAAATCTCATATATGGTGGATTGATACCACGAAGTTGATGGAAGAAAAATGCAATAGTTAATCTATTTTGTTTATGTCCAAAGTTCTGAACTCTATGTGCTTGTTGATTATTAAAACACATCATTCTATTATATCTGTTCTGAACTATAGTAGTTTCTTCCCACTGATCATTAATAGTCCTCCATGCTTTTTCAAATTTATCATCAGGAATATCATTACCATTATAATGAGCACGTTCTACTTGGATGGCATCTTCATGATTCCAAAAATATCCTTTCTTTAATTGTAAGATACATGTTCCTGTATCAGGTTCAGGATCTGGATTTAAATAAATTATACCTCCAAACTTAATAGACGAATCATAATGAGCCCATCCTCTATTCTTAAGATGATATTGTTCATCATGCATAGGACGACAAATTTGAAATCTAATATCAGCAATCCAATTTAAACTCGTTTCTTTTTTAAATTCACCATCATGAAACCATGATCTAAGAATACGTTGACCAATATACCTATCTAATGATGGATCGATCTCAGAAAAAGGAGCAGTCCTCATTCCAGGATAAGTATTCTGTGGAGCAGGTTCGTACTTTAATGAATCTGCAAGTCGAACTATCTCATCTGGTCTCTCAAAAAAGTTATCCTGAATAGTTGTGGGAAACATAATATTATCGCTTTGTATTCATCTCCACTCTATTTTTAATTCCTGCATAATCTGCATTATTGTCACCATCAGTAGAGAACACATGATCGTATCCAGACTTCTCTAAAATTTTATCTTTGATATCCATCTGACGTTTCTCTTTAGCAATACGTCTTAGAAATGCATAATAAACTATCTGTGTAAAATATGCAAATGGATTTTTACTTTTTGCTGGATCAAAATTATCTATGTACTGTATACAATTTTCTATACCATCACAAACCATATCATCTTTATACATGTAGTTAATAAAGTTTGGTCTGTAAGATAAATGAGTTGCTATCTTAAGAAAGCATCCACCAATATAGTTATTGACACGAGGTTTCGGAAGACCCTTCTCCTCGGCAATTTTAACTTTCTCTTTGTACTTTACGATTGCAGCAAGGAAGTCAGCGTTGTTAACATAATGCTGTTTCTTCTTAGGAGCAGTCTTCATATTGTTCTCCTTTCAGTATTTCTATTGTATCAGGGCTTGACAAGATTGTCAATCACATGTAGACTAACCATGTCAAGGGTTCAGGGATACTTTAACTATTATATATTTTTTCAAATAAAGCACGTGCTTCATCAATTTTTCCTAGGTATCCAGACGCTTCATTAATCTTTGCCCTGCGACGCGAGATCCGAACTTTCTTTTCTTCTTCAGTTTCATTCCCTTCATTAGTAGAAAGATAAGTTTCATACATTAATACTACTTCCTTACTCATAGAAGCAACTGCTATAACATCTTTTTCACGAATAATAATAAATTCTTCATCAGATAATTGCATCCATCGATGGAAACCTATACCACGCATTAATTTATTTTCACCCAATTCCTTATTAAAAATTTCAATAACAACTGGATCTTGAAGGAAACATAGAGTCTCACCATTATCATCAGTCAATACAGACTTTGCTAGAATCTCTTCACCATTTAGTAGTTTAAAAATTCCATAAAATTCTTCTTCATGTTTAGCGTAGTTAATTGCCATAATCCTTGAGTTTTATTTCTACGATTTCATAATTAAATTTTTCTTCTTTATATATTTTTAATCTCTCAAAGAGATGTAGGAGAGTATAATTCTTTCCATTATCTCTAGTAATATCGTCGGCAATATCATATAGAGTTGCCTTTACTTTATCCCTACCTTTCCTTAAGACTCTTCCGATGGACTGGAGATTTCTGATTCTGGACTTGGAGGGACTGGCGAAGATGACGTTGTGCAACCTCCTAATGTTAATCCCAGTACTGAAAGTGCCATAAGAGGCAACAATAATCGAGTCATCTTCATTTTCAACTAAACTCCGTATGTGTTCTCTATCATCAACATCCACTCCACCATATACTAAGTGAACTGGTTTGTCTGTATGACTATTTATCATCTCGTACAAAGGGAGACCGTGCTTCTCTACGTAATTAAAAAGCACTAATGTATTTCCAGTAAGATCACAAGCAAGATTACGAATGAATTTATTTCTTTGATCATGTGCAACAAGATAATCCATTTCATCTTGATACCCTTCAAAGATCTGTTCTTGATGTTTTAATACTAAAATTTTAACTTTTAATTTAGCAACATGACCTTGCTGCATTAATTCATTAGTTCTTGTTACCTGAGAACATCTACCAAACACACCCTCTAACACTAACTGATTAACGTTAGCACCATCTAATGTACCAGTAAATCCAATACGATATTTACATCCATGCAATTTCGTCATTAAAGTTGTTAAAGACTTGGCCTTAAATAAATGTGCTTCATCTCCTATAATGACATCAAATCTTTCAAACCATTTACGAGGTTGCTTATAGATTGACTGCCAAGTTGAAATAGTTACATAATGATTAGTGTTCTTTGATTCACCTGCATAAATTCTATGACAAAATACATCTACCTTCCATCCATAATCAGCAAAGTCTTTATACATCTGCTCTACAAGTGATGTAGTAGGAACTACAATCAATATTCTTCTATTGGCATTTACATGAAATCTAACTAATGAATAAATCATCAACGATTTACCAGAAGCTGTTGGTGACAGAAGTAGTCTTCGGTTATATCTTAAGGACTCGTATATTGCCCTATATTGGTAATCACGAACCTGTACAGGTAAACGAAGTGCCTTCACAAATCCAACGACAGATTCTGGAGTAATTAAATCATTTTTTTCTTCAGGGTGTCCATACTTTTCATGCTCTTTAAATTCGTATGCATACCCTCTTTTCTTAGCCCAGTCAGTAAAATAACTAACAAGACCACAATATATTTCACCAGTAGCAGGTGAATAGAGATGCACTTTACCATCCCATCCTCTATATCTATTTTTCCTCTGCATGTATTTTGCAGATTCTACTTCAAAGGAAAAAAATTCTGCTGCTTCTTGATGTAAAGCAGGTTCTGCTTCTACCTTTAGGTAGACTTCATTCTTCTTATGTATAAGGAGGTCCATAAAACCAAGCTACCAACGACTTTCGTATTCCTTTCGTTACTGGTCTGACTCTATGCCATCGATCAGATTGAAAGAATACAGCAGAACCTTTTGGTAACTTTATAGTATCGTACCTTGGCTCTGTACCTGGTTTATATATCTCGATATCCAACTCGCCTCCCTCAAACTCATCGTTCATGAGAAGAGACATACTAACTTTTCTAATACACCCATGCATTCTAGGATCATGAGATCTATTGTGCTGATCTACATGCCAATCATAAAAATTATCTTCAGTATAAATTCCAAATTGTACGGGTTCACAACCCTGAATATTTAAATTCCATTCAGTTAATTTATTAATTTCTCCCACAACACTCATCAACATTTTAAATAGATTCGTGTCGTTAATCCATGCTACTTCACTTTTTCTAATAGTGATCTTACTTCCTTTACCATCTATAGCACTATCTTTCCATTTTAAATCTTTATTAGATATAGCTTTTCGTACTATATCCAATGCTGCTGGAGAGAGTTCTATAACTCTATAAAGATCACCGTATCTCATTACATACCTGCTTGAAACTTCTCCCAATCAATAGCATTTTTAATTTGATAATTGCGATTGTTTATCTGTCGCAATACACTATCAAGGAAAAGTATTGTCTGCTCTATGTAGTCTATTTTTAATTGTAGTTTTCTGACATCTTCATCTGCATCGATGAACATGTTAATTTCTTCTTTAGTAGTTAATTTAAAATCAAATGGTGTATCTCTGTATACTGTTGCAGGTGCTTTTCCTTTATAGTATACCCATTTTGATTTAATCAACCCTCTCATTTCACTTTCTCTATCTTTCTTCATTAGAGAAAATGTATTATAAAATTCCATATATCTCATATGGAGTTGAGGAATCCGTACAGATTCTTCACCATACTTATCAGGATCTATGACACTATCTTGTTTCCATTTCTCCTGAAGTTGTTCTATATTCATTCATTATATACCTTGATCTTTAGTCTTTTCAAAAAATTCTTTCATAGATGATGAAACATCAGGTGGCTCTGGATAACCATATCCTTTAATCTTCATCCACTTTTGACGCATAGCACCAAGTATCCAAGACTGGGATAGACTCTTAGGTCCATTCTCTAACAACTCAAGTTCTTTTTTATTACTTGTGTATGCTTTGTATTCTTCTCTCCAGTTGGAGTCATCGAATTCTGTTATAAGTTTTTTATTACGGGGTTTATCCCCTTTACGTAATGACACTATCCTTTCCTCCTATACCACAATATGTATAGACCTTAGTACCCTAGCACAGGTATCCAATTTTGTCAACGCCTCTTCTGACTATTAGAATTTCTTACCTCATAGAGGACGTATTCAAATTCTGCAGATGCTGTAAAGTAACTATTATCTTCTTGTGTTACATCAAAATTAACTGTAGATAATGATATAGGAAATAAATCCTTAAAGACTACATCAAAATTTACGATATTATTATTGTTTAGTACCTGTAAAGTTGCATCAGATGTTTTAGTATCTGGTGATTTACCCATATTTTTACTATACTTATCTACCCAATCTCTTCTCTCTTGATAATCTTGTGGAGTACCTAATGCTCTAATCCAATTATGAAGTTCCATATAATTTCTTAGATCTTCATCAACTAAGAAATCTATATTTAAAGTACCATATGTCATGTTTCCTTCTAAAGGAATCGGAACCATACCCCTAGTAGGAAGTTGAGCTGTACCTAAATTGATAGCAGGTATCTCTGCCCTTTGACATAAGAAAGATGTTCTCCTTGCTTTATCTAATACAAAAACAAATCCAATCGGAGACAAGAAGTTCTTATTTGTTAATTGTTCGTTATACCAATTAGCCATCAGGTTTTTAATTATTTATGTCCATCTAGTAACTACCATTTCAACAGACCCATTATCTAATACTTTTTGATCTTCTATTTCATATCCTTTATCTTGTGCTGCCATAGTAATAACTTCAATCGCATAATTTTGTGATACCTTATCTAAGAATCTTTTTACAGGTATAGGTTCATTCCATGTTTGTAAATCTGTAACCAACTCATACTCACCTGTTGTCTTATTCATACGAAACCCAATATTATTACTAGCTGTAATATCTGCAACAACTTCTTCGTGAATATGTTCAGCAGGATTTTTCATCGTTTGATCAACATTCACACCATAACCCATAAACATTAATGCGTGAAGTAATGCCTTACGATCTTTAAGTTTGGTTTTGATTGTGCTGAAGTGTGACATTTGATACTTCGTTTTGTTTATAGTATTCTGATGTATGTATACGTTTTTCTAAATCGCCAAGTTTCTTTTCGAGATCTCTAGTTAAAGATTCGCAAGTATCTCCTTTGACACCCTCTACTCTCTCTTCGACCTTACCATCTTGACTTATTTTAAATCTAATCGATTGCTTGGACATCTCCAATCTCCCATGATTCTATACTACTATCTATTATAACATCAGGTGGTACTATTATGCAAAAGCCTATGCCACAATTAAAAGTGTCCTTCATATCTTCTGGAGGGATCTCACCAGCAAGTTGAATCTTACTAAACAATTCTGGTAAAGGCCAAGAATCATAATTAATATTTGCCTTTAATCCTTGTGGGATACAACGTGATATATTACCTGGTATTCCACCACCTGTTATATGTGCCATACCAACAATAGGAATTTCATCCATCAACTTTTGAATCAAAGGAGAATAGATTGTAGTTGGTGTAAGAAGTTCTGGAG
>VTLG01010585.1_pt1 | contig 20483 bp, 14 predicted proteins | sample 4694571 | NCBI WGS metagenome assembly VTLG01 (sample SAMN12604809, study PRJNA352737) | marine metagenome | biome: ENVO:00000447; feature: ENVO:00000209|ENVO:00000569|ENVO:01000036; material: ENVO:00002151; isolation source: viral sequences binned using virsorter ... | reverse complement strand
TTTGGTGAAAGTTATGAATTTAGATATAGATTTACTAAATTTAAGTTATACAAAGAAATAGGTGGCGGTAAAGCTGCGGCTAACGTAGAAAGAACACAAGTTAGACATGCGAAGCTTAGATACCATGAAACTGCATATTTTGATATAGAAGTAACAGCAGAAAGAAGAGATACGGCTGTATATAAGTTTGACGGTACTGTATTGGCTAGTCGTATATCAAAAATAGGATCTGCATTGCCTAATGGTTATGATCCTGATGACGATAGGTACAAAGAAGGGGTGTTTAGTGTTCCAATAATGTCCAGGGGAGAAAGATGTAATGTTGAAATAAAAAACGATACACCACACCCCTGTAAGTTTTCAACTTGTGAGTGGGTAGCTCTTATTACAGGTAAAGCGAGGGCGTTACGATGAAATGGATTAAACCTACAACAGCAGTTGTCCAGGAGGTTGGCACAGCTATGAGGGAGGCTGACGAAGTGGAAGTACGTTTAAGTCACAATTTAGATCCGCTAACTGCAATATCAAAAAGTGTACTTAAGTCTGATATTTGCAGAGCTATAGAAGGCGATGACGGTGTACCTGTTGGTATAACTGGCGTTACTAACCAATCTATATGGCTACTAGGTACTGATGGTTTAACAGCTACAAAAAGCCATAAAAAAAGATTATGCCTTGATGGTCGTGAGTGGGTTGACTATTGTTTAAAAGAAGTTGGCAAACCTATAGGCAATTGGGTATATCATAAGAATAAGTTATCTATAAAATGGCTTAAGCATCTAGGGTTTACGGTTGAAAAGCCGCAACCTTATGGTTATGCAGGGGCTTTATTCTGTCAATTTTGGAGGGCTAAATAGTGTCAGCAGTAGCATTTGGTGTTGTTTCTGGTGGTCTTAACTTTTTAAGTGGGATAGCAAATTACCAGGCACAAAGACAAGATTATGTTAATAAATTAGCTTACAAAAAAGCATCTGATGAATTTGCGTCCTGGTCTGCCAGGCAGCAAGCAGCTCAGACAGATATTAATAATCAATATAAATTTTGGGGAGAAAAAATAAATTATGGTCAAAACCTTGCTTATACAAACTCTTTAAGGAACTACGAACTTAGTAAAGCAATAGTAAGCGCAGAAGAAGTTGCCAGAGTCAGGTCATCTGCTGGTGCAGATTTTATAAGTACAAGCGAAGCGTTTGCTCAAGGATTTCAACAAGAGGCAATGTCAGATGCTGTAGCGTTATTTCAATATAATGTTCAAGCATTAAAAGCTAGAAGTACTATTGCTGCTGGTGCTACAGAAGGGCCGTCTGTAGATAGATTAATAAATGACTACGCAAGGCAAGCATTAGATTTTGCAACTTTAAAACGTATAAATGACGGATTTAAAGAAAGTCAATATACCAGGCAACAAGCTGGAGCTATATCTCAATACATTAATCAGTACAATAGTCAGCAATTCTATCAGCAACAAGATTACGTTGACCCTATACCACCGTTTGCACCGTTACCTACTTTAATAGGCCCAGCAGGGCCATCAATGGTTGGTAGTGGGCCTAGTGCTGGAGCTGCATTGCTTGGCGCAGTTTCTGGTGGTTTATCTGCTGGGCTATCTACTTATGGAGCATTAAAGAAAAACTAATGGTACAAGAACTCCCAAAAAATCAATTAAATCCTACTGCTAAACCAGTAAATAGATTTTTGTCTTATAGGTCAGAGCAACCCGCTGCGCCTCCTAAGTTAGTAGAAATGCCAACACCAAAAGGCATAAATATAATACAAAGATCTAATGAAATGAATGTCCAGGGCTATAACAGCTTTAAACAGTTGTCAGATGCTTTGGCAAAAACAAGTCAAGCTGTAAGTCAGTTAGGGCCAGTAGTAAAAAGCATTGAAGAACAAAAAGGTAGAAACGATGTATTAAAAGCTTATTCTTTAACAAATAAGCAAGCTATAAATAATTCAGAAAACTACGCTGCTACTAACAGGCAAGTATCTAGAGAAGATGCTATTGCTGGCATGATGATGGATCGTGTTAATCCCTGGAGGCAAAAAGCTAGAGAAGATCAATTAAGTAAATTAGCTGCTGGCGAAGCTGGAATATATATGGATAGGGCATTTAACGAAAATGCCGCAGAAATAATATCTTTAGATCCATTAAATCCAAGACTTGACCAAATAAAAGCTGAAGCTGTTACACAATTAGCACAAGATTGGGGTGTTGATGAAACAAGTGCAAGTTTTATTGACTATACAATTCCTGCTATAAATAAATCTTGGCAAAATTTTAACGAAAAACATTTAAAAGCACATGTTAAACATCAAAAAGCTGTGCAAACAACACTAACAAAAGCGCAATTATATCAAGCATTAACAAATTGGAAACAGGAAGAAAAAACAGAAAATCAACTTATAGCTAGTTTAGGTACTATTCTTAATGACCAGGTAAAAAAATTAGGTTTACCATTAGAGCCAACAGAATTTAAAAAAGATGTATTGCTTGATTTAAGGGCGCAATTAGAAGTAGAAGCAAAAGATCCAAACAGTAAGCATGGTCAAAAGGCTGAACAATTTTTAGAAATGCTAAATAGTGTACCAGTAATTATGGTTACAGATGAAAATGGCGAGGTAACTCAATACACTACTGCTGGTGAAATGTACGGTAGAGATTTTCTTCTTGAATCAAATAAAATAGGTAATGCTGCATTTCAAATAAATAAAAGAAACGAAGAAAAAGCAGAAAAAGATTTTGTATTAAAATGGGCTGAAACTATTGTTGATTTAGAAAAAGGTAGTCAAGAATATAACGCAAAAGTTGCTGAATTATTTGCTGACGAAAGCATGCCAATGCACAAAAAAATACAATTATTTACAGAAATAGATGAATATGACACACAACAAGCAGAAGCATTATTTAGAAAAGAGCCTGTTGAAGAAGTATTTGCAAAATATGAAAGTACTTATGGTGAATTTTTTGACGAAGTAAAAGCTAGGGAAGAACTTGCAAACGCATTATCAAGTGTACCTCCAGAACTTGCAGAATATAGAGCTACTAAATGGAAACAATTTGCAACGATGGCAAGGCAAAAAAGAACAGAATCTGGAGGAGCATACGAAAGTTCATTAATTAATAACAGAGTAAAAGAAGCTATGTTAATACAGATAGAAGATAAATACCCAGAACTTACAAATAAATTCCTAAGAGATGAAGTAGAAGGTATGAGCATTAAACAGTATTTAGGAAATTTAGAACTTAATCAAAAAAATTCAGGATTTAAATATACAAATGAACTAACTAAAGAAATATATTCTAATCTTGGACAGGCAATGCAAGAAAAAGGTGCTTTAACTTTACCTGAACAACAAAAAATTATTGTTGATACTATTAATGATTTTAATAAAGACGATAAAAGATTAGAAAGAATATTTACACCTAAAGGTATTACAAAAGTAAAAAAAGAAGAAAAGCCAATAGATGCACCACCTACTTACAAGTTGTCAACCTTAGATTCAATCCCTTTGTCAAGAATAGAAAAAAATGATTACAAACAATTTCCAATAATTAATAAAAACGATGCTCAAAAAGTATTAAAGCTTGCAACAGAGGGAAATTCTATACCTGTACCTATGCGATCACTTGCAAATAAATACAATATCTCGCCATATCAGTTACTTATTGATACTTTAGAGCATTATAAAAATGAGGATTTTTACCCTAGTGAAGATGTTAGAAACCGTCTTCTACAAAAAGGAAATGCCGAAAAAGGTCTAAAAGATTCAGCAAAAGGTTTTTCTCCAGGAAACGGTCAATTATCTGATGCTACAAATTACATTGCTTATGTCTTAAGTGGCACAGCACCAAAAAGATTTTCTTACAGAGGTTAATTATGCCATTAGAACAAAATCCAAACACAAAAGAATTAGTTATTAAACCTGTTGCAGAAGAAAAAACTGTTGTAGCTGAAGAGGAAGTTGAAGAAAAGAAACCTGATTATCCCTGGTGGGATATGACGCAAGGAAGAGCTGGTACAGCTTTTGAATCAATAAAAAGTTTTGCAGGCAAAGTAAAAGAAGGCAATGTAACAGGAAGTGATTATGGTGATTTATTTGGTTCTTTATTGCATTTACAAGCTGAATTATCTGTACCTGAAGCTTTACAAAGCACTTATACATTAGGAAGTATAAAAGCTATAAGTAACGCTGTTAGAGCTGTTACGGATATGAGGGAAGGAGAATATACAGATTATGCAATAGGAAGAGGAGCAGATGAAGCCGAAGAAGCTGCATATAAAGTTGGTGGATATAAACCGCCTTCTGAAATGAGTGACGGTACTGTATATCGCAATTTTGATGTTCCTTTTATAGATGTTCCTTTTATAGATGGACAAGTAAGCGAAAAAATGGGGGATGAATTTAGAGCATCTTTAATGTTAAATGCTTGGTTAGCTGCTGCACAAATTCCTGTTGGCAGTTTATTAAGTGCTACAAAAATTCCATTTATTACAAAAATAGTACAAGGATTAGATCCAACAAAAGCAAACACTTTTATGGGTGCATTAGGTAGGCTTAGTACTATAAATGCTATAGATGAAATAGGCAGTACATATTTAGATGACAACAGAGGTGTTAATTTATTTGGTTTAGGAGCAAAGCCTGGAATGACTAGAACTGAAGCGTCAAATGCTGCTTTTCTTCCTAATCTATTAATGTCTGGAACTTTTGGTCTTGGTTTAAATTTTATTCCTTTAAAACAATTTTTTGCCAATAAAACCCCACAACAGGTAGCAAAAGAATTATTTCCACAAACTCTTAGAGCAAAAAAATCAGAAAGCTTACAGACACCATTAAGAATCGCTAAAGAACAGGAAATTGCGGACGGAATAATTACAGAAGATGCTGGAGGTAATGTAGCTTTTACTAAAAATGTAGATCCTGACGGAGCAAATGCAGAAAAGATTACTCCTGAAACACCAGAATCTACGGCTGTTCATTCAACTTTAGAAAATTTAGACGATACACAAATAGCAGAAATAGGTCAGGTTGATAAAGATATACCTAGAGTTATAGAAGAAGTATCTAAAAGAAGTGGTGACGGCGATCAGCAATTATTAAAATTTGATGATGTATCAGCACCATCACAAAGTCTTGCAATAACTGATGTTGATACTCGTATCAATCAAATACCAACTGATAATTTATTGTCTATTGCAAATCCAAAAAACGGTACAACTTTATTTGACGCTATACAAGATGCTACAGGAAAAGATTTTGAAGAGTTTACAAGAATAGATGTTGTAAATGGCATAAAAAAATTAGCAGGCGAAGGTAGAACACTAATGCCTAATAGATTAATGGGCATGCCATACAGAAATGTTAATGAAATAAAATTAGATCCAGTAAGATTTCAATACAAGGGCGGTGTAGATGCTGAAGGCGTACAAAAAGGCCAATCATTAGAAGGTGTAGAAAAATGGAATAACGATTTAGAAGGTGTAGTCCAGGTATGGGAAGACCCAAAAGACGAATTAGTTTATGTTGTCAACGGACATAACAGATTAGCAAAAGCAAAAGAACTTGGAATACCTTCAGTTAAAGTTGAATATTTAGATGCTCCAGATGCTATTAGCGCAAGGCAACAAGGTGCATTAACTAATATTGCTCAAGGTGGTGGTACAACATTTGATGCTGCAAACTTTTTTAAAGAATCAGAAATAACAAGTCCAGAACAATTAACAGATATAGGTGTTCCACTTAAGTCTGGTTTAGGAGCAAAAGGTTTAGCCCTTAGTAAGCTGCCTCCAAATATTTACCAGGATGTATTAGACGGCAAAATAACACAAAACAGAGGATTTTTACTAGGTAGTAGCGGTTTAGATGAAGTTGGTATGCAAACTGCATATAAAGTTTTACAGAAAAAAGACGTTACTGACGCAACTTTCTCTGAGGTATTACAACAAGCTAAAAATGCACCTACAGCAGAAGGCGGCCAGGTTGATTTGTTTGGTAATACAGAAATGCTTAATTTAATGATTGAAAAAGGCCAATTAGCTGCATCAATAAAAAGAAATTTAGTCCAGGATCGTAATTTGTTTAGAAGAGCTGGTCAAGGTGCAGATAGACTAGAAGCTGCTGGTAGTAAAATTGATAGGTTTGAAGCTGCAAATCAAAAGAATTTTGCTGATGCTGCAATAGCACAGTTTGATGCAGAAAAATATGCTGATACAAATATAAGCAAGTTATTAAATGAAGGCGCAGAGCAAATAAGCCAGGGCGCAAAAGTTGGGCCAGTTACAAGAAGAATACAGCCAAAAATAATTAATGAAATACTAGATAACCCTGTCGTACCAACTAAGACACCTGAGATACAGGCAGAACTACCAACATCAACTGAACTGCCTGATAGAAAAGTAATGATTAATAATATTATTAAGAAAGCTGTGCAAAATGGTGAAGTTAGACCTCCAACCACACCATTATTAAATACGCCAAAGTCACCAGAAGTAAGTGTATCTAAAGTTGTTAGAGATTTAAAAGATGCAAAAGTAAACAAAGATTCAGTTCAATTATTAGCTGACGAACTTAGACTTAATCAGCAACATAAGACATTAGACGAAGCAATTAAAGCAGATTTTATTGCTCAAAAAAGGAAAGAAATAGGTTGGGATAATATGACTTATGAACAAAAGAAGCAAAGAGATTTCTTTAAAGAAATGGAAATGAGTAATCGTAAATTCGAATTTGACATGATTACAGATCCAATAAATAAACTTAGAAAACAAGTACCTACTATGTCTTTAGATCAGTTAAATGCTAAAAAATTAGAATTAGAACAAGGCGGGTTTCCATTAACAGAAAGAGTAAAAAATAATATTGCTAAAAAACGTACAGAATTTCCATACGTTGAAACTAAGAAAAAAACTGAAATAATGAGACAAGAATTAGTATCAGAGGCTAATCTTAATAAGCTATATAAAGATGGCGAACAAATAGGCGATCAATTATTTGAAGCTGAACTTAAAAAAATAACTGACTTAGAAGATGCTGCATCAGGATCTATAGATACAAGATTAGTTAGCCAAGCAGAGTATGAATTAGTAGTTAACGAATTAAACAAAAAAGCAGCAAAAACAACAGGATTTACATTGCCTAATGAATTTGCCAGGATGAAACCTCGTTATGGATTAGGTGAAATTGATTTTGATAGCGATTTAGATAGGGTTGCATATATTATTAGAAGTAAAGCTAAAAAATCAAAAAGAGAAGATGACATAGTTGCAATACTAAAACAGCAAGGTGTTGATCCTGATAAAGCAAGAGCGCATGGAAGTAAGGTACATCAATTTGTTAAAGATTATGTAAGAGAAGAAACTGGTAGTGCTGCTGCAAGTAATGCTGCTGGTATGACAATTAAAGTACCTGACCAGGGATTTTTTGATGCACCTAAAATGAGTTTTGCATCTGATATAGATTTTACTGACGGTGCATATAACGATACGACAGTAAGGAGAATACTTGAAACATATAAACAACGCTTAAAAATCAATGAAATGGATCAACTTGCTGATTATGGTCGGCGTATTGCAGATGATGCAGAGTCTATATTAATGCAAAGTAAAGGCTTGGCTTATGAAGCAAACAAAGCCTTAAAACAAGCAATAATTATTTCAGGCATAGAACCAAATAAAGTTAAATTTTTAGATGAAATAAATATGCACAAGATGTTTTCTTACGAAGATAACGTACAAGCTACAGCTCAATGGAGGCCTGATATTGCAACATTTATGGCTCGTAATCCTCAAGATCCTCTAAGTAGTATGGATGTGGGTCAAACATCAGCAATGTTTGTTCCTCCTGAATATCGGAGCGCAATGAGGGGTTCGATTTATTTGTCTTTAAATGCAAATTTAAGACGGCGTTTAGGAGGCGAGTTATCAGGTGTTTCAAAAGACGGAAGAAGATTTTTAACAGATGCAGCCCATGAATCATTTCATGCTGTACAAAATATGTTATCTAAATTTGGTGATCCAAGATTAGCTAACGCTTTAGAACAGCCAGAAGCAATAAAGGAGATGATTTCTATTATTAAACGAAACAAGGGTAATTTACAACCTGGTATGAATAATAAAGAAATACAAGCTGAAGCATTTGGTCAATGGCTAACAAACAGATCAATTAATTTAGAAAACGGAGGTCTTAAAGCGGCGTTTGAAAGAGTTAAAAAATATATAAATGTTTTTGGTAGAGAATTAAGACGTATCTTAAAAAAAGATCCTTCTTATGTAGATGTTTTTGAATTAGCAGCAAGTGGTGCTATTGCAAGAAAATCAAAAGTAAATAAACTTACACCAGTACAACTTGAATCGTTAATAGGTAAAATGGATGCTGAACTAGATCGCAACATTCCTGAATTAACGCAACGCATTAATAATTATTTAATCACTAAAAAGATTGAATATGAAAACATGCTAAATGGTTGGAACGATTCTGTAGCAAAAGGAGGTTGTCTCTAATGTCTAAATGCGATGATTTATTTGAAAAACGTCAATCTTTAATAAGACAAAAAGGACAAATTGACGAACAAATTGCAAAGATGAAGACAATACAAATGTCTAATCAAATGCCTGATGATGATTTGTTTCTCAGCGCAATGGATCGTACTGCAAAGTATTTAGAGGATTTAGAAACACAAAGATTTATTAAAGAATCAATAGAGGCTAAAAAGAAACCAGGTGTAAATATTCCGCAGAATCAACCTACTAATTTTGTTAAAGAATTGAGAGATAGACCAGAAGATGTTGTAGCTAATTGGGCTAATTATTCCCAGGCATTGCTTAGAGCTGGTAAAGATGTAATGCCTGAAAAATTTGCTTTTTTAGATTCTGACCCAATAAAAAGCGCACAAATGATGCACGATGCTTTTAACGGAAAAGTAACTATGAATCAAGCAATGGATATGGTTAATAAATTAACCGAAGGTGAAAAGACATTTGTAGAGGATCTTGTTAGAGCTAGATATATACACGACAAAGGTAAAGAAGCATATATAAAGTCTGTTGATGATATAGATATTTTTATGATGAAAAATCCTAATGCAGAAGTACCAACAGAATTATTAGCTAAAAGTTTTAATAATTATAAAATAGCTTTGTTAGGCGAAGCTACTTATGACTACTATAGAAATCAATGGTCTAAAGCTGGTAGGGCGCAACAAAATAGATTATTTCCTGATCAAGTAGAATTTATAGACGATGCTTCATCTGTAGTTCCTGATGACGTAAAAACTGCTGAAGCTTATGTTGATTCGTTAGGAATCCAGGGTAGAAAAATTACTGATACGACAGAAGAGGAATCTATTAGCAGGGTAATAACTGCCGCTTCTGAAAACATAACAAGGCCAAAAGAAGCAATGGAGCAGTTAAATCTTGAACTAACTAATATAAGAATACAAGGCTCAGATGTTAGAAAAAGGTTTGATCCTAAAAAAATAAGAGATGCAAGGTTAAGGCATACAAATTTATTAATAAAAGATTCTCAATTATTTAATTTAAGAACAATGGGTCTTGCCTTTAGTTCTAATGTAGCTATGGCAATACGAGGGCCATATCATTCTTTATATAAAAATGCTTTATATAAACCTTATGGTACAAGTTTGTCTGAAAGTTTTATGCAATCTTGGTTAGCAAATTGGAACGGAATTGCTGCTGCATATCAAGGTCTTAGACATTCAGGAAAAGAATTATTTATGGATGCTTTTAAAAACAAAAGAATGTTTTTCTCAAGCAATGTAGAAACTTATGGAAAATTTTATGAATCAACAGAGCAAAGAATAGCTGAACTACAAGCTGATATAAATTTAGAAGGTAATTGGAAAAGCTATCTTAATTTAGAAAAACTTGTAAGAAATTCACAAGCAGGCGCACGTTTATGGTTGTACAGTAAAACAAAACATCCAGCAGCCCTTAGACCAGGGTTTTCAGCGTTAGCAGCTTTAGATGCTCCATTTGGTTATGCGTATCATACTTATAAACTAAGATCAGATTTAGAACTTAAAGCTAGGCGTGATGGAGTGCAGTTAGGTTTATTTGACGAAGAATCAATTAACAAATATATAAACGATGAAATGGCAGAGCATTTCTATAAATTAGATCCTAGCGAAAGACAGATAAAGGCATATAGACAAGAGCAAAACATTCCACCTGGAATAATGGATGATCGTGCTGTTGCTGATGAAATAATAAAAACTAGAGTTGCCAATACATACGGTGGGCCTGTTAATTTAGATGACCTTAGTAGAAATGCGTCTGAATTTTCATCAGACATGAGGTTTCAAAGTCCTCCAGGTGAAGGTAATGCCGCTGGTAGTTTTTTCTATGAAAGTATAAATAGTGCAAGAAAAAATGCACCATTAGCTGATAGATTTTTGTCTCCTTATTTAGTTGCACCAGTAAAAGGTGTTTCATTAGATATGAGGCATATAGGTGTTGCAACTTTTCAAGATTATGCCAGGCATATTTTTGGACAAAAAAAATTAACTCCAGAACGCATGGCAAGCGTAAAATCTGACGCATTGCTTGCAATGCAAGTTTGGGGAGCAGCATTGTATTTAAGAGCTACCGATCAAATAGTTGGCAATGGCCCATCAGATCCTAAAGAAAGAGCCGCATGGTTAACAGAATTAAAAGCAACAGGAAAAAGGCCAAATAGCATAATGGGCGTTCCTTTAATTGGTGGTTTACCTCTTATTAACTCAATGTTTTTAATTAATGATATTGCTGACGCAAGGCAAAAAGCAGCTATGAGTAAATATGACACTAATCAAGTACTTATGGCAACTATGGACGTATTAGTTGGAAATATTAGAAGAAATACTTCTGTTGGTACGTTAACTCAAATAATGGAATTAATTTATGGAGAAGATTACCAACGAGGAAATTGGATGAATTTAGCAGGCTATATGGGTGGTGGTACAATTTTTGGCATAGGAATAGTTAGAACAGGAGAAAGAGCAGTAAATTCAAAAAGATCAGATTATTTTCAAGATGCAATTCCTACAGAAGAAGATCAAGAAATATATGATATTGGCGTTTTAGAAAATGCAAAAAGAATTATGGTAAACGCCGCTTATGGTTTGACAGGCCTGACAGGTGTAGCTGGCGGTGCATATAAGGACAAAGATTGGTTGGGTACAAAAATTAAATTACCTTTTGGCATGGAACTTATGGATTATTTAGAGCATAGATATTTTCCGCATTTACATCCTAATGACAAGGTGTATGCAGAATTGCAAATGCTTAAATTATTAAATCCACCTAATCCATTACTTAGAAGAAAATTAATGGATGTACCTATGTCTGATGATTTGCAAAAAGAATTTAATGATACTTATGGGTCTATTGCTCCAGGAGTAAATGGCGTACCAAATTTAGGGCCAGTTGCCAGGGGAGGTATAGGTGGTGAAAAAAAATCTATAAGAGTTAGTTTGCCAGTATTTGTAAATATAAAAGAATTAGGAATAAGGATAAAAGAACAAAAAGAACTGGTGGATATAAAAATAAACCCATTACTTGAAAAACATGTATTTGACGAAAAAGGAAATGGCAGAAGATTTATTGATGCTGCAAGGTCATTAATGAATGATCCTATATATCAAAATATGCAAAACGATCCTGTAACAACTGCTGATGTAACCGTATTTGATAAAACAAATGAAAAATTAACAAGCGCACCAGCATACAAAATGATGGCTGAATTAAAAAGATATTATGAATTGATCACAACTGATGCTATTAATCGAAGCACTACGCCAGCAGCTATGCTATGGCAAGAACGCAGAGATAAGAAAGAACGAGAGATGAGAGACGAAGCTTTGGAAGAAGCAAAAGCGACAGTAAATAATATATCTAGCCAAAATCCTGTCTTTGAGTCAAAATAAGGTTACAATAGCGTAGAACTCTACTTAGCAGCAAAGAACCACGACCTAAGAAAATACGACATTAAGCCACTAGGGTTGTAGATGCCACTTTCTTATGCCACATATACTGGAAATTCTGGAAGTCCACAAAGTTCTTTCAATATTCCGTATAGTTATATTCTTAAGGATCATATAAAAGTTTATTATGGTCGTGATATTTTAGCCAATACACAAACAGCATTATTAGTTAACGGAACAGATTATAACTTTACTGCCGATAATACAATACAACTTATTGGATCTACATTAAATTCAGGAACAACTACTGGCAATCCTCATAACCTGGCAAATGGTGTTGTCTTATCTATTGAAAGAGACACGCCTGATAGTAGTCAAATTGTTGAATTTGCAGATGGATCAAACCTTATAGGTGATAATTTAAATAACGCAAATTTACAAAATTTATTTGTTGTCCAGGAGCAGCAAGATAAGAATGACTTGTCTGCTGCTAAAGCTATTAGTTCAGAATCCGCATCTACTACAGCTACAAATAATGTTGCTACGTTAAGTGCTTCGCAGTTTAACAAAGACGGTTCTGTTGCAATGACAGGAGATATTAATGCAAATAGCAATAAAATTAAAAATTTAGCTGATCCGACAAATGCACAAGATGGAGTAACAAAAGCATATCTTGAAAGGTCAGGAAGTATTACGTCAACACAAATAGCAGATGGAACTATTGTTGATGGAGACATAAACGCAAGTGCAAATATTGCTGGATCAAAACTACAGGCAGTGTCTGGATCTAACCCTGGATCTATGTCATCTGCTGACAAAACTAAACTTGATACGATTGAAACGTCAGCAAAAGATGATCAAACAGGAGCAGAAATAAAATCATTATATGAAGGTGAAAACAATACTAATGCTTTTACTGATGCAGAAAAATCTAAATTACAAAATATAGAGAGCAACGCTAAAGACGATCAAACTGGTGCAGAAATAAAAGGATTATACGAAGGAGAAAATAATACAAACGCATTTACTGATGCAGAACAAACAAAATTATCAAATTTAGATTTAACAAAATTACAAAACATAGAAGTAAATGCTACGCAAGACCAAACAGATTCAGAAATAAAAACTGCTTATGAAAACAACGCTAATACAAACGCTTTTACTGATACAGAAAAATCTAAGTTACAAGGCATAGAAAATAACGCCAAAGACGATCAAACTGCTTCAGAAATAAAAACACTATACGAATCAAACAACAATACAAATCCTTTAACTGATGCTGAAAAAGCTGTTATAGATGGCGTTACCGCAAATACCAGCGAATTAAATAAATTAGATGGCTTTACAGGATCAGTTACAGATTTAAACGAAGTTGTTACTGGTAAGAATGTAGTAGAACAAATAACTGGTAGTGCTACAGATGCACAGATACCTACTGCCCAGGCTGTTAATGAAAGAGTAGTAGAGCTAGTAACTGAAGTTGGCGGTTTCCATCCAATAGCTAACGAATCAAGTTTTCCTACAACCAACCCAGACATAAATGACGGTGCTGGAACTATTGTTAGCCTTAAAGCTTTAACAAGTTCATTTAGCACAGGATCAGGAGTTACAACTCATACATTTACAAATGGAGCTGGCTCTGGAAATAACGTAACCATAAATGGTTTGCCGTCTAATACTACTTTCCAGGCTGGCAAAGGATTATTATTAGAAACAACAACTACACTTCATACTTACACATATCATCGTCTTGTTTTAGATGAATCTGGCGTATCTAATGCTGATGCTTTAGTCGCTTCTTTTAACGAAAGATATTATGGCGCATTAAGTAGCAACCCAGCAACACGACCATCTGGAGCTAATAGACAAAACGGAGATTTATATTTTAATCAATCTGACGGCAAGATGAAGGTGTATAACGGTAGTCATGCCAGCGGTACTTGGGATGATGTTGCTGCTCCAGGTAACTTCTTTATTAATACATTATCCAGCTCAAGTAATTCAGGTGGAGGTAGTGCAACATTTAATGGCACAGCAACCAGGTTTACGCTATCTAATCCACCTAACGAAGCACAGCAATTACTTGTAAGCATTAATGGTGTAATACAGAAGCCTAATGCTGGCACAAGTCCGAGTGAAGGATTTGCTATAAGTGGTGCTGACATAATATTTGCATCTGCACCTCCATCTGGTGCGTCATATTTTATTGTCACTATTGGATCGTCCGTAAATATTGGCACACCAAGCGACAACACAGTTACTTCAGCAAAAATTGTTGACGGAAGTATTGTAAATGCAGATATATCTAATAGTGCAAATATTGCTGGATCAAAATTAGCTGATGGGGCGATTGTAGCTGATAAAATAGCGGGATTGGCTGTTGGCACAGGTAAGATAGCAGATGGTGCGATCACAGGGCCAAAAATATCTGATGCAACTATTAATTTATCAAAACTAGAACACGGTACATCATCTACCGATGGTAAATTCTTACGAGCAAACAACGGAGCAGATCCTACATTTGAGTCTTTACCAGCTAGTGGCGTAACTGTAAGCAACAACGCAAATAATAGACTTGTTACTGGTGATGGTACTAATTTAGTTGCTGAGTCAGAGCTACAATGGGATGGTTCAAATTTACTTGCTAGAGCTGGTGAAGGAGGAAGTGCATCTTTAAATTTAATTGCTGATGAAGGTGATGATAATGGAGATGGTTGGAAAATACAATCTGAACAAGATGAAAATGATTTAACATTTAAAAGTAATATTTCTGGAAGTTATGTAGATAAATTAAAACTTAAAAATAGTGGACAATTAGAAGTTCAAGGAAACCTTGAAGTAGCGGGAGATATTGTAGTACCAGACGCTATGGTTCATTCTGGAGATGCAGATACAAAAATAAGATTCCCTGCTGATAATACTATTTCAATGAGAGTTGCAGGGTCAGAACTTCTTAGAATTACTCCTACCGATGCAGTAAATAATGAACCAAATATTAGACTAAAAGCTAATATTACTGTTGATGGTGCTGCTGTACAAACAGGAGGTCAAAAAGTTGATACAGTTGGCATACCTAAAGGTCAGTTAAATGTAGCAGATCATCAAGCCTTTGATGTTACTGACAATGGTGGTGCTATTGCATTTTCAGCAAAATACCACTCAAATGGTTCTTTTACCACAATGGGTTCCATTGAAGGTGTTAAAAATAATAATAGTAGTGGTGATTATGGCGGTAATTTAGTTTTTAAAACTAGATCCAATGGTGGACATAATAATATTGGAATGAGATTAACCAATAACGGTTTATGCTTTGGAACTGACAACGCAGCAGCAAATGCGTTAGACGAGTATGAAGAAGGTTCATGGACGCCTGGTGGTCATTGGACAACAATAAATGCTCAATATATAAAAATAGGAAGGATGGTATATGCTAGTTTTTCAATTAGAGCTGACACAACTGGTTCTTCTAATGTAGAGATAACTGGTTTACCTTTTACTGCTCACAATTCAAAAAGCGGACAGGGTGGTGTTGCTTGGGGTCTTTGCGAGTTTGCCTCAACAGGTAATTGGCTTGGTGGTTTTGTTGATGAAAATACAACAACTGGAAAAATAGTAAGAGGAGGACAAAATTTAACATTTGGTTCTGGTAATAATAATATGAACAATTCAGCATTTTTAAGAGGTACATTTATTTATTACGCAGCTTCTTAAAAATAAAAAATTTTAGACCGAGCTACGTCTATAAACTAAGCACCAGGAGAACTAATTACTATGACACTTACACAAATAAAACCAGCGGGTCTAAGTAAACCAATAGATCTTGGTGACAATGAAAAAATAAGATTGGGTACAAATAATGACCTAGAATTATATCATAGTGGAAGCCATAGCTACATAACTAATGTTGGTGAAGGTAATTTATACATTAAAGATCCTGGAATTGTAAAGATAATATCAGATAGTTTTAAAGTTGATAATGCGGATGAATCAAAACAAGTACTTAAGTGCGTTCCAAATGCAGGCATAGAATTATACTGTAATGGTATAAAATATTTTGAACTTATATCTGCTGGAATTAATTTTATTGGTTCAAATTCCGATCAGTTACAATGGCAAAAGGCTAATAACCTTCTTAAATTTAGAGATGGAACTAAAGCTGTATTTGGTGAAGGTGATGATCTTCAAATTTATGGTGGAGAAGGTGGTACTGGTGCGGTTATTAATTCTGCCAATGGAGACTTATTTTTTAGACATGGTTCGGACGAACAACTTACATTAAGAGATGATGGGGCCGTAGAATTATATTACGACAATGTAAGAAAACTAAGAACAACTAACGGTGGAATTACCATTGAAGCCACTGACGCTGGTGGTTCTGAACATTTTGGTAGATTATATTTTAAACAGGAAAGCGGTACAGTAAGAGGGCTTTTTGATCCAGCATCTCAAAAATTTCAAATTTACGATAATAGTCAATTTAGTGTTGGAAATAGCCATGATTCAGTTTGGTTTCATGACGGCTCTAATACTACCTTAATTAACAATACTGGTAATTTGCTCATTAAAAATGACGGTACCTCAACTACAGAAGAAATAATAATCCAAGCCAAAGGCGGGGAAGATAGCATTACAGCCAAAGCAGATGGAGCAGTAACTTTATTCCATAACAACATTGAAAAGCTACAGACACAAGCTGGTGGTGTAAGCCTTATAAGTCCTGGTGATGATTGGAATGAGATAAAACGAACTGCTAATGGGTATTATGGTTTTTCTTGGATAAAAGAAGATGGCTCCTCTGCTCAAGCTTATTTAGGTGTAACTGGTGCTGCCGCTAGTATTAATAATAGTGCTGCTGCACAAGATTTAGTTCTTAGAACTCAAACTAATTTTATTTTAACTAAAGATTATACTACCAAACTTCTATCAACTGACAGTAATGGAGCCGTGTCATTATATTATGGGAATTCAAAGAAACTCGAAACGGCAAATGGCGGGATTAACATTACAAATAGTGGTGCTATTTATTTAGGTGGTACTGGATCGGCTAATGCTTTATATGACTACGAAAAAGGAACATTCACGCCTAGATTCCACGGTAATGGTAATAACAATACAATAACTACTAGCACTAATCTTGGTGAATATGTCAAAATTGGTAGGTTAGTTTATGTAAAGATTCGTAGTATATTTACTGACCGTAATGGAGCAAACAGTACTTTTGCTATGGATGGTTTACCATTTTCTAACGCTGGAAACCATACAACATGTAACGTTGGAAGATGGGCTAATACGCAAAACCACAGTGTAATTGGTCAATTTACTGGATATATAGGGGATGGCTCACAAGAAATAGTATTTAATAGTTTTACATCAACTGGTATATCTGGCTCTGATGTTAACCAGGTAACTGATACTACAACTGTAATGTTAAGTTTTACATACCCTGCTTGGGGTCAATAATAGATAGACCGAGCTACGTCTATAAACTAAGCCTAAACCTGTTTTAATTGGAGATTAATCCTAATGGCACTTACAGAACACATTGAATACGACAAAATTGAAGTTATTCATGGCACTGCGGTTCAAGTTCGCAAAGCAACAGTTATCAAAAAAGATGGCGTAGAGCTAGAAGGAGCAAGAACTTTTCATAGATATGTTTTAGAACCTGGAATGTTAAATGATTCTGATGAATTAGTAGATACTGATTTATCTTCACAACCAGCGGAAGTAGCCGCAATTTGTAACGCTGTGTGGACTTCTGATGTAAAAGCTGCATGGAAAGCTAAACTAATAGCAAATAAATCAAATCCATGACCACTAAACCGTCTGATCAAGAACTACAAGCTGAATTAGCAAAAGTAGTTAAAGAGCATAACAATGCAAATGACATTATGCAAAGATGCAAAGTAAGATATGCAGAAATACATGCTGTCTTAAAAGATAGAGGTGTTCCTCCAGAACCACCAAAAGAGGAGTCAAGCGAAACACCGACTACTTAATTTTTTCTTGTATCTGTCTCGTCATTATAGACATGGTGACGTAAAGAGGAGATAAGGCTACAATTAATAGCAAAACGACTACTGACATTAGTGCTGTGGCTCGTGCTATCTGTTCTTTAACCATGAGAAAAGCTTTAGATATTATTACCATCGTAACCACGATTCTTGTCTTAGGAATCCTGGGCGGTGGTTTTTTTACATATAAGTATGTTACCTCTGAGCAATTTAAAGCAAAGATAATGAACCAGGTACTAACAGAAGTAAAAGGTTTATTGCCAAATGTATTAGACAAAGGATTACCTGATATGACAGGGCCATCTTTACCAGTACCTACAAAATCAAAATTGCTACCGTAAGTGCCTGACATAAAAATACCAGTAATAACTTTACCTACTATTGATTTACCAAATCCACCATTTTTTACAAAACCTAAATTAGAAGGTAATTTACCTGGATGTTATTTATATCATCGTGATTTAGAAACTACACGCAATCCATCATTACTTATATCTGATAAACGTGGCACATATACGGTATGTCCAAACGGCGAAATACCATCATATACCCCTATAAGGTATGACCCTGCCCAAATAATATATACAGAACCTTCGCCAATCAATACAATTGCTAAACCTACAGGTGATACTAATGTGGTTACGGCAAAACCCAAAAAAGATAAAGAGGTTAAATATGAGCCATGCCCACCAGATGATGCGTTAAGGATAGGAAGTTACATTAATGAAAAAAGACTTGAAATTATTAAAGATTACATTAGAAATGAAGATAACGAGTGCATAACAATTTATGAAAGCGTCACGTTTGTCGATTCTGTACTCCCAAGTCCTAGTGCTGCTCTTAATGTCGTTACTATTTCTCTCATTGCTGCCAGCTCTCCATTATTATTGGGGGTATTAAAATCTCTGAGTAAGACTATTTTTAAAAAATTATTAACTAAAAACAAGGATAAAAAGAAAACTACTTAGTTTTTATTTCGTGTGTATGTGGCAAAACCTGATTAGGTATAGTCGTAAGAACAACATTTTTGCAAGTAACTGCATCTTCGTTAATTAGCTTTACGCCTAGCCTAAATTGCTCCGCACATATTTTCATCCTTGCGATATTAGCTTCAAGCTTTTGTTTAGTTAGCATAAACTCTTGGCCTGCTATTTGATTTTTAGCTGCTCTTATACAAAGATCAGATCCTTTTCCTATAGGTATTTGCAGGCTAATAGTAAATCCATAATTAAAATTGTGTGTTGATTGATCTATTCTTGGCTGTTCATTTTGATAAAGTATTTTACCTGGATTTATTAAATTACCTTCTGCATCTTCTGCTAAATCATAAATGTTTGTTTTTGTAGAAGTCATTGTTGGACTACTATAATTTTCTCCTTTAGTAATAAATGGTGTAAAGGCAAGTGTTGGCTGTTGGCATTGCACCTGTCCTCCATAAATCATCGTTGGAAATCCGCCATTAATCGTTTGATATCCATTATTAATAACCGTACCTGACGAACTGGCCGAAGGCGAACTTACGGTATTAGCTTTGACAGGAGATATAAATAATAAAAATAAACTTAATTTGAAAATATTGACAAGCTTGTACTTTGACTTTCTGTATTTATGGTGCGTTGTATAATGCTGGTTGCGTCTAAACCTGGAGCAAGAAAATTCTCTGTTATAGAAAAAGCTTCTCCAGGTGTTTTGATTTCCCATTGAGGTTTTGTCGGCAAGTTTGGAGTCACCCATTTAAACGAAACTCCATTAACTGTTTGCGTGTTTGTATAGGTTGCGTCAGGTGATATAACAGTTCCATTTTTAACTTGTATATTATTTCCTTGTAGCGAATAGCTATAGCCAGTACGGTAATTTTCAGTAACAATGGTTTCCACAATAATTGATTTACTGGAACTCGAAGATTCCATTTGGCCTGTAGAAAACGATGGAGTAATACCCCCTGCATAAACACTAGGTACTCCAAATAAAAATATAACCAGCCATTTCATCAATCAATTTCAAGTTTTATTGTGCTGGACATCTGGGCTGTTACGCCTGCTCCTGTAGCAGATAAGTTAACTGTCATTGCACCCCCAGAATCCATTGTCATAGCTGTAGTACCTATATCTCCACCGCTAACAGTTGTGGTGTCTCCAAATATTGGCAAAGCTGGCACTACGCCATTAGTTACTGTAGTAGCTAAAAAACTTGTAGGTATAGAATCACCCTGAATAAAACTTTCACTTACAGACCAAGCATCCCCTGCTGTGGTAACCGCATAAGTAGTTGTTGAATCTATAGTTGGTACACCGTTAGTAATTTGTGCGTCTGTTAAATCTAAAGTTCCTATAGAACCAGCCGTTTCGCTTGCGGTTGGCGTGACATTTGTACCTGATGCAGAAAAGGTCGTACCTACCCGATTACTAGTTGAACTTGCGCCTAGAGTGCTGACAGAAACAACATTCTGTATTGAGTGATTGATGTCTGCTAGTACTACAGAAGGACTAAACAGCAATAGAAGTGCTAGTAGTTTTTTCATTTGATTCCTACGTTAGTGTCTTTGT
>VTLG01009735.1_pt1 | contig 20483 bp, 40 predicted proteins | sample 4694571 | NCBI WGS metagenome assembly VTLG01 (sample SAMN12604809, study PRJNA352737) | marine metagenome | biome: ENVO:00000447; feature: ENVO:00000209|ENVO:00000569|ENVO:01000036; material: ENVO:00002151; isolation source: viral sequences binned using virsorter ... | reverse complement strand
ACTTTCTGCTGGTATATCTGCCGCAGATTTATTCAGAGATAGAGGTGTTAAATCAATGCTTGGTTTCAAAGCTGGTGCTACAGTATCAGTAGAAGAAACAAGAGAGGCATTTGAAAGGGTATTTGGCTCTGGTGGAAAGTTTGCTGGTGCAACAGATGAACTAGCCAAAACATTTGAGGGAACACTCTCAATGATTGGCGATAAGGTTTTTAATTTCAAACGAACAATATTGGAAGCTGGTTTCTTTCCAGAACTTAAAAAACAATTTAGTGAATTAGATAAATTTTTAGCTAATCAATCAGAAGCATTAGATAAAATGGCAGTTAAAATAGGAAAAGGATTAGCTATTGCAGTTAAATCTCTTGCTGAATCAATTAAATTTGTCAAAGAGAATGTTGATAAATTCGCATTGGCTTTGGGTGCATTGATAGCACTAAAAGTCGCTGGTTTCTTTTATGCGATAGCTACTGCCCTAGCTAGTTTAACAGTTGGTATGAAAGCATTTAATTTTGCCACTAAAAAAAATATTATCTTTGGTAGTATGGTTGTTTTTGCTGGTGCTATGGGTTTCTTAATTAAAAAATTTCAAGAATTTAAAGGTGAATTAGATATTGCTACAATGTCAATGGAAGAATTAAACAAAGAAATTGAACGAGTTGAAAGAGCAATGAGGAGGGGTTTGAATATAAAAAACCTTACAGCAGAATTAGCAATATATAAAAAAAGACTTAATGATTTAGTTATTGAACAAGCAGAATTAAATATGAAAGAAACTGCACATCTACGAATTATAAATAAAATAAAATTAGCAACAAAAGATTTATCAGATACCTACGAAAATTTATTACATAAACATACTATGTCTAAACCTTATCAAGATTTAACAGATTCGGTTATTAAAGCAACTGATGCAACAGAGCATATGAGAGTTAAACAAAGATTAACAGCAGAACAAGCTGGATTGATTACAAAAGAAACAGAAAATTTAAAAGATACTTATGAGGATTTATTACAAAAACACACAATGTCAAAACCATATCAGGAATTAACTAAAGCTATGGAGGAAACACAAACAGTATTTGGCTCTTTTAAAAAGGGATTTGCTGAAGCAATGAATGTTGATATATTTGAAAAGTTTGAAGAAATAGGAAAGAAAACTTTTGATAGTTTAACTAAAATGCTGTCAGATTTTGTAATGACAGGAAAAATGAATTTTCAAGATTTTGCGAGGACAATAACTCGTATGATTGTAGAGGCATTAATAGGAAAAGCTGTTTCATCGGCAGTTGATGCGGCAGTTTTAATGTGGAAAAATAGTGCTTTAAGAGAAGCAATGATGGATGTTTATGGCGCGGCACTTAGAGCATTTAAAAATTTTGGTGGTTGGCCTTTTGGTGTAATGGCAGCTGGAGCAACTGTTGCCTTTGGTATGGGTTTGGTAAATAAAATGAAAGGATTTGCAGAAGGAGGGAGACCACCTGTTAATCAGCCAAGTATTGTAGGCGAAAAGGGTCCAGAGTTATTTATACCAGATCGTTCTGGAACAATAGTACCCAACAATCAATTAGGTGGAAAACCTGTCACAGTTAATTTCAACATCAATACAGTTGACGCAAGAGGATTTAATGAATTATTAGTTAATAGCAGAGGTGTCATAGTTAATATGATTAATAGTGCTGTTAATGAAAAAGGTAGGATGGCGATAGTATGAGTGGTGCATTACCGAATACAGATTTTACAGCTATCAATATTAAGAGCAATCAAAAGACTTTAGTATCAACAACCGATAGTGGTAAAACTTATAGACGACAAGTTGATGGTCAACGATGGAGTTTTACTATTGCCTATCCTTTAATGACAAGAGCAGATTTCGCACCCACTATGGCTTTCATAGTTCAACAACGATCACAAAAGGAAAGTTTTACAGTTACCTTTCCAAGCTATTTAAACGCATTGGGAAGTGAAACAGGAACAGTTTTAATCAATGGCGCTCATTCAGTTGCCGACACTACGATTGCGATGGACGCATTTGCTGGTGATGGTGCTGGAAGATTCAAAGCTGGTGATTTTATTAAATTCGCACACTCAAAAGTCTATATGGTTGTAACTGATGTAACGAGTTCAAGTAATGCCGCAACTGTAACAATAGAGCCACCACTAACAACTGCTCTAACGAATAACAGTTCTGTTACTTATGATTCGATTCCTTTTACAGTACATTTAACAAGCGACATACAGGAATTTACCTCTGGTCAGGTTAATTCTTCTGGTGATCCATTATTTAAATTTGAGTTTGATGTTATTGAGGCAATTTAATGGCAAGAGGATTAGCAAGTGATGTTAAAACAGAATTGGCAACAGGAAACATTAATCCTGTTATTTTGCTTTATATAGGATTTGCCACTCCATTATATTTAACGAATTGTGGCTTTCCTCTAACTTCAGATGTTAGCGGAAGTTCACAAACCTATACTGCCTCTGGTCATTTAAAGGGCATTACAGGAATATCAGAATCAAATACTCCGACAAAAAATTCTTTAAGCATAGCTTTATCGGCAGTAGATCAAGCATTTGTTTCCATAGCATTAAGCGAAAACATTATAAATGATGATGTTAAAATATGGAGAGGATTTTTAGACAGTTCCAATGCCTTAATTGATGATCCTTTTTTATTGTATTTTGGAACAATAGACGAATACAGAATTGTTGATTCAACTGAAACAGCCAATCTAGTTTTAAATGTCACTTCTCATTGGGGAAATTTTGATAAACATTCTGGAAGAACAACAACTGATAATTCACAACAACGATTTTTTAGTGGGGATAAGGGAATGGAGTTTGCCGCTTTAACTGTAAAAGATTTAAGATGGGGAAGACCAGATGCCTAGTTGTAATTTTTATCAAGCAACAGAAAAGGACATTACCGAAATAATAAGTATGTTAAAAAAATATAAAGAAAAGGAATTAGAAGATTGTGGTTTTCCAAAAGCAGACAGGGAAAAAGTAAATAATTTTATTTTAACAATTTTAAAAAAAGGGAAAATAATTTGTATAAAAAATTTAGATGATAATAATAAATTGATTGGTGTATGTATGTTTAATAAATCTGAATATTGGTTTAGCAAACAGCAAGTAATGATTATTCAATTAATTTATATTGTAAAAAAATACAGGAATTATCAACTGATGAAACAACTAATGGATATGATAAAAAAAGTTGCAGATAATGACCCTATTTTATTATCCATAACTTCAAAACTTAATGCAGATAAACTTTTTGAGAAACTAGGTTTTGAAAATATGGGCGCTAATTGGAGGTTAAGCTAATGGGTGGTTGGAATCCTATTGAAGATATTATTGATATTGTAACAGATGTCATAGACATAATTGTTGACATTGTTGAAGATGTTATTGGTTGGATATATCCAATGCCCGATGTTCCAGACTTTGGCGATTTACCAACAGATGTAACTGCAAAAGGAGTTTTATTGAATAAATTTTCTGCCAATGCCTCGATACCGATTATTTACGGAACAAGAAAAGTAGGTGGTAATGTCGTTTTTATGGAAACTTCAGGCGCTGACAATGAGTTTCTTTATATGATAATGGTCTTGGGAGAAGGGGAAATAGATGATGTTTCAACCATATATATTAATGATAATGCTGTTACTTGGAGTGGTGATTTATCTGATGGAACAAGCAGAACGGTTCACGCAGATGATGATAATTATTATAAAGCACCAGACCCAGATTCAACTGCTGTAAGTTTAATTACAGTTATTCCTCACTATGGCTTGGATTCACAAACTTATGACACAACAGTTGGTGGATTAGATAGTTGGACTTCCAATCACAGATTAAGAGGTTTAGCTTATTTGGCATTTAAGTTCACTTGGAACAGAGATGCTTTTGGAAGTTTGCCAAAAATTCACGCAATCGTTAAAGGAAAAAAAATATACAATCCAAATTTAGATGGCTCAATCACAGGGGGAAGTGGCTCTCATAGGGCAGATACAACTACCACTTGGGAATATTCCGACAATCCTGTTTATCAATTATTGGATTATTTACGCAATACTCGTTTTGGAATGGGAATAGCCAACAGTTATTTTGATTCTAATTTCGCTGATTGGCAAACTGCTGGTGATGTTTGCGATGTTAATATTACTCCTTATTCTGGAGCAGATCAAATTGATTTAATGGACAGCCACGCAGTTTTAGATACTTCACGCAAAGCAATAGATAATGTTAAGGAATTAATAAAAGGTTGCAGAGGCATACTGAACTTTACTTATGGCAACTATAAAATTCTTGTTGAAACGACAGGGTCTGCAGCAATAACATTAACAGAGGATAACATCATTGGTGGAATAACAGTAGCAAGTAAGAATAAAAATTCACGATACAATAGAGTTCTGGTCAATTTCATTAATCCAGATAAAAATTATCAATCAGATGAAGTACAATTTCCACCTATTGATGATTCAGCGGAGGCAAGCGCTGATAGACACGCAACAATGAAAACTGCTGATGGTGGTTTATTGTTAGAGGGAAGATTTGATTTTCCTACAATAACCAATCCTTATCAAGCAAGGGAAATGGCAGAGATTATTTTGCGAAGATCAAGGTCAAGTTTAGATGTCGTAATAAAAGCTGATGGAAACGCAATGGAATTAGCCATAGGCGATATTGTAAATATAACTCACGCAACTCCCAGCTTTAGTGCGAAAGCATTTAGGGTGCAAGGATTGGTTTTAAATGCCGATATGTCAGTTAGCTTGACCTTATCAGAACATCAAGATTCATATTATACTTTTGGAACACAAATAGAAGCCGCAGAAATACCAGATACAACATTACCAAATCCTTTTAGTGTAACAGCACCAGCAAGTTTAACATTAACCGATTCTTTGGTTGAGTATGCAGATGGAATTGTCATTACGAAGTTAGAGATACTTGTGGGGGCAAGTGCTGATAAATTTGCTCACTATTATCAAGTGGAGGCTAAATTAAGTACCGATTCAGAATATGTCATTATAGGAAAAGGAACACAATTAAGTTACGAAATGCTGAATGTTATTGATACCAAAACCTATAATGTAAGGGTTAAGGCGATTAATTCATTAGGTATCGGCTCAACTTATACAACAGGAAATAGAGTTATTGTAGGGGGTAGCGATCCACCTAGCAATGTATCAGATTTTGCCATTGAAATGCACGGAAGTGATCAAATGAGATTGACTTGGACACCACCAACTGCTTCAACTGATTTGGATATTGCTTATTATGAAATTCGTTATCAAAATGTAACGAGTGGCGCTTTATGGAATAATAGTACAAATTTAATTAGGGTAACAAGAAGAAAATCAGATAATGCCATAGTGAATAGTCGTACAGGCGCATTTCTCATTAAGGCAATAGACAAGACAGGAAATGAATCCATTAATGAAACTATCATTTATACCAATGTTGCGAATGTATTTAATTACACCGATATTTCAACAACAACAGAATCAATATCACTTCTGACAAGTGCCGCACAAATGGACTCAACTTATCCCTTATGCGTTAAGGAAGATTCAAGTGGCGATACTGTTCTTGCTCTTGATACCATTACCGATTTTGACGATACTGTTGGGAATTTTGATTCGCCTAGTGGAAACTTTGAATTAGGGGGAACGGACACGACAAGCAATCCAACTTATTCAACTGCCAATAGAGATGGTCTTGGTTATTATGATTTTGCCAATACACTTTCCTTACCAGCTGTATTTGATGGCACGCTTCAACCGACAATAACTCTGGATCACGAAGACCCATACGATCAATTCGATTCTGGTCGTGGTGTGTCTTTCTTTGATGATGCAAAAGCACCATTTGATGGAAGTGAACCATCACACGCATTTCATAAAGTGCAAATAGCAGTCAGCAATACAAGTCTGGGTGCCGCAACAACTTACCAAGATATTAGTTCTTCAGCGACACATCAATTCAGATATGCGAAATTCAGGCTACGCTTAACTAATGATGATTATAAAACAAGCAGTAAAATAACAGGATTATCGGTCAAGCTGGGTTTGGAAAACAGAACTGCCTCTGGTGCAGATATTGCCAGTACCACAGGAACGAAAGCAATTACCTTTGCCAATGCTTTTTATGCAACTCCATCACTTGGAATTGCCGCACAAAATATGGCAACGGGAGATTATTTCACAATTTCATCAAAAAGTGCTACAGGTTTTTCCATCGCCTTTTTAAATTCAAGTGCAAGTGGTGTTGACAGGACTTTTGATTATGTTGCAAAAGGTTATGGACTAACACCATAAAAGATTGTAAAAAATAAACGAATAGGATAAAAAGAAAATATGTCGCAAGTTTCAGATGTCAGTATTGCTAACCAAGGATTTTCGGCCTTTAGAACGGAGCTTAACAATATCTTGGGAGCATTAAACACTACAAGCATAGGTTCTTCTGCCCCAGCAAGTTTAGCCGCTGGTTCATTATGGGTTGATACCTCTGCTGGTGTGACTGCTTATGCATTGAAATTTTATGATGGCTCTGATTCAATACAATTAGGGTTAATTAACACAACAGCGAATACTGTTGATTGGACAGATAGTTCAGTTTCAGCAGATTGGATACCATCAACTTGCAGTACAGCAAAAGCAATGGTATTGGGATTTTAAGGAGTAAAATATGGCAAGTGAAGTATTAAAAGTATCGCATACGGCTGGTGTAACAAACTCAGAAAGTGTTTTAATTAATGGTGTAAGTGGACACACTTATACTGTTCTTTCAATTTCGCTTTGTGAAACTGCTGGTGCCGCAGAAACTTTTGATCTGTACATTGATGATGATGGAGGTGGAACGGATTATGAAATCTATTCTGACCAAGCACTAGGTGCTAATGAAACTTTTATTCATAATGATAAAATAGTCATAGAGGGTACTGATCATTTATGTGCCGCAACTGCGAGTTCAGCTAATGTTGATGTTGTAGTTAGTTATTTAGATCAAACTTTATAGGATAAAATATGAGTGGAATTGTAGGAAGTAATCTTGGTCGTGGATCAGGATTGGTTAAGTCTGGTGGTGTTGGCGCAGATGCAGTTGGTGGTGCTAACATAGCAGATGATGCAGTTGATTCAGAACATATTGCAGATAACGCAGTTGGACTTGCCGCACTAGCATCAGGAACTGATGGACAAATAATTACATATGACGCTTCTGGAAATCCTACAGCAGTTGGTCCAGGCACCGATGGTCAAGTTTTAACATCAACAGGCGCTGGTAGTCCTCCAGCTTTTGAAGCCGCCGCTGGTGGAATGTCAGTAAGCGATATTACAGGTGCGACAGCCATAGGCATAACGCCCGGCAATACGGATGAATTTATCCTCAATGATTCTGGCACATTAAAAAGAATGGATGCCATTTTTATGAAGAACACCCCATATTTTAATGTACAGATGGCTAATGATACAACCCAAACCAACGGAGTAGAGACTAAAATTTTATTTGATTCTGAAAATGCTGATACTGGGAGTGCGTATGATACAACTACTGCTAGGTTTACAGTACCAGCTTATCAAGGTGGCGATTATTTTTTCAAATTAATTGTAAAGATAAACAATATGTCAGATGGGGATAATGTGCAGACTTATTTTCAAAAGAATAGCGCTTGGATGGATGGTCAGCAATCAAGAGACTCTGAATTTACAACTGCGTCAGGGGAAATGGTATTACAAACTAGTTATACCGACCGATTGGCGGCTGGTGATTATGTTGAAGCATATATAATTCAATGGTCAGGCGACAATAGCACCATAATGAAAGAAAACTCATCTATGCACGGATTTAAATTAATAACTGACACCTATGCTCCGTAAAATGAATAATATGACAGGATTATAAAATGGCACAAAGTGATTCAAGACGATTGGCAATGGTGTTGCCTTATCTCTATCCTGATTTAAAGAATGATGGTTCTTCCACAACAGATTATCGTTTACGAAATGATATGGATGATACAGGCACTTATCTTATTTGGCTTAATCCCACAAGAATTGTGGAAGGGGAGCAAGTTGCAATAGCAGAGCCAACGGAACAGGAATTGGCTGATGCCAAAGAACCAGCTGTTAATGCTTGGTGGTGGAAACTTTTAAGGATAAAAAGAGACAGGTTATTAAAGGCAAGCGATTGGTCGCAAGGAGCAGATGTTCCAAGTGCATTAAAATCTTCTTATACAACTTACAGAACTGATTTAAGAGAATTGCCAACAACTGTAACTAAACCAGATTTTGCAACATTGAATAATCAAAGTATTACGGAATGGGATATTGATTCCCTGATGCCTAGCAAACCATAGGAATGAACACACAAAATGAAATTAAAAAAATAATTGAACAATTTGATGGAATGAAACAGAAAATATCAGCTTTAGATATATCTCATTCCAAGAATAAAGCCGCCATCATAGTAATGAAAGCGAGGGTTAGTGCATTACAGATACAAATGGCTGAACTGGAAAAATCAAATGTTCCTAATAAACCATAATGAATAATGGCAGAGAAACCTTACCCACAAACTGCGAATGTAGTCAGCGACAAAACTGCAATCGCAATGCCTATAAAAAATTTAATTACAATCGTAGGTAGTGTAGCAGTTGGAGTTTGGGCATATTTTGGAATTATTGAAAGATTAAATTCCATCGAAACAAAAGCTACATTAGCAGAAGCTGATCTACACAAAAATACAGAATTTAGAATTAAATGGCCGAGAGGCGAAATGGGTTCATTGCCAGCAGATGCTCAACAGGATATGTTAATTGAGTTTATGAGTTCTCAAGTTGAGGGTATGCAATCTGAAATGGAAAGTATGATGTCAAATACTGTAAACATAAAGAGAGCGCAACAGGATATTGAAAAAATGATTAAAGATATAGAGGATTTAAAAAACAAGGTAAGGGCAAATGGAAGTAATTAGCGTAATCGTAATGTTCATATTTGGCAATATGAATGATACAGAAAATAGAATGACACAATATGTTCCTATGGAATCCTTGTCATCTTGTATGAAAGAAGTTAGAACATTAAAAAAGGATAAAGAATTTCAGAAAGATGCTTTTTGTTCCCCAGCATTAGTGGAAATGAAAGATGGAAAAGTTATTACTTTACATAGCGAATTACCTGATGGAGCAGTTATGGTAAACAAGAAAGTATCAAAGGAAGCATTAAAGGAATGGACATTGAAAGCTAAAGAAAAATGGGAAAGTTCAAAATAATTATGTTTAGTCTAGCTGTATTTTCTATGTGGGGTTGTACTCCAATGCTAATGAATAAATTTGATGTAAGACCATCAAAGACTAGCATAACATATGGACAGACAACTACTACAAATGATACAGCTAAAGACGCAAAAAATGACAGCACGACAACTTCTGATTCCGATAAGCAGTCGTGGACAATTCGTCAGGAATTTGTATGGGGAAAGGATAAGTAATGAGTGATCTTTGTGAATGTGGCAAGTTAAAAGAAGATTGCACCCACCCTAATTGCGAATCGGATATTCAATAATGGAAATAATTATAACTATGTATGCTATTTGGATTGTTGGTGGATTAATTGTTATGATGATAGAACAATGAAAGATTTAAAAATACCTTTAACATTAATCTTTGCAGTTGTTTTGCAATTTGTGGCTTTAGTTTGGTATGTTTCAAAGATAGATTCCAAAGTGGAAATTTTATATTCAACATTTGAGGAAGAAAATCAAAAGGAAGTAATTGAAAACCAAGTTAAGATGAAATTGGATTTGGAAAATATTATTCAAGATGTAAAAGAATTAAGACAAGTCGTAAAGAAACTGAAAAACAAAGATGTTGATATTCAAAAGACCAACAAGAAGATCATTAAGCAACACGATAGATTGTTTGAATTGATTGAAGGTAACGCCAGCAATTATTCTTATAGTGATTAAACTATTTGATTGGTTTGATTATTCTGCAATGGGCATAACAATTTTTGCAGTTGTATTTTTTTTATTATGGGTTTAGTCAATACTCGTTCCGATCGTTTTACTCCTGTCAGAAAAAGAACTTCAATAGGCAATTCGCCTAGATCAAAACCAAAAAACAAACATAGATTGAAATCTTGGAAAAAGTATAATAGACAAGGTAAACGAAAATGATTAATTATGTGGACTGTTATTTCAACTATCTGTTTTATGGGTATGGCATTATCGCCTGACAAACCCTTATGTTTTCAACAATGCAGAACACCAATGGAATTTCAATCAGAGGCTTCTTGTATTCTAGTAAGAGATCAATTAGTTAAGGATTTAAACACAGATTTAAATGCAAGGAATATTAGTATGACTTTATATTGTGTAAAATTAAAAAAAAATGCTATAGAAACTCACTATGAGCAAACTTAATCCTAATACAACCAAAGAGCATCTTGTTCATATTTATGACAAGATTGCTAACATAGAACAAAATCATTTAGTACATATAGAAAAAGAAATAAAAAAACTTAACTTCGTTCTTTGGAGTATTGGCTTTGCTGTTTTTGTAAATGTACTCATAGCATTTCGCAACCTTATTTTTTAATTACAAATATCAATAATTTAGTTATATAATCACTATGAAAGATAGTGAATGGGACGAATTAAAACTCGTTCAGGAAAAGCTACACGAAGCACTTGATAAAGGTTATCCACCAGAAGGTCGAGGTGGTACAAATAGTTTAAAGGGTGCTAAACAAGTTGTCTGCGAAGTGTTGGATATTCCACGCACAACATTGGCTCGTAGAATAGATCAAATTCATAAACTTGCGATTGGCAGTTCTCATTGGGAAATTGAATGGCACAGATATAAGGAAGTAAAACCAGAATACATTATTGAACAAGTCAAGACACCCATTGTTACTATTTACAAGCCCAAAACATCTTTCAGCAAACCGATAAAAGTTTTTGTGATACCAGATGCACACGATAGTCCTAATAAAAAAAAAGACAGGTTTTATTGGATAGGTAGAAGAATAAAAGACTACGATCCAGATCACATTGTCTGCATAGGCGATTGGAATAATTTTGATTCATTGGCTAATTTTCCAAGTATGAAAAATTGGACAGTAAAGGGTCAACAAAAGCCAAACATATTGGAAGACATAATCAGTTCAAGAAATGCCTTAAAAGAGCTTTATAGGGGTATGGGAAAGGTTTTAAGGGCAAAGAAGCACTTTTGTATGGGTAATCACGAAGTACGCCTTTATAGGTACGAAAATGAGCATCCAGAAATAGTCGGTGCTTTTTCACAGCAATTTGAAAACATATGGCGAGAAAGAGGGTGGGGCATATCACAGTATGGCGATTTTCACTTTATCAAGGGAGTTGCTTTTGTTCACGCACCATTGAATGAAATGGGTCGAGAATATGGGGGTAGGCTTGCAGAATCTTCCACAATCAGTAATTCAGCAACCCACGATATAGTGTTCGGTCATAGTCATAGGGAACGATCTTGGAGAAGTGGTAAGATTGGTAGGGGGAACTATGTGAAAATAGTGAATGTCGGCTGTTGTTTGGAACACAACGAAATTGAACAATATGCTAAAATGTCAACTTCTGGTTGGTCATATGGAATAACGGAGTTGACTTTGGCAGATGCACACATCATTTCACACAATCAAGTTTCTATGCTAGAACTAAAGGAGAAATATGAAGAAAAAAGAATTACAAAAGATATTAAATGAACAAAAAAAAAGGCTGAAAAAGCCTTATTGAAATGGGGTTTTAAAAAGGAGTGGATAAAAAAAACTCTAAAAAAAATGAACAAAATTTAATTTGGAATAGTTTTTTGCCTTTTTATCTGCAATACTATTGGACTAAAGATTGGAATGATGAATGGTCAATAGCTTGGTATAATGGGCCTAGAATAGAAAATGGATGGAGTTATATGAATCTGGAAAAATTAAAAGACGACCTGCGAACTGAGGAAGGTTATCGTGATATGATCTACCTTGATACAAGGGGGTTTCAAACGATAGGTTATGGTCATCTTGTCAAGCCAAGTGATAACTTCTTTCAAGGCAAAAGATATTCAAAAAAACAACTACTCAGGGTTTTTAATTATGATGTACAAATTTGCGTTCAAGATGCTTACAATTTGTGTAAGGATTTGGATATAAACGAGGAAGCAGTATTAATTGTGGCTCATATGTGCTTTCAATTAGGCAGAACAAAGACATCTAAATTTGTTAAAATGTTTGAAGCATTAAAAAATAAAGATTATATTACTGCTGGATTTGAGATGGAAGATTCGTTATGGAGAAAAAAACACACACCAGCGAGAGCAATGAGGTTAAGCGAACAGATGAAAAAGTTGACCTAAGAAAACACAGGAAAAGAATAACGACAGATGAGGAAAAAATATTCATAATGGAAACAAGGGAAAAATATAAACAAGAGGATTTAAGTAAAAAAATGCAAAAAATTTCAGATGCACAAAAAAATGATGTTGTGCTTAAAAAAAAAACTAAACTCAATAGTATCGGCTTTCCAAACAATGATCCCTATGGATTATCAGAAGCTTGGTGGAAAATCTTTACGAAACCGAAAGTAGAATAATGGGAATATTAGATATATTTACAGGTGGAAGTATTAAAGCTGTTGGTAATATAGTTGATGAACTTTACACTTCAGAAGATGAAAGAAACCAAGCAAAGATAACTTTAGAAAAAATACAATCAAAATTAAAAGAAAAGCAATTAGACATTAACATTGCAGAGGCGAAACATAGATCATTATTCGTTGCTGGATGGCGACCTTGTCTTGGTTGGGTGGGTGCCTTATCTGTTGCCTATGTTTATTTATTACAACCAATACTGAATATGATATTGCAATTATTTGATGTTCATATAGATTGGGTCGTTCTCGATTTAGGTCAGCTTATGCCTTTGATACTTGGTATGTTGGGTCTAGGCGGATTGAGAACTTTTGAAAAATCGAAAGGAGTTTCAAAATGAGTAAATTATTAGATTGGATTAAATACAATGAACTGAATCCCTTTGTAAAATGGGCGATAGTTTTTGTAATAATCTGGGCGGCACACCAATACATCTTACACTAGAAGTATGCCTAAAATTAAAATAGGTGGTAAAATGATCCACGCAAAATATCCAAAGAAATCAGGAAAAGGGAAATCATACACCTATGGCAAAAAGAAAATCGGCAAAGCTAGAAATCGTAATAGATAATAAACCTTACGAACTTCAAGAAATACATTGGCTTGACATTGTGGGTGATTCCACGATTGCAAGTGCAGATGAATTTGACAAGATGAAATGTGCAGAGATGGTCAGCGAGGCCTACATCTATAAAAAAGATAAAAATTTTTTATATACTTTTTCATCTTATCAGAAAAACGATGTAGGTTTTGGTGATAGAAACATCATTCCTTTAGGTTGTGTGCAAAAGATAGAAAAAAAGACTTTATCATAAAATGGCTGAAATCTGGGAAATAAAAACCCTCATATCTCAACGAGGTTAAGGTTTAAGGGTAGTAGCTGTATGATTAGACCCCCATTTTTCTTATTGTTTTTGATCCAATAAAATCTCTTGCTTCTTTATTTTTTTTATCAAGATCTTTTTTTATTTTATGTGCTTCTGTAAAAGCATTTTTAAAGACTTCAAGATCAATTACATTTGGTTGGTTAGCTTCAAAACTTTCGATAATCCATTGCACTATTTTTTTTTGTCCTTTGGTTAATTTATCTTGATTTTGAGTTCTTAATTCAAGAAAAAAATATTGATCCATATTTTTTAAAAGAAGTTTAGTTCGTTTTTCGTAACTTCCATCGCCAAATTTATCACTATTTACATAATTATAATTTTTCATTTTACTTCTCCATTATTAAGTTGTTCATTATTCTGTGTATTTTTTAACAATATCACTTAATTGTTGTGAGATAACTTGTGCTTCAACTTTAGTTAGATTAATCCAACTAGCACTACCATTCTCTAAAAAATTTCTATTATCGCCTTTACCATTCTCAATAAAGATACCCCAATTATCGCTATCCTTACTTAATCTTTTTGCTTTAAATATTTTCATTATTATTCTCCATTTTTTTAATCATATAATTATATTAAGGTTTTCTTAACATAATTCAAGCATTAAATTAATTAATTTAGGTTTTTATACATTGTTTTTTCATTGGTTTTCTTGGCTTTTTATATACCCCAAATTTCACTTCTTGCTTTTATTATGTGTTCATTGTTCCACCACCAATCATCAAGTTTGGGAACTATCACAGATTTGAAGTCATCAATGGATTTACATTGCTGAAAAATATTAGCGCAACTGATTAAATTGAACTCAATCTCTTTCATTAATGTTTCTTCATCTTCAAGTTCAAGCATTTTAGCTTGTGCTGGACTAACAACTAAAACTTTAGCATTAACTTTTTTCTTAAATGTTTCTTCCAATGCTTTTTTATAGATTGCAGTTTGTATCTTGTAGCCATAACGATATTCAAATCTTCCTGTTGATTTCAATTCAATCAATGTAATTTCTTCATCATTTTCTAAAGTTATATCTGTATAGCCATAAAAAGGAACACCACCGATATTCGTATCTATCCTGTGTCTTTCTCTTTTATCAGCAGTATCATTGGGATAGAAATATTTTAAATTACTTAATTTTTTCAAATGTTCATAGCAATTCGTAATCATTTTGCTGATCATTTTTCTTTGCTTATTTCTTTCTTCCTCATCAGCCATAATGACTTCTGGTTGCAGATCATAATATTCTTCAGCTTTTTGAATACAATCTTGAAGTTCCAATCCATCTGTAAATAAAAATTCTACTCCATATTGAACTGCATTACCTCGTTCCATCGCACAATTACCAGCAAAGGGATAACCATAAATGTATTTAATGACAAACTCTGCTGGTTTATCTCTCCAAGAGTTCATTTTACTCGGACTAAAAGGCAACATAGGTCTATCTAGTTTGCCATCAAACTTCTGAAATATTTTTTTATCCATTATTTATCTCCATTTTTTTTAAAACTTTTAATGCAATAATATCTGATACATCATTAACATTGGATAGGGTAATTTCGTCAATATTTACCAATTTTTTTAAAATACTTATTGATATTCTTAAATCTTCTTTCCATTGATTTTTCCACTCTTTAACAAAAACATCATTATCATCTCTACCAGAATAATAATCTGGTTTTAACTTATTTTTAGTTTGAAGAATTTTATATTTTAAATAATTAATTAAGAATTGCTTTTCTTCTTCAGTTAGTGTTGTCATTTTATCTCCATTTTTATCTTGTTTAACTGTTGATCAAAGAAACTCCCTTGATCTTTATTTTCTTCATTCTTCCAGAATACATTACACAATCTGAAAGGTTTTTCACCCTTAAATCTGGGTGGAATAATCTTTTTTGTCTTTGTCAGTAAAGCTGATTCTAACTGTTCGACACTTAAAAACATCTTCTCATTTGTTTCTGTCAAAGTAAGGATAGCGCCACCCTTTTGAATAGCTTTCTCAACTTCATAATCCTTGATACTCGCCTTGCCTTGCCATAATCTTGCAATGTTTCTTTCGTAGTATTTACTAGTGCTTTGTTTCGTCATTTGTTTTCTCCATTTTATATTTAGTTATACAATCACAATCACAAATAGATTCTTTCATTATGTCAACAAGATAATTAAACTTATCAATTAAAGGCCATTCTTTTTCTAATTTTTTTATAATAGATTCATATTTACTTCTTTTTTCTCCTATTGCATCTAAATAATATTTTAAAGACAAACTTAAATCCACATATTGCTTAAACAATTTACTAAATGCTTTGTTTTGAGCTCTTTCTTCTTCTCTTAATTCTTTAATTGATTTTTTCATTACTTTTGCATCTATCTTATCCTGTAAAATAGTTTTCAATTCCTCATTGAACACTTTGTCTATTTCAGTTCTTGTATGACAACTTCTGCATAGAGGAATAAGATTTGAAATTCTGTTTGTTTTGTTTTTGGGATCGCCACCCATCTTGCGACCTATCAAGTGATGAATGTCCACAGCTTTTTTATTGGAACAACCCCAGCAGTTAGGGGTATGCTGATCTGCATACCCCCAAAAGTTAGAAAAAAGTTTCTTATAATCTTTCATTAAATGTCAGGCGATTGGCTGAATGATTCATCTTTTTCTTCAAACTTAATGTTTAAAGTTCCATCATCATTTTTCCAAATAGCTAAAGAATAAGTTTTATCTGATTCAAAAACAATTTGTTCTTTCACTCGAACATTGCTGTTTGAGTAAATGGGTTTTGTATCGCCCTCTTTTTTTTGATCATTCTTAAATGCTTTGAAATAAGTTTTATTAAATGTCATTTTTTAACACCTCAACTTTCTTTTGTGTTGATGCTGCATTACCATCATCATCATCACTCGCTAATCCATACAATGATTGAAGTCCATATCGTTTAGCATAAGTAATAGCAGAACCCATTTTCTGCGGATTATCTTTGTCAATGCCATTAATTAAAATTGGAACACAACAAGATAAAGTTTCTTGATCAATAGTATGTTGCACTATTGTTTTTACAAAAATATCCTTATGTATCTCTTGGTATGTCACTACAGTTCCATTTTCTCTTTTTGCTCTATCCAATATTATATTTTTATATTCTACTGATTGAGAAAAAGACAAACCAAATTTCACACCAGAATTAACAGCATTAATGACACTTGTTAAATCCGAATATTTACTTTTAAAGTACGGATTAACAGAATCTTTTAATGCCTTGATGTTTAACTCTTGAAATTTTGTAAGAGCTTCTTTCAAAGTTTTACATTCTTCTATTTTTGTATTTGATTTTTTCTTTGGTGAATCCAAAGATTTTTTTAAGTCGGTCATAGTATGTACCTCCATTTTTTAGTTGTTTATATAGTAAATTTGCCTAATTTAAAATAGAATAACCTCTACCTTTCATACAATTATTTACTATATTTTTCTTGGTTTTTAGCTCTGGTGATAACCATAATAATCGCCATCGCATTTTATTATAAAAGACCTTACTGCCATTTATAAAATCATTGGTATTGTCATCTGCTATTGCTCTGCAAGTTTCCAAATCATCGTGATAATTATTCATTGATGAATTTAATTTGGCAGATGATTTTCCTTTACTATCAACAAGTGGTGTATAGTTAGTTGAACAAGCTGATAATGTTAAGGCAATAAAAAAGATGATAATTTTCTTATCCATTCTGCTCTCCATTTTTTAAATTTAGAATCGTAGATCTTTAGATTGATGGGATCTAAATAATAGTCATAGCCACTTTCAAGATAAACATTCGCCCATAATCCATACAACCATTGTCTAGGCATTGGTGTTAAGATCATTCCTTTTTCATTTACTTCAATCTTAACTTCTTTCTTATATCTATTGGACTTTTCAATTAACTCGTTATCCAATTCTTTTGTGATCTTAAAAGACTTGCCATTACCCAATGTTGAAACAACATATTCAGTATTGTCTGGAAGTATCTTTAATCTAGGTTGATTCATTATTAACTCCAATCCTATCTAAAAATTTCTTCTTGTCAAACAATGGCTTTCCATCGTCATTTTTCGGACTTATTTTGATAAATTCTTTGACGAAAATATCAGCTATATATTGATAAGGATGTTCAAAATGATGTATCCAATTTTCTTCATCTTTAAACTTCTTTACAGTATCAGCGACAAACTCATAATGTCGTTTTTGAAATATTGGGTTTTTAAAGTTCTGCATTTAATTTTTCCTCCTGTAATTCGTTATCAAGCCATTCTTCAGCCGATTGCTTTGCTTGTTCAATAGTCTTGCAAGTATAGTCGGTAAACATATTCACTTCCTTGCCATTATTAAAAACATTAAAAGTTGCTGATCCATTCCATACAATCTTAATGCTGTGTTCAAATTCAAAAGCTGTTGTGCTGGTTGTCATTACCTACCTCCTGTTTTTTTATTAATAAATTGAAAACCATAATCGCTTAATTTATAAAAATAACGATTTTTGCCTTGAAGTTTATTAATTATTAAGCCGAGATCAACAGATTTATAAAGTTCAACACGAACAGTTTTATCAAGTTCATTATCGAATTTATGAAAATGTAATTCGGTTAATTGTCTGCAAGTGAACCAATCTTTATTACCGATCATCAAAAAAAGAATATCAATAGTTAAATTAGAAACAGGAAGTCTAGTACGACTTGCTATTTCCTTTTTTCCTAGATTGTCTTTATCGTATTCTTTAAATTGAGTACCATTCCAATATACGCCATTACCTTTCCTTTTAGTAATAACACCATTATTTTGAATATGATCTGCAATTAATTGTTCATCAGTTTTTGGTTTAACTGATTCAATTACAGATTTTGGTTTTTCTTTTTTAATTGGTTTGCCACCAAGTTCTAATTCTGCTTTTCTCAATACAGCTTTTTTAAGTTTTGTTGTATCAAAGCCATTATTTTGAAAAGTTTTAATAGCATCCAATATTTCTTTAGGAATTACCATTATTTTTTCTCCATTGATAAAACTCTTTTGAATCTATTAAGAATAGCTTTAGATGCCTCTTGTTCTGACATTCCATAATCCATTAATTGATTAAGTGTAATTTCAATATAATCATCAACCCCTTGATCTAGTTTTCTTAACTCATCAAGTTTTTTCATTTCTTCAGTAGGTTTCCATTCTATATTTCTCATTCCCATTATTTTTTCTCCATTATTTTACTAGACATAACGACCTTATTATCGCCATCCCTGACTTCTGTTGTATTATCCAAAAACCATATTTTGAATAAATCTTTTGTCTTGCCATTTAAGTATTCGGTAAATTTTTTAATTCTTTTAAATGGTTTTTTTATAATTGGTTGAGAGTTCAGTTTTGTATAAACTTCAATCGCCCTCTCCCAATCTTCTTCTTTAAAAAAGATTGATGTTCTGTCTTGGGTGTTAAATATTTCATAAACCTTTTTTTCATTTCTGTAATACATTTGATATTTAGGTTTCATATTATTCTCCATTGTTAAGTTGTTCATTATTAAGCAACCTCATATTTATTTTTTAAAAATGATTTTGCTTCATTAAGTTTTTCAAATTTAGCGACAAAATTTTTAGTATTATTAATAAGTTGCACTTCATAAATTGACCAGAAAAGATCATCATAACCTTTGTCAATTCTTAATGAGAATACACCATTAATATTAGTAAGTGATTTTAATTTAATTCCCCAATCATTATAAAAGCTACCCCTAAAATAATTAGTGCTTATTTTATCAGCACCTAAAAATTGTTCGAATCTATTAATTGTTCTTCGAAATCCTCTAATAAACATTATTATTCTCCATTGTTAAGTGGCTCTTTATTGAGCCACTTTGTTAATATATTTTTTTGCTTTTTCTAATGAAGAATAAAGACTACCTACTCTAATTGGTCTCCATTTTGTTTCTCCTTTAAAATTAATATAATTTTCAAATCCATTAGAAATTATATAACGATCATCATTAGAAGGTAATTTAGTTATTGTATAACCATTATAATTAATCTCTTTAAGTTCCATTTTGTTCTCCATTTTGTTAATCATATAATTATATTAAGGATTTCTTAAGGTAATTCAAGCATAAAAAGAATTAATTTGTGCTTTATTTTTTGTTGGTCTATATAGGTTTTTAGGGATTTTTTTATATTTCCTCCTAAAAGGGTGTCGTTATCTCCATTTCGGCACTCTTTTTTTTATGGTAAAGCGAGATAGTGAACGAATCTATACTCCAGCAACAGATAGTCATTTATTTAACCAAGAAACAATATATATATAGTTTTAGATTTTTTCATTGCCCCAACGAAGGTAAAAGAAAAGTTTGGTATTTGAAAAAACTGAAAGCTATGGGTTTAAAAAATGGAGTACCTGATCTGATATTAGAATTTCCTAAAAGTAAGTTTGTTTACTGTGAAATTAAAATGCCGAAAGGCAGATTAAGTCCAGCACAAAAGCATTGGCAATTAGTGTCAAAGTTTCTGGGAACTCCTTTTTTTGTACTGCAAGGCACTTATGAGGAGTGTCGAGAACAAATAGATAATATTTTTAAAAAGTACAGATATGCAAAGATTAAACGCAAATAATTTAGCTAGGCGATATATTAAAATCGTTGAAGAAAATAGATTATACTTTAATAATTATATTACTATTTGTTATGAAGTAGCGAATAACGAAACAAAAAAAATGGAGTGTAAAAATGTCAAAAATTTGGAAAATGGGAATAAGTCCAGATCAATTCATCGCTGATACAGTTAATCTTTCAGATGATGAAATAGGAAAGTATTTTAGATTACTTTGTTATGCTTGGAAGAATGAAGCATACTTGCCTTTGGACATAAAACGAGTTTGTAATATCGTAAAACAATGTGATGAAAAGTCCATTCAATACCTATT
>VTLG01002695.1_pt1 | contig 20485 bp, 16 predicted proteins | sample 4694571 | NCBI WGS metagenome assembly VTLG01 (sample SAMN12604809, study PRJNA352737) | marine metagenome | biome: ENVO:00000447; feature: ENVO:00000209|ENVO:00000569|ENVO:01000036; material: ENVO:00002151; isolation source: viral sequences binned using virsorter ... | reverse complement strand
ATCACAATTGAAAGAATAAAATATTTTTATATATTTATAAATAAACCAAACTGCGCAGAATGAACATAAAACATTCAAAGTACAAAAATTCTGGTATTCTTTTTGAATTATTAGTACGTCAAATTACGGCTGATACCTTAGATGGTATAGATTCCCCAGCAAGAAAGATACTAAAAGGATATTTTGTCAAAACTGAATTAGGAAGGGAATATAAGTTATATGAACAATTAGCCAAACACACAGTTGTATCCGAAGCAAAAGCTAATTTAATTTTAAATTCATTATTAGAAGCTTCTACTAATTTAAATAGAAGTGCTTTAAAAAGACAAAAATATAATTTAATTAGTGAAATTAAAAAACATTATGATTTAACTAAATTCTTCAGACATAAGCTTCCACACTATAAAACACAAGCTGCTTTTTACATGTTAACTGAAATTAAGGCAAATAAAGAATTTTCTAATCCTGACTTAGAAATATCTCATAAGCTTACCATTTTAGAACATTTATCTGAAAAACCTGTAGTTAAAGAACAAAAAGAAACCGTAGTAGATGAATTTCAAAAATACGATAAAACTTTAAGAACATTAACATATAGAGTATTACTTGAAAAATTTAATGAAAAGTATGATACGTTATTAGAGGATCAAAAAGAAATTCTTAAAGAACTTATTACATCAATAGATAATACACCTAGGTTAAAAGAATTTTACAACACTAAAGTAAACGAAATTAAAACTACTTTAAAAGAACTAAATACTAAAGTAACAGATAAAGTTACTAAAATCAAAATAGAAGAAGTAATTAAAATGCTTCCTACACTAGACAAAACATCTAAAGTTAAAGATGATGATTTAACTAACTTGTTACAATATTACGATTTAATACAAGAAGTAAAAAATGTACAAGTTCAAGCTTAAAGAAATAGAGGTAGGTGACACTGATATAAAAAAAGGTGTAAAAACAACAGTATCAGATATTGATCCTGAAACAGGTGCAATTACATATGATGTTGAAAATGTAGCTAATTTTACTTCAACATATAAGGCATTACAACAAGCTAGAGAGTTTTTAAACACATTAGAAAAAACGGGTAATGCTAAAAATGATACTACTATAGATAAATTTGCAGAGGATATAGCAAAATTATTTAATGCGTTTAGGTCTCATGTTAGAAAAAATTATCCTAAAGAATACGAAAGAGTATTAAGATTAAAAGAAGAAGAAATTGATGAGCAATCATCAACAGCAACTGGAGGAGATGCATTTGCAGGTGGAGAAGGTGCACAATATGCAACACCTTTTGCATTTAGGAAGAAAGGTAAAAAAGGACCTAGTATTTATTATTATAAACTAGGATATAAGCCTGTACCAAAAATAAAGCCCAAATCCTATGATATAAAGAAGTTATTTGAATATAATGACTTTCAAGAAAATAGAATTAAAGCTTTTGATGATATTGAAAAAACAATAGAAACAATTCTTCCAATGTTATCAAATGCAAAAAATAGAACAGCTGAGTATTACAATGAAAATCCGGGTTCATATGGAATAAAATACCCAACAGATGCAATATTAACAGAATTAAATAATATTATAGAACAAATAAAAGCAGGAAATGAAGACATTAGCCAATCAATATAAATTAATTAAAGAAGGTAAAGGCCATAAAGGAGTTTTTCTTAAAGAAGCAAAAGCTAAATTCCCTAATTTACTTAAAAATAATTCTACATTTAAGGAAGCAACAACTATCCTTAAACAGAAAAACATTATCTCAGAAAACTTTATAGGAGCACCTGTGATAGGCAACCCAATAGAAAGAAAAAAAGAATCTTACGAAACTGCATTTGCTAATTTTATAGCAGAAGCAGAAGCAAAAGCTGAAGAGAAAAAAGTATCTAAGGAAGTAGAAGAAGATTTAGCTAAAACTTATGATTATAAGGATAAAAAAGATCCTAATAACATGATTTTTGGTCAAATTCAAATGGGATACTACTATGAAATGAAGCAAGAAAAAAATGCTGATAAAACAATAGACGAAATTAAAGACATAGTATTCAAAAACCTAGCTAAAGATCCTATATATTATACTAAAACAGGACAATTTGGGGAAGACATTGGTTACACAGATGATGTTCCAAGTTTAGGACCAACAGATGAACCTAAAGGTAAATATAAATCTTCTGGATACGGTAATCTAAAAGAACATTCTATATCAACGGCAGGTGGTTTAGTTACGGGTAATGTTTTTTCTTCTAGGGATTACAAAGATTTTTTTGGATTAAATGAAATTACAAAAGAAGAATCTGAAGAAATAGCAGCTAATTTAAAATCGGCCGAGGAATCAGCTGAAAAAATAGCTTCATTAGAAGAAGATAAAGCTCCTATGCATATTGAAAGATTAGCAAATGCCGCTGAAGCAGCATATGATGCAGGTATGTCAATAAAAGAAATATGTGATTTTATAGAGCAGCATTTAGGTTTAAAAATGGGAGACTAAAATGAAACAAGTACTTATTGAAACCCAAATATTTAAACCATCTAAAGGTTTACTGTCAGAAGGTAAAATGTCTGAAAGGGGTAATCCTTTGGTAGAAGGTATACTAGCTACAGCTGAAGTAAAAAATGGTAATGGTAGATACTATTCTAAAGAATTATGGGATAGAGAAATAGATAAGTACCAAGAATTAATTAAAGAAAATAGGGCAACAGGTGAATTAGATCACCCTGAATCTCAAGTTATTAACTTAAAAAATGTTTCACACAACATAAAAGAAATGCATTGGGATGGAGATAACGTAATAGGTACAATAGAAATATTACCTACTCCATCTGGTAACATTTTAAAAGCATTAATAGATAGTGGTATCTCAGTAGGTGTATCATCTAGAGGAATGGGCTCATTAGAACAAAATGGTGAAATAATGGAAGTACAAGATGATTTTGAATTACTATGTTGGGATTTTGTTTCAACCCCATCTAATCCAGGTTCATTTATGGCACTAAAAGAAGGTAAAGAAAACAATATAAACATATACGCAAAAGCAAACAACATAGTAACAGAAATACTATGTGCAAATGGAAACTGTCCTATATTCTAGCGACCTTCAAGAATACTCATATACGTATAACCGTAAAATATGCTATCCCATATAGCATTGACATAATATAAATTCTATTACGTTTCCAAATAAACGTATTTCCCAAACAATTAAATTTTAGGATAATGGCAAAGAGAGACATTCTCAAAGAAGCTATCGCTGACGCTAAAGCCGTCAAAGAAACCGCTATCGCAAACGCCAAAGCTGCTCTAGAAGAAGCATTCACACCTCAACTTAAATCCATGCTAGCTGCAAAGTTAGAAGAAATGGAATTGGACGAAGAAAAAGAAGATGACATGCAAAAAGAAGGCATGGGTAAATCTTATTACGAAGATGATGACAAGAAAATGGAAGAAGGTAAAAAAGAGGAAATGGATGAAGGCAAAAAAGAAGACATGGATGAAGGTCATATGGGTAAAATGTATGACGAAGATGATTCTATGAAAGAAGATTTAGATGAAGAAATTAATCTAGATGAAATTTTAGCTGAACTAGAAGGCGAATTAAATGAAGGAAAAGAGGACATTGACGAAGATGCCAGAACAGATGCCGAGGAAGAAGGCTATAAAGATGGTATGGAAGATGAAAAAGAAGACATGGAAGATGAAGAAATTGATCTTGAAGACATGACTGATGACGACCTTAAAGATTTCATTGAAGACGTAATTGCTGATATGGTTAAATCTGGTGAGTTAGAAGCTGGTGATAATTTCGAAGAAGAAGATGTTGAAGTCGAAGACGAAGTAGACGTTGACATCATGGAAAAAAAGGACGAAGAGAAAATGGAAGAAGGCATGCACAAAAAATCTGAGGAAGACGATTCCAAAGTAAAAGAAGGTATGCACGCTAAATCTGAAGAAGACGATTCCAAGAAAAAAATGGAAGAAGCTGCAATAGCTGAAGTTTACAAAGAAAAAGCTGCTTTAGAAAGTGAGCTAAATGAAGCTCATGAAGTTATTAACACTCTACGTTCTGACTTAAATGAAGTTAATTTGCTAAATGCAAAATTGTTATACACTAACAAGATTTTCAAGGCAAAAACTTTGACAGAAAGTCAAAAAGTTAAAGTATTAGGTGCTTTTGATAAAGCTAATACAGTTAAAGAATCTAAATTGGTATATGAAACTTTAAACGAAGGTTTAAAGACTAAAAAATCTCCAATTAAAGAATCTTTAGGTGCAGCTTCAAGAGTATCTGGAAATGTTAACACTAAAAAACCAATTATTGAAACTGACCCAATGGTGGAAAGATTTAAGAAATTGGCTGGTATAAAATAATAATATAAATAAAAAATAACTAAAAATGTCACAATTAAATTCACTTTTAGAAAGCTCAGCGAACAACTGGAAAAGTGTTCAGAGCGACGCTGCTAGATTAGCAGATAAGTGGGAAAAAACAGGACTTTTAGAGGGTTTAAATGAGGTTAACAAGAATAACATGAGTATGATTCTTGAAAACCAAGCTAAGCAACTAGTTGTTGAGCAATCATCTACTGCTACAGGCGGAGACGCTTTTGCAGGTGGAGCAGGTGCTCAATGGGCTGGTGTAGCTTTACCATTGGTAAGAAAAGTATTTGGGCAAATTGCTGCTAAAGAATTCGTTTCTGTTCAACCAATGAACTTACCTTCAGGTCTAGTATTTTTCCTAGATTTTCAATATGGACAAGATAAGGAGATCGATTTTGGTCCTTCTGGTCCTGTTTATAACGATTCATCATCTTTATATGGTGAAACTAACCCAGGTGCTAATTTAGACCCAAGAGAAGGTCTTTATGGTGCTGGTAGATTTGGATACTCAGTTAACCAATTCTCACAATCAGTACAAACTACTGTAGCTGCTGCTTCATGGTCGGATATTGATTATGATGCTGAATTATCAGCTTCATTAGGAGATTTTGTTTCTGTAACTGTTGATGGTTCGACTTTATCAAAAGCCCCAGATTATAAGGGTGCAAGAGCATTCTTCCCAATCTCATCATCAGATGTAAATTATTTCTTTCAACCTTCAATTGATAGGTTAAGACCACAATATACTAGAGTAGACGGAACAAATATTGTATTTGTAATGTCAGGTTCAGCTAATGATGGTGCTGTACCAGCTAGTGCTGCTGGTGCTGGTGTAATTTTCTATAACACACAACCCGCTGCTAATACAAGAGGTGATTTCGAAGATGCTGCAGGTCAAGGTAGACCAAATGCTGAATCTACTGCTGCAGATGCATTAGCAATTCCTTCTATTAATGTAAAAATGAAATCAGAAGCAATTGTTGCTAAAACTAGAAAGTTAAAAGCACAATGGACTCCTGAATTCGCTCAAGATTTAAATGCATATCAAGCACTAGATGCTGAAGCAGAATTAACATCTATCATGAGTGAGTACATTTCATTAGAAATTGACTTAGAGATTTTAGATATGTTAATTCAGGATGCATCAGCTGCTGATGAGTACTGGAGTGCAGTATCAAATAAATCTTTAAATGCTGCTAAATCAGCATGGGAAACTCCATCTGTTGCAAGCGGTGGTTTCTATAACACACAAGGACAATGGTTCCAAACTTTAGGAACTAAATTACAGAAAGTATCTAATAAGATTCACCAGAAAACTCTTAGAGGTGGTGCTAACTTTATGGTAATTTCTCCTTCAGTTGCTACAATCATTGAATCAATCCCAGGATTTGCTTCAAACTCTGATGGTGATGCTGCTAAGATGAAATATGCTTTCGGTATTCAGAAAATGGGACAAATGAACAGTAGATATGAGGTTTACAAAAATCCATATATGACTGAAAATGTAATATTAATGGGATATAGAGGTTCTCAGTTCTTAGAAACTGGTGCGGTATTTGCCCCATATATTCCACTAATCATGACTCCATTAGTATATGATCCAGACACTTTCACACCAAGAAAAGGTCTATTAACGAGATATGCTAAGAAAATGATCAGACCAGAATTCTATGGTAGAGTATTTGTTAACGACTTAGCGTCTGTATAATAAAAACTTAACATAAATTCAAAATTAAGCCTGGCTTTTTAGCCGGGCTTTTTTTATTTTACTTTTATTTTTTAATATTTATAACAAAATGCTATGGCCGATTTCACCCTTCAAATAAAAGAACGAGTATTACTTAATGGAACTGAAAGAGGTACTGATTATAATTTAACTATTTCGGGTATTGAAAATTATGATAATCGTATAGTTACAGTACCAACGGGAAGTGAAACTACAATATTTAAATATAGTGATAGCCCTAATGCTGGTACTTTTACTTCAGGAAGTTTTAAATATGGTAGAATTTCAAATTATTCATCTACAGTTCCTATTAACTTAAAAGTATCATCCTCTTCAGAACTTATGAATTTTTCCATAGCGGCGGGTGGTACATTTATGTTATCAACAAGTGACATAACAGGTAGTTTAACTAATACATTTACATATGATGATATAATGTCTGTATTTGTAGAACCATCAGGCAGTTCTGCTAAGGTAGAATATTTTATAGCAACAACTTAATAAATAGATTATGAATATTCCAATTTGGACAGGCGTATCAACATTTGCAGCGGGTCAAACACCATTTGGCTTTTATGATAGTCAACAAGATTTTAGGGTAGATGCTAACAAAGTAGCGGATTTTTGTGCTAGAAGATTAGGTTATCCTTTAGCGGATGTAGAATTACAATCAGGTTCTTTCTTTACAGCATTTGAAGAAGCAGTTACAACATATGGAAATGAATTATATGCTTATAAAGTAAGGGAAAATTATTTATCTTTAGAAGGTTCAGATTCTCAAGTGGAGGCTAATAATAAAATTATTAAACCTAATATGGCAGGTATTGCCAGAATATCTGACCAATATGGAGAAGAAGCTGGTGTGGGAGGTACAATAAATTATTATTCTGGTTCCTTAGCACTTCAAAGAGGTGTACAAGACTATGATTTAGATGCTTGGGCTAAAGAAAATGCTGATTTAAAAGAGGGAGATAGAATAGAAATTAAAAGAATATTTTATGAAATAGCACCCGCAATAGCAAGATATTTTGATCCTTATGCAGGTACAGGTACAGGTATGATGAATCTATTAGATTCATTTGGTTGGGGTAATTATTCACCTGCTATTAATTTTTTATTAATGCCCATAAATTATGATTTACAAACTATACAGGCAATAGAATTTAATGATCAAATAAGAAAATCACAATATACATTTGAACTTATAAATAATAAATTAAGAATATTTCCAATTCCCTTTTATAATGATATGCAGGGAGGAAATGACCATAGACTATGGTTCCAGTATATAAAAGAATCAGATAGACAAAACCCATATTTAGATGGCACAAATAAAGTAACAAATGTATCAGAAGTACCATTTGAAAATCCAAATTATAATAGTATAAATTCAATAGGTAGACAATGGATATTTGAATACACTTTAGCATTATGTAAAGAAATGTTAGGATATATTAGGGGCAAATATGGTACTATCCCAATACCAGATGCAAATGTAACATTAAACCAATCTGATTTAATATCGGCAGCAACGGCTGAAAAAAATGCATTAATAGAAAAATTAAGGGGATATTTTGATGAAACTTCTAGAAATAAATTAATGGAAAGAAGATCATTAGAAGGAGATTATTTACAAAAGGAATTAAATAAAGTTCCTTATACAATATACATAGCATAATATGGCTTTATATGGTAGTCAACGTGATGTAAGTCTTTTAAGGCACATAAATAGAGAATTAATAGGTGATATTATTTCTCAGGAATGTGCTTACTATAAATTTAAAATAGAAGAAACTAAAACAAATCTTTATGGTGAAGCTGCAGGGGCTAAATATTATTACCCCCCCGTATTATTAAATTGTTTAATTGATTATCAACCACAATCTTACCCAGATGATGATTTTGGTGTACGTTATTATAGAAACGTTGATTTTAGATTTTTAAGAGATGATTTATTAGAAAGAAATTTAGATTTTAATAAAGACTATGATCAAGGAGATTATTTTGGAGCAGATTTAGAACCAGAAGTAGGTGATATAGTATATTATTATGGAGGTTACTATGAAGTAGATGATGTAATAGATAATCAACTGTTTGTAGGTAAAGATCCTAGATACACATATGGAGGAGATAACAACCCCATTAATCCGGGATTAGAAAATTTTGGTAGAGATTTATCTATTATATGTAAAACTCATTATCAACCGGCGGATAAAGTACAAATAGAAAAAGCAAGAATAAATGGCTAGACAATATAGGAAACCAACACCAAAAACACAAAGGGAAATTTCTACTGGATTACAAACCCCCTATAGTGCAGAATCAGGGAATCCTAATGATGTTAATGAAAAAAACCAATTTCCCCCTACTAATCAGGCTAACCTTCCTTTTAATAGATCAGAACAAATGTCTTTTAAAGGAGACAATGTTAAACCTTTTTCTATAGGGATACAAGATATAGATGAATCTATAATGTATTATTTTAATAATGTTATTAAACCATTTGTAATACAAAATAATGAAAGAATAGCAGTGCCCGTTATATATGGTTCTCCTGAAAGATGGAAATCAATTCAAAAAGATACTTATCTTAGAGACAAAAAAGGTGCTATTATGATGCCTATAATAGTATTTAAAAGAGATACTATAGATAAAAATAGATCTATAGCTAATAAATTAGATGCAAATCAACCTAATTTATATACCTCATTTCAAAAATCTTATAATGAAAAAAACTTTTATAGTAATTTTAATTTATTAAATAATAGAATACCTACTAAACAATTTATAGCTAATGTAGTACCAGATTATGTTACATTAACATATAGTTGTATTGCCCAAACTTATTATGTAGAACAATTAAATAAAATAATAGAGGCTATAAATTATGCTTCCGATTCTTATTGGGGCAATCCAGAAAGGTTTAAATTTAGAGCAAGAATAGATAGTTTTGCTACAGTAACAGAATTACAACAAAGCCAAGAAAGACTAGTAAGAGGTACATTTCAATTAAAAATGTATGGATATATAGTCCCAGATGTTATACAAAAAGATTTAAGTTCTATTAAAAAATATAATGATAAATCAAAAATAATATTTCAAATGGAAACAGATTCAAGTCCCGAAAGATATGAGGCAAATCCTCAAATAACCCCTGATGGTAGAACACGACTAAACCCTGATGGAGAAGCTACCCCTATTAATGTAAAAGATCCATATAGTTAATTTATATTAGTGTATTTATAATCAATAAAAGGGGATTTCAATGGCTAATAGAGTAAGATTTGTAGATAATGTAGGTGTAAGTGCATTTGGTTCAACAGCAGGTAATGATGCTTTAATCAATGCTTCTTCTAGTTTAAATAATATAGTATTTACTAAAGGAGATAATTCTCAATTTACTATTACTGTAGATACTGGATCCGGAGGCGGATTTTTTAATACTAGTTCTTTAATGATTACTGCTTCTATAGCAGGAAATGATTTAACTTTTACAAAAGGTGATGGAACAACTTTTATAGTTACTTTACCCTCTAGTAGTGCAGATACGGGTTCTTTATTAACTACGGGTTCAGTAGCGGGTAATACTTTAACTTTTACAAAAGGAGATGGTACTACCTTTGATCTAACTGTTTCTGGGGGAGGTGGTGGAAATGGAATATTTACTCAAATAGATTCTACAGATCAATTTCAAGCAACATCATCTTTAAAAATTTCAGGTAGTACTTTATTTGAAACTCCATTAGCTCATTCTACTAATTTAACAGCATCAGATGGAGCAGCTAAATATGCCCTAGTAGTTAGTGAATCAGTATGGCATCGTAATGCTAATGTAGGAGTACCTACTACTAATCCTTGGAAATCAGGATTAGATGGTACTTTCTTTAATAGATTTGATCATAATACTGACATAGCAGAAATGTTAAGATACATGATAGGAGTATTAAGTGGTTCTTCTATTGGAGGAGATTTTGCTGATACTGAACCTAACACAAGAACTTTTAACAGTGTATCTACAGCATATTCTGGAACATCAAATACTACTAAAAGTAGTTTATTTAATGGTGTACTAGGTACTAGTTATGAAAATGCTAGATTATCCCAACATTGGACAAGTTCAGCATTTATAGATTTTTCTAAGACAGCTTCATATAGAGAAGCACAACAATATTATATAGCTAAAGGATTTATACAAGAAAGTGATAGGGGAACATTTGGTAATGATACAGGAACAAATCCATTTCATGGTTCTTATGCCTCTAGAATACCAAATTCAATTTTAGCATCTGGACAATTTGCAAATTTTACTTTTACAAATACATCAATAGCTGCGGGTAGTACAGCAGTATCAAGTAATGCTGGAGATTCTCAATTATTTGGTTTAGGAGAACTTACAAGTGGTAATGCTACAGAATATTTTGTACAAATAGCTTCTTCACAATCTTACAGTGATAATTATAGTAATCAAAACCCTGATACGGGAGCTAATAATTTTACAACATCTTCAGTTATAACATATTCTATAGATTCATTTACTACTTCTAATGGGTTAACTTTAGCTAAAATTAATCCACCTAGTGCAGAATTACCAGCTGCTTTTCAAGATGGTAAGTTTGCTAGTGTAAGCGGTCCTATTACAGGAAGAAAATATACAGGAGGAGCTACAAGTAATACTTCTATTTCTTCAAGTGGGTATTATAAAATGCATGATGTTGTAGTAGGATTAAAAACTGGATCTATGTCTGTTTTTGAAACTAAAAATGGATCAGATTCTTCAGTATCATATTATACACCAAACCCTTATCAAGCAAGTTTTGTATCTGCTGGGGCTTTACAAGATATTACAGATGGTGCCCCTACGGCAATAATATCAGATGTTTTAACAAGAACAGTATTTACAGCTACTTCTAGATCATTAAGTGGTGCTCCTTATATATTAACAGCTGGTTATACTTTTACGTATAATACTCAAGTATCAAAAAGTTTTGATCCAGGTTATAATATTGCTACCACACCTATTCAAACATCAAATTCAACAAATACCTGGAGTAGTATAGGAAGTGTTAGTTTAAGTAATACTAGTGTTTCTATAAATTCTAGTGGTGTTGCTACAAATTCAGCTACTGCCGGGGTATTTCCAGCAGAAAGTGATCCATCTGGAAGAAGAAGTACAGGAGTTATACCACATATAGATGATATAACATTTTTAAGTTCATCTCTTACTTTTTCACTTACTACTAATAGTAATGTAGTTTCCAGTATGGAATCTCAAAAGAACCAAAATTATAACTTAGCATTTAGAACCACGGCAAGAAATTGGAAAAATTCATCACAAACTTCTACCTCAGCAACACAAAACTTTTATGATGCTACTTTATTTGGTCAACCTTCTTCAAGTGGTAGTATGGCTATATATAGACAAGCTCAGGGATATGATGGTGGTAGTTTAACGGGCACAACGGAACAATTTACTGGAGAAGATTTTAGAATTAAGATTAATAATAATTTATTGGTAGGAACTTATGCGGGAGGAGATAAATTTACAACAGATACTTTTAACTTAGATCCTTTAAATAAGTATGATTTACAAGTTAAACCAGGTTTTCTTGTAAAACCTTCTGGATCTTACGGATACTGGTTAACTAATCCTGATTCTAGTACGGATTATAAGTATTATGGTAGGGCATTCCAAACAGATGGATCTGTAAAAACATCCTTATCTGTAAATGTAGGTAAAACTTTAGTAACTTGGGATTCAACAACAAATGATAGTGTAGCAGTAGCAGTAATGTTCCAGGCAGCAGCAACTGGTATTAACACGGGAGGTGGAGCTAGAGTAAGACCTATTATATATGATTTTGCTACTTTATCAGGAACTGGAAATATTTCTAATAATCAAAGCCAAGATGATCAATTAAATCCTTTTTCAACAGCCATAGATATTGGTAAAAATAATGAAGCAGGTAGTGGTCTAAGTGGCACTACATATACTATGCCTCTAACATCTACTAAAAACCAAGTATTAAATGGTACTTATACTGATTACATAATATTAGTAAGATATAAAGGAGATCCATCTCCTGTAACAAATATTACAATTAGCTATTAAAAAATGAATATTTATAAATAACAAAAAAATTAAAATAAAAATAAAATGACAACTTTTGCATCCTCATCCAAATCAAATAGATTACTCCAGGGTACTAGGTATACTATTGCACAGTTTGATGGTCAAGAAGCTTTTACAAGTGTTCTTGATATCAATGCCTCTGAAATCTATACTCAACAAAATGCCTTACCAACATCTAGCTTACCATATTCAGGTAGTACTCAAGACGGTTTATTTATCCAATCTGCTAGTGCTGATATTGCAAGATATTATTACAGATTACAGTTAAGCCCTGGTAACGTAGCTAACAGTGGTAAATACCAAACTTGGTTTGCAATCTCAGGAAGTGATGGGTCCGCTGTTGATCCACAGTTAGTTCAAGATGATCAATTAACTCAATGGATATCAAATAAATATATTAAGGCAGCGGATGCAGCTAAACAAGCAGAAGCTTCTGAAGGCCAAGCAGGATATAAAGTTGTATTATCAAAGGGAAATACTCCGGGAGCAGCAGATATTGAATCCCAAAATGCATTTCAATTTGATTATAAAACAGGAGTTATACAGTATAAATCACTTTCTGATGCTCCTTCTACTTCTGATAAAGTTTATTTAACTGGTTATGTTTATTTAGGTCAAACTTTAGATCAATTTGTTGCCTCAGGTTCTGGGGGTGGTTCTGGTGCTGGATTTCCATTTGCGGGAGATGCAGTAATTTCAGGCTCATTATTAGTATCAGGATCAAATGTTAATTTTTCAAATGCTACAGCGGTAACAGCTTCCATTGTAAGTGCTAGTGGAGGATTAATTGGAGATTTAACAGGTACGGCAACAACTGCATCTTATGTAGAAACTGCTCAAACGGCATCATTTGTAATAACAGCCCAAACAGCATCCTATGTTGAAGCAAATAATATAGTTCAACCTTTTACAAATATTACTTCATCAGGTAATATAAGTTCAAGTGCTACTATTATAGGAGACACATTAAATGTTACTACAATTTCAGGAGTAGAAAATGCAACATTTGACTCTGCTTCAATAGATCATTTAGTTGTAAATACTTTAATATCAGGTTCTACAATTGTTACTTCAGGTTCAAATACTTTTGGAGATGATACTTCGGATGTCCAAACTTTAATAGGTACTACTAAGATGACAGGTAGTGCTCAAGTTACAGGATCCTTAGGTGTTACTGGAGTATTTTCACTCCCTGGAATTGCTAATGTTTCAGCTTCTATAGCAGCAGCAACTGGAAGTGCTGGTGGTGGTGGAATTTTTGATATAGTAGGATCAACAGATATATTTGCAGCTACTTCATCGTTACAAATTACAGGTAGTACATTGCAAAAATCTCCTGTAACAGATACAGATGTATCACAATCAGATGCAGGTACAGGGGGTACAGCTAATAAATATGCAATGGTAGTAAGCCAATCAGTATGGCATTATTCGGATAATGTTGGTGTACCTACTTCGAATAAATGGCAAGATAGTTTAGAGGGTTCATTTTTTAATAATTTTGATCAAAACACTGATACAGCTGAAATATTAAGATTTATAGCAGGATTATTAAGTTCTTCTGCACCAAGTTCTGCTCCAAATACAAATACTTATAGCAATGTTTCAGAAACAATAAATAATAGTGGTGCAAGTTCTATTCCAACAGGAAAAGTACCTCAATCATCAACTGATACTACAATAGCTTATTTAGAAACAAAGGGATTTGCAGCAGATGGTCAAACTTTATTTAATGGATTAGGAGCCACAAAAGGAAATTCTGGATATAACATTCAATATAATTCACAAGCATCTGGAAATACTGTAATATCATCATCTAATTCATTTAATTCAGGATCTAATACTAGATTAATGGGATTAGGAGCTTTAAGTAATGCTTTTACAGTTTCGGGTTCAATAGATTTTAGATTTTCAGATAACTCAGCCCAAACACAAACCGCAATATCTAAATCAGAACAATCTTTAACTAATTCTACAGCAAATAGTACTAATAATGGATTAACAAGAGCTACAATAGTAACAGCTAATCCCGCAGTAATTCCAAATGAATTTCAAGATGGGGTATTTACTAATATTTTCCAATCCGCTATTAAAAATTCATCAGATGATAATATTAATGGTACTAATATAGATGCTAAAGAATCTACAGGATATTATGAAATAACAGCTTCAATTAAATTCCAAACTGGAAGTGGAGCATTTACTTCTGAAATAGAGGCAAAAGAAAAAATATTATATAATCCAATTGATAATTCGGAGATATCAACTAATACACCAGCTATCTTAAATACTTTTTCAGCTTCTATTAGTGCACCTACTTCACGTTCATTATCAGGAGCCCCTTATTTACGAACAGCAAATTGGCAAATATCTAGTTCAGTAGGAAGTTTATTTAATCCTTTATATGCAGATAGTACTACAATATCTAGATTAGTAAGTAATGATGGAAAAGTTGCTCTTAGTGCAGCTACTAGTCATGCAGTAATTGTAAGTACCAATGGTGGAACTATTCAAACTGCTAATGCAGTATTCCCTGCAGCAGGAGGAGCTGCTAGAGCAACAACTACGGTTCCATTTGAAACGGATATAGTAAAATTATCTGGTAGTTTAGCATTTACAGTAAGTGGTACTAGTACTAATATCCAAAAAGCTGGTTTAGGTACTACAACATTTACAGTAGATACTAGAGGTAGAAATAGAGCTAGTAGTGAAACTTTAGATACTGCAACTACTTTTGCATATCATGATGCAGGTACATTTAATCAACCCGCAGATTCTGGATCATTAGCATATTATGGTAAAGCACAAGGTGATGATGATGGTAGTTTAACAGGTACAACAGAACAATTCACAGGAGAAGATTTTAGAATTAAAATAAATAATAACCTACTAGTAGGAACTTTTGCAGCAGGAGATAAATTTACAACATCAACCCCAGAATACTATAACTTAGCTAAATATGATTTACAAGTTAAACCTGGATTTTTAGTGTATCCTGGAGGAACTAATGGATACTGGTTAACCAACCCTGATTCTAGTACAGATTACAAATACTATGCTAGAGCATTTCAAACAGATGGAAGTACTAAAGGACAATTAACTCTTGACGTAGGCCAATCTTTAGTAACTTGGGATTCAGCAACCGCGGGTATAGCAGCGGCTGTAATGTTCCAATCAGCAGCAACTGGTATTAATACTGGTGGTGGAGCTAGAGTAAGACCTATTATATATGATTTTGCCACCTTATCAGGAACAGGAGATATAGCAACAAATCAAGCTCAAAATGATCAATTAAATCCTTTTTCAACGGCTATAGATATTGGTAAAAATAATGAAGCAGGTAGTAGTCTAAGTGGCACTACATATGCTATGCCTCTAACATCTACTAAAAACCAAGTATTAAATGATGGCATCTACATTAATTATATAATATTAATAAGGTATAAGGGAGCACAAACAAATCCTCTAGATAGTTCTACATATAGAATAAATGTAGGATACTAATAGTTAGTTGCAAAATTAAAAGGGGTTAAAATAAAAATTTAACCCCTAATTAAAAAATTAAATGAGTAAGGATTAAAAACATATGGCAACTTTCAATAAGGAAATAAAATCAAACAGATTACTCCAAGGTACTAGATATACTATAGCACAATTTGATGGTCAAGAAGCTTTTACAAGTGTTCTTGACATTAATGCTTCTGAAATCTATACTCAAGAAGCAGCTCTGCCTACATCTAGTCTACCATACTCAGGTAGTACTCAAGATGGCTTATTTATCCAATCTGCTAGTGCTGATATTGCAAGATATTATTACAGATTAAAAATGTCTCCTGGAAATGTAGTTGAAAGTAGTAAATATCAAACTTGGTTTGCAATTTCGGGAAGTAATGGAAATGCCGTTGATCCACAATTAATTCAAGATGATCAATTAACTCAATGGATATCAAATAAATATTTAGCAGCAGCAGATGCGGCTAAACAAGCAGAAGCTAATCCAGGGCCTGGAGGTTATAAAGTTGTAGTATCTACTAATAGTGTAGATAATGCTTCAACTGCAGAACCAGCATCTCAAAACGATTATCAATTTGATTATAAAACAGGAGTAGTACAATTTACTTCTACAGGTGTAGCTCCTGATACAACAGATTATGTCTATATAACAGGTTATGTGTATATAGGACAAACTTTAAATGAATTTATATCAACAGGAGGTAGTGGTGGAGGAGGAACACCTGGTGGTGCTACTACTCAAGTTCAATTTAATGATGGGGGTGCATTTGGCGGTAGTAATAAATTTACATTTAATAAAACCACAGGATTAACTTCTTTAACAGGAAGTTTAGAACTTACAGGTTCAGTTGATAACATATTTTTAATAAAAAGTGGAAGTATAGATTTACTTAGAATGAGTTCCTCGGGAGCTTTAGTATTTGGAGATTTAAATCATACTCCTCCACCAATAGAGGGAGGAATGTTTTACTCTGCTTCAGCTTTTTATGTAGGAACAGAATAAATTACATATGTATAATAAATAAAAATTATACTGGTTGTACCAGTAACACGGAGTACAACACTTTAATAAATTAAAAAAATAATAAAAATAATTAAAATTTAAAACTATGGCAGAATGGAAAAAAGTCGTTGTCTCCGGGTCTAGTGCAGCGCTAAAAGAAATTACAAATGACCCAGCTGTAGCAACAACTACACATTTAACAAATACACGTTTAACAGGATCCTTTTCAGGTTCATTTTCAGGTGATGGTACAGGAATAACTGGTGTTACTGGAGAAATTGATATTGATTCTTTAGCATCTGGTAACTCAATAGTTGGAACTGATTTACTCGTATACTCAGATGCTGGTACAGAAAAAAGCCTAACTTATGCAATATTATCAGGATCAATTTATGCCGGTGTTACTGGTGATATTTCAATAGGTGAAGGTGGTGCTTCTTCTATAGGAAATGACAAAGTCACAATAAATATGATTCAAGAGGCAGCAACAGGATCTATCCTTAGTACTATTACAGGTGATGTTGTTGTTGGTACTGGTGGTGATGCATCAATTCAAGCAGATAAAATTACACTTGCAATGCTCAAAAGAGCTACTACAGGATCTATCCTTGCCACTATTTCAGGTGATGTTGCTGTTGGTGAAGGTGGTGATTCAACAATTCAAACAGATGCAGTTGAAGGCTCAATGCTTAATTCAAATGTAGTAGGTGAAGGTCTTGTACAAGGTACAGATAATGCTCTTTCAATGAGTATAAATGGTTTAACTGGAGCAGTTATAGATGTAGCTAATGATAGTATTGCTTTTGTAGATGCCAATGATAGTAATGCTACTAGAAAAGAATCAATTTCAGATTTAGCAGGTTTACAAGCTGGTAAAGGTTTAGCTGCCTCTAGTGGAGTGTTTAATTTAGAAGTAACTGCAGATTCAGGTTTAGCATTTACGGGAGCTGGTGCTGCTGGAACATTAGGACTTGACTTAGATGGAACTACTGGTAATGATACATTACAAATGGGTGCTAATGGTTTATCTTTAAAAACAACAATCCCAGGTGATAGAACATTTAGTGATGATGTAACTGTTAATGGTAACTTAAGCGTAGCAGGAACAGCTTCATTTACAAATGCAACTAATTTAGCAGTAGCAGATAAATATATACTATTAAATTCAGGATCATCTTCAACAGGAGATGGTGGTATAGTAATACAACAAGCTACAAATGGTACAGGTGATTTATTTGGATTCGATTCAGGAACAACTAGATTTGGGGTAACAAGTTCATTTAACGCAGATACAGCAGCAGATTTCCAACCAGATGCTTTTGTTTCAGTTGCTATTGATTCAGGTATGATATCGTCACAAAGCCCAGATGATGTGGCCGCTAGATATAAGAAAAATGGAAATATCTTTGTAGAAGAAGGATCTGACAATATATATATTTATGTAGAAAATGCATAATAAAATAAACTAAATTTTAAATAACCATAAGGGCTGTCTTTAATTAGTCAGCCCTTTTTTTAAATCAATAGTTATGGCAATAATAGATAAACTTAGAAAACAAAATAAAGTAACAAAAGCAAATAACCCTCCACTTCTTTCTAAAGATAGTTTGGATCAGAAAGAAATTACTATTATATTAAACCTAATAAAAAATACTAGTTTTAGGGGAGATAATATAGAAACTATATATAGTTTAATATTAAAACTTCAAAATCAATACACTAAATTAGAAAAATAATGTTTAATAGAGAAGAATTACAAGTTTTAAGAAATTCATTAGATATAATAGAAATAAAAGGTTCAAATGCTAAATTTATAGCTGCCTTACAAATTAAAATAGAAAAAGAATTTACTGAAATTCAAAAAGAATTTGAAGCTGGACCTCCTGAACTTCAAAATAAAAAAGAAAATAAAAAACCTATTAAAAAACAATAATAGGTTACTATTTTTTTAATATTTATATGGGAATTGTTGGCCCCAAAGGGAAGTGGGCTCATGTAGAGTAACCAACCACAATAAAAAATAGTATGCCGAATTGGAAAAAAGTCATTGTATCAGGTAGTGATGCTGTAGTCAACAGTATAAAAATACCCTTAATCCATTCTAACGGGTCTGTATCAACAGGCACAAATGTAGTAACAATAGATTCAACTGGTCAACTTTATATGACAGGTTCATATGGCAATGCTGGAGGGGGTGGATCAGGAACTGTTTTTGAAAAAGTTAATTCTCCTTCAGGCACAGCTGATATTTGCTCATTTAGACCTGCCTTTGGAACAAATACATTATCAACTCAAAATTGCACTACAGGAGGACGAGGTTGTAACTCAATTTTATATGGTGATAATAATATAGTTAACCAAGCAAGAAATACAGTAGGAGGATTTGAAAATAAAATTAGTTCTTCTGTTGCTGATGATCTTTCAACAAATAAAAACTTTTCACAATTTAATACTGTTTTTGGAGGACAATGTAATACTATTTTAGCTGGAACTGGAGAAACAGGTTGTAATTCATCAAATAATACTATAATAGGAGGTTGTAATTCTACTATTAGTGCACCTTCTTGTTGTACTACTCTTATAGGGGGTTATAGTAATATCTTAGGTAAACTTAATTCTAATAGTACTTTAGTAGGAGGAATATCAAATAAAATATCAGGTTCAACAGGTTCTAGTACTAAAACAGTTTTAATTGGTACTTGTAATGCATTAATAACAGGTTCATCCCATACTGATATAGGATCTATAAACCTTGTTGTCTCGGGTTCTGATGGTGCGTTTAACACAACTCTTACTAAAAATAATGCCACTATTCACACTTGTCGTACTCATTTAGGTCCTTTTAATGATACTACTACAGAATGTGCTTCCGTACTACAATGCTCAGTTGTAGTAGGAGTAGATTGTGCTCAAATAAAAGGAGGTGCCCATCAAACTATGATAGGGGGTAAATGTAATGAAATATTTGCAAATTGTGCAAATTCAAATTGTGGTTTTGATTCTATTATAGGTGCTAGAAATAGTAAAATTCATCATTCTGTACATTCAGCTATATTAGGAGGACATACAAATACTATTACAGGTTCTATTTCACTTACGCATAATTGTTATAATCAAATATTAGGTGGGTGTAATAGTTGTATAAGTGATAGCTGTTTTTCATCTATAATAAATTCTTGTGATGCAAAAGTATGTAGGGGATTTGTTTCCCATGTTATAGGAACAAGACAATCATGTATATCTGGAAGTCAATATTCTATGGTAGTTGGTGGTTTTCAAAACTGTATTTCTGGTTCTTCATCAGATCAGTTTAACATAATTGGGGGTGGGTGTAATTCAATAATAAAAGGTGGAAGTGGGAATGTTGTTATTGGAGGTAGTGCTAATCATATAGGAATAACAGGGACATCTACTTGTTCTACTGTTTTAGGAGGTTACAACCATGATATAAATTCATCTACTAATTCTCAAACTTTAGGAGGACATACTAATTGCATTCAAGATGGTGTTCGTTCCAGTATAATAGGAGGATGTGCTAATACCTTCACAGATTCTACAAATGCTCATGCAATAGGATTAACAAATGTATCAATAGCTGATGCTGAAAATACTTTATATGCATATAATATATGTGCTTATGGGACTAATGGAAATAATGGAACTATTTGTGCTAAAGCTGGATGTTTTTCAAATATTGGAGGAAGAAGTCCTTTAAGTATAAGCACG
>VTLG01015819.1_pt1 | contig 20487 bp, 20 predicted proteins | sample 4694571 | NCBI WGS metagenome assembly VTLG01 (sample SAMN12604809, study PRJNA352737) | marine metagenome | biome: ENVO:00000447; feature: ENVO:00000209|ENVO:00000569|ENVO:01000036; material: ENVO:00002151; isolation source: viral sequences binned using virsorter ... | reverse complement strand
GGTCCTGAACCATTACCAGAATCCGTTTTAGGAGCATTGGAAAAGAACAATGCATTTAAGCGATTTGAGTGCATTAACGTCATAAAGCCTACAAAACATATCAATCTGCCTGTTCCGTTGCAGATGCCGTATGTTTCAATTTTCTGGTTAAGGTCTGAAAACAAGATCTTGTCGATCCGAGGATTTAACGAACAGCCGTTTATCTGTTCCAGATGGGATCGAAATTCCATGGAAACCTACGGACGTGGGCCTGGAAACGAGGCTCTTTCAGACATCCGTATGCTCAATGAAATGGAGAAAACCTTTCTGAAAGCACTACAGAAATCAGTTGATCCTCCGTTGATGGTTCCTGATGACGGATTTATTTCACCCATCAGAACCACACCAGGAGGAATAAACTATTTTCGTGCAGGAATGACTAAAGATGACAGGATCGTTCCGATGCCCACTCCGCAACGGATTGACTATGCAGAAGCCAAAATGGCAAAAGTCAGGCAATCCATACAGCAGTCTTTTTATCTGGATATGTTGGAGCTTCCTGGACCTACGGCTGAAGACGGAGATGTGATGCGGTTTACTGCAACCGAAATTGCGGCACGTCAAAGAGACCGTTTATCGATTCTTGGGCCTATTGTTTCGAGACAAGAAATCGAAATGCTGGGGCCCATGATTGAGCGAACCATGTCCGTCCTCAGTCGAGGAGGTCTTCTTCCACCTCCTCCCCCAGCACTTTTACAGCAGAATATGAAGCTGGAATACCAAAATCCTGTTTCCGTTGCAATGAGATCTGGGGAACTATCGTCAGTATCTCAATTGATGCAGTTTATGGTTCCATTTGCTCAAATTGATCCCAATGTCATTAGACGATTTAACACGTCTAAACTTGCAGAACTTGGTGCAGAAATACTGAGGGTTCCTCCATCTGTATTGAAAACCGAAGAAGAGTTGCAAATGGAGATTATGCAGGAACAGCAAATGATGGCAGAACAGCAAGCGATGCAACAGCAAATAGCATTAGCACAAACAGAAGAAACCTTGTCTAAGGCAGAGGCAAACCGAGCTTCCGCAGAAGCAACCTTATTGGGTGCAGGAGAGCCTATATGATCTTTGACAAGGAAAAGCGTAGGAGAGCCTTATATAAGGAGGTTTTTAATTCAGAAGCAGGACAGGAAGTTCTGCATGATATTATGAGACACAATTACGTTTTCAACACAACGCAATCTTCAGATCCTTTGGAGATGTCGTTTAACGAGGGAAGACGGGCAGTGGTATTGGCAATTATGCACAATCTACAAAAATCCCCTCAAGAGTTAATGGAAGAACAGGCAGAGATTTATGGAAGAATCAGCACCGACAACCGAGAGCAGTCCTTCGATCTTAACTGACGGACCTCAATCGGCCGGCACAGCATCAGGTCACGTCTTAGACGGATCTCATGCAACAGAACAAGCAAGCCCTTTAGCTTTCGATCCTGGTTCCTTGCCAGATGAACTGAAAGGTGAGCCATCCCTTCAGAGCTTTGACTCTGTAGATAAGCTGGCAAAGTCTTATGTTCATGCACGGAAGATGATCGGAGCAGATCCAGACCAGATGCTTCAGCTTCCCAAAGAAGATGATGCAGAAGGTTGGGATTCAGTATATGAGCGTTTGGGAAGACCCAATGCTCCTGATGGTTATGACTTTGAACTTGGTGATGGTGAACAATCCGATGAGGTGGCAGATTTTAAGAATGTTGCTCACCAATTAGGACTCACAAACGACCAAGCAAGAAACATTTTGGGGATCTATAATCAGATTTCTCAAAATGATATGGCTCAAGAAGATGAACAGTTTGAGCAGATGAATGTTGAATATCTCCAAGACATTCAAAGTGAATGGGGAGATTCCTTTAACAAGAATGCTGAACTTGCCCGTAGGGCATTTACAGACTTTGCATCTGAAGAGCTAATGGACGTTTTAAGAGAAACAGGACTGAGTAATCATCCTGAGATGCTTAAAACATTTGCCAGGATTGGTCAGGTCTTATCAGAAGATAACGTCCTGCCTGGAACAAGAGGTGCGATTGGAAGCATGACACCCGTTCATGCACAAGAATCCATTGATTCTAAAATGGCTGATAAAGAATTCAGATCTGCGTACCTTGACGGAACGCATCCGAATCATGATCGTGCCGTTCAAGAAATGCAAAGGCTTCACAACGCACTTGCTTGATCAGATAACCCCATTCGGGGCCTGAAGCTACCAGTTACGTAGCGGACCTACCCTTTAGTAGACAATCCGTATGTTGTTGATTTTTTTAACAATTTATTACGGATTAATATGTCTACTCAAATTACAACTTCGTTTGTAAAGCAGTACAGCGCAAATGTGCAACTGCTTGTTCAGCAGATGGGGTCCAGGCTTCGTGGAGCCGTAACCCTGGAAGCTGGCAAGGTAGGTGAAGAAGTCTATATGGACCGAATTTCAGCTACCGATGCCCAAAAGGTAACAACCCGTCACGGGGATTCACCTCAGATTGACACGCCACATGATCGCAGACGTGTCACGCCTATCGATTACGATTGGGGCGATCTCATTGACAATCCTGACCGCTTGCGGACTTTGATTGATCCTGCATCTGCATATTCTGTCAATGCCGCTATGGCAATGGGACGTGCAATGGATGACGAAATCATTGCGGCCTTAACTGGTACTGCATACGCAGGAAAAACTGGTGGAACTGCAACGGCTTTACCGTCAAGTCAATTGATTGCAACAGATGCAAATACATTTGATGTTGATAACAATACAGCCAGTAACAGCCAGCCTCTTACTGTTGGTAAACTAATTGAAGCACGTAAGATTCTCGGATCTGCAGATGCCGATGATTATGATATCAACGGGAATTCCAATCTGTTCCTTGTAGTTAATGCACAGCAATTAGGGTATTTGCTGACATCTACAAAAGTAAATTCAGCAGATTACAACCAGATTCGTGCATTGGTTGCTGGTGATCTAAACCAGTATATGGGATTTAACATTATCCGAACCGAAAGGATTGGTACGTTGACTTCCAATTCCATTACTTGTGACGGAGTTGTCGCATTTCACAGACGAGGAATCGGCCTGTGTATTTGGGAGGATATTGTCGCAAGAATCACAGAACGCCCTGACAAGCGATTTAGTCAATACATCTACTACAGAATGACTCTTGGTTCAGTCCGTCTGGAAGAAGAACGTGTTGTCCATATTGCTTGTAAACAAGGCGCAACTTCTTAACCTCTAATACGGATTGAATTATGGGCGTTGTTAATGGAAAAGGAGTTAATTACACCAACTACGATTCTACTCCCAGAGCAATGGTTGAATCTGCTCAATGGGGAGGACGAATGCGAGTAATGTATGACTCCTACACTGAAACTGCCGCAGGAGATGCTACTTCTACATACAAATTTGGAAGCTTGCCTAAAAATGCAACCTTTCATGCTGGATATGTCATTACTAGCAAATCTCTCGGATCTGCAAAATATAAGATTGAGATCGGTTCAACCGAAGTGGTTGCGGCACGAACTCATACTAATGCTTTGTATGATCCTCAGTGGTTTGGAAAAAATGCAGGAACCGTCACAACCGCAGAGTCAGATATTACGATGACTACTTCGGTTGCGGCAACACCTGGAGATGCCGTTATTCAAGTAGCAATACTTTATACGGTTGACTGATAATGGCTTCTGAAGTCGATATCTGTAACATCGCTCTCTCGAATTTGGGAGAGCGTTCTATCAACGATAGGGCAGACGAAAATCAACGGGCAAGAGCTTGTGATAATCGGTTTGATGATGTGAGGGATCTCGTCCTTCGGAGTCATATATGGAATTGTGCGCTGAAAAGGTTGGCACTGACCTCTTCAGCCACAACCCCAGTTTGGGGATATGATTATGCTTATCCGAAACCAGCAGAAATGCTTCGGCTGATTGCGGTTAAGGAAAATGAACATGCGTTTAAAATAGAAGGTGACAATATTGTTACCGATAGCTCGACTTTAAATATTCTCTACATCGAGCGTGTTACCGATACTTCAAAATACGATTCATTACTGGTTCAGGCTATTGCGTTACGTCTTGCTACCGAAATCGGGCAGGATTTAACAGGAAAGACGGAGTTGAAAGAAAACCTGATGCGGAAGTATCGGGAAGTCTTGTCTGAAGCCAGGAGTGCAGATGCGGCTGAAGGAACACCGCAAAAGATTGAATCTGATCTATGGCTCGAATCCCGTTATACGGGCATAGATTCTTGGAGGCCGTTTAGTGCTTCAGTGGTTCAAGAAGATGCCTACTAATGGCTCGGTTAGTTACCTACCAAACTTCCTTTGCAGATGGTCAGATATCTCCAAAGCTGGAAGGTTTTGTTGATACTGATGCGTATCGATCCTCAGTAAAAGATCTTAAAAATATGGTGGTGATGCCCCAAGGGTCAATCACCAGGAGGCCAGGAACAAGATATGTTGGTGAAACATCAGGTCATTGTTCTGTAAGGCTTATTCCATTTAATTTTGGTCAAGACCAAGCTTATGTTTTGGAGTTTGGAGAAGAAACTTTTACGGGAGCAACATCTGGGGCAACCACAAACAAACTGGTATATGCAACGGGAGGATTTACAGCCCGTCAACATAGTCTGGTTGGTGCAACCGTAACGAATACAACTGATTCTACAACTGCATACGTCAAAGCGGTTGATAGCAACACACAATTATCTTTAGAGGATGCATCGGGTAACGATGATGACATATTTACTTCAGGAGAGAATTTTAGCATTGCTCACAAATATGTGAGGTTTTACAAAACCAATGCTCAATTGCTTTCTGGTGGAAATCCTTATGCAGTAGCTTCTCCTTATGGTTCATCAGATTTAGCAGATCTTAGTTTTACTCAATCTGCCGACATTTTATTTATTGCTCATCCATCCTACCAACCCCGTCAATTAATTCGTTCTGGTGACACCAGTTGGGCGTTTGAATACCTTCATACCAAAGACGGTCCTTACGGAGATATTAATCCTTTTGATTCTGCAACAATACAAATTATTGGAACCGAAACTTCAGAAGAAATTGGTGATCCTCAATTAGATTTGACAGACAGTTTTTTTCAGTTTGCCAATCATGGGTTGTTGGATGGAATGAAGATTAGAATGGAATTGGCATCAAGTGGAACTATGCCAACATATCATGCAACTTTATCTACTGGCGGTACTCCTACGTCATTTTCAGATAGTGTTGATTATTTTGTAGTAAATGCAACCGCAACAACATTTCAGTTATCTCTGACTCTTAATGGAAGGCCCGTATATCTCAGAGCATCTACTGACACTATTACAATTTCTAAAAGAACATATCCCAAAGGTGTTGCTGTTACTTTAAAAGTTGGAGATGGAACGTCTTCGACATGGGCTACATCACAATCTTATGCCAAAGGTGCAATTGTTAAAGAAAGTGGTGGGACTGTTTACTATACGTGCATTGTTGCTCATACATCTGCAACAAATAAAAATCCTACTGGAACCCTTGGTGCAGATTATTGGGACAAGCTGTTAATCAACAATGGACTAGGGTTTCAATCTTATGATCAAGACACCTATTTACGGATAAATCCGCTTAAAGGAACTGCAATCAATTGGGGTTATGTTCAGTTAGATGCAATAACCAATGCATTGGAAGTTACGGCAACAGTTAAAGAAGAACTGGTTGCCAGAGGTCCAAACCATGAGTGGCGTAAATATGCCTGGAATTCTGATGCAGGGTGGCCTCGATCTATTGAGATCTTTCAGCAACGGATGTGTTTTGGTGGAAATAACGATAATCCTCAAACCATCTGGTTTTCCAAAACCGCAGATTTCTTCAATTTTTCTCCATCTGAAAAAATAGGTGTTTCATCAGGAAATGTATCTGCAACAGGAGCCCGTGTTGTTGGAGAACAAATTAAGGATGACAATGGATTAACATTGACAATCTCATCTGCAACCGTGGATTTGATTGATTTTATGATTTCTGGAAAGAAACTCACGGTTGGAACATCTGGAGGGGTATTTCAGATGTATGGATCGGAAACAGAAATTACGATTACTCCATTTAACTTTTCGATTGACCGAGTTACTTCCTATCCAACTGAAACAGGGGCGTTACCTCTAATTATTGACCAGAATGTAATATACGTTCAAAAGAACGGACGGAAACTTAGAGACATTGCATATAGTTCTGACAGAGGAGGAAATCAAGCATCTGATATGACTCTCAGAGCCGATGATATTGCTCTTGGAGTAATCAAGGATGTTGCCTACCAGGATATGCCTTACAACGTAATCTGGGCCCGTTTAAACGATGGGAAGATGATTGCGTGTACCTACAACAAAGCTTTGAACATGATGGCATGGAGCAATCACGAGATTGCAGGAACCAATGCTGTCGTGGAGTCGATTACGGTTATTCCGACAACAACACACCATCAATTATGGATGGTAGTCAAACGAACTGTAAATTCTGCAACAGTCCGTTATGTCGAATATATGGATCGGTTTTATGATTCTGGAGAAATTACAAGTGATGAAGCCCATTATGTGGATTCAGGAATTTACACCACAGGATCAGATATTACCAATCTGACAGGATTAAACCATCTTGAAGGTCAATCTTTAAGAGTTTTGGCAGATTCAGCAGTTCAGACAGGAACATTCCAAGTAAGTTCAGGAGCAATAACTATTTTAGAGGCTGATAAGATTCATGCAGGACTAGGGTTTGACAGTTTTGTAACAACTTTGGATATCCCTAATGGACCTCAAGGAATTTTAGTTGGAAACCGAAAAAAGATTTCCCGAATTGTAGTAAAGCTTTTGGACACGATGGGACTGAAATACGGACCCAATACTGAGGAATTAGATCAAATGATTTATCGATTTCCTACAGATAAATTAGGAAATGCGGTTCCATTTTTTTCAGGAGATGAAGTATTGACGATGGGCAATATGACCTATGACGATCATAACGTGGTTATAGGCCAGGATGGTCCGTTTCCATTATCTATTTTGCTAATTGGTTTTGATTACGAATCTAACGATCTTTAAGGATTAGTATGGCTTGGTGGGCATTTGCAATGGCTGGTGCAGGAATGGGTATGTTGAGGGCTGGTCAACAAGATCAGCAAACTCGAATGCGTATTCGTGCCATGTATCAGCAAGCAGGATGGGAAGAAGACTATGGTGATGAAATATTAGATCAGGCCAATACATCTTCTAAAAGGATCAAACGGGTTGCCTACCGAAAAAGTGTAGGGATCATGAATGCTTCTGCATCCAGAGCCATGCAAATCAAAGCACAGGCAGAAAGAAACGCATCTTCGTTGCTTGTAAAAGCCGCAGGATCAGGTGCAGACGTTAGTGGAGGAACGCCTTTGGAAGTTGCGGCAATGCAAATGGAAGTGGGAGACAGAGAAGCTTACACCGAACAGCAAAATGCAAGAGGAGCAATTAAATCCCAATGGGATGATGTCAAATGGAAAACTAACCAAATGAAAAAGTCTGCCAAGTTTCAGCAAAAAATGCGTTACGCCAAAGCAAATCAGCTTCGAGCAGGAGCCCAAGGTCTTGAAGCCTCAAGAGGCATGAATGCTTTTATGAATATTTTAGGTGGAACAATGGGTGGAGCATCAATGGGAATGCAGTACCAGCAAGCTTATGGAACAGGTGATTCATCAGGAGTGTCACCACCATCTGTTGGGCCACAAGGTACAGAAACATATCAGCAAAAAATAAATAGGGGTGGAGGGTTTTAATGGCACGTTTCCAATATTACAAAGCTGAAGAAAAGCCTACACCACAGCAGGAAACGCAAGCGGCAACGCCAGCACCTCCTCCTAATGCTTTGCAGTTTTTTGATGATCAAACTGCACCACAGCAAGCATGGACAGGAGCAATTGATGTTGCAATGGAAGCAGGATCAGTCGCAGTTGATATTGCCAGCAAATTAAAAGAAGCAGAGGATCAAAACAAAGCAGATGAGTTTTTTGTTGATTATACCCAGCAAGTTTCTGAGCTAAGAGAAAACATCAACCAAAAAAGGGTTAAGTCCAATCGTCATGACATGGATGATTTGAATGGCTTAACCAATTATTACAAAGACGAAGAAAACAAGATCTACACGGATCTTTCCAAAAAATATAATCGGGAAAACTACAAAAGACGTGATTCGTTGATGAGGGATAGGAAAACAACTCCATTCCTGAGTTCAATGTCTTCTATCCGTCAAGCAAAGATCAAAGAAATATCTAGAAACAACCAGGAGCGTTTTAAATTATTTTTAGAAGGACATACTCAAGATCTTCAAGAGCAGTCTTATGAATTGGCAATTAGAAATCATGATGCTCAAAGTTACATTAAACCTACACAAGACACTGCACAAGGAGCATTAGAAAGACTTGATTCATGGAAAAATGAAAATAAAAAAATTCAGGAAAAAATTGATAACACAATAAAGAATGTTATTTATCCTGAAGCAGAAAGACGTTATCAGCAGGGAACTATCTTAAAATCTGAATTAGATGACCTACCCAATAAAGTCCGAACCACAGTTCAGAAACAAGTAGCCTTTGAGCTTGTGACACGAAGACCTGAAGTGTTCCTTGCTATTCATAACGATGAAAAGCAAAGCAAAAAATCATTTGGGCTGATTGATTCAGGAACCTTAGCCCGTTACTGGGAAAAAGCGTTTAACAAAAGCATTGTTATTAAAGATAAAAGAGAACGGGAACAATCTGATATTGACCAAGCAAAATATATTTATGAATTTGCAGATCTTTATGAATCTAACGATATCGATGGTTTAAAAGGTCTGATTCCTAAATTAAAAAATGAAAAAGATAACTGGAGTGGATGGACAGGAAAAGTTAGAGCCAATGCCCTAGTAACCTTAATGAAGGGTATTACGACCCTAGAAAACAGGGAACTATCAGCAGATATCAGTAGACAAGGTTTAGGAAATGAGATTGAAAGCTGGAAGCAATCTTATATGAATCTGGAAAATGATGATTTACTCCAATCACCATTGGCAAAATATGATTTTAAATCAGTTTATAAAGACAATGCTGAATTTAAACAAAACACTGATCGAGTCAAATTCCTTCAAAAAGCCCTTCCTGTTTTTAGAAAATTAAAGTCCTCATCCAATTTTCGGGAAACCAAAATTGAATTTAATGAATTGAAACCTCAAGCGAAGCAATGGGGATCTTCATTGAGTATGGTCAATAAAGAATGGAACGACTTAAATCAAGCAATGGTGTCTTACGACACTATGAAAAGGAAAAATCTTCCTGGTGTTATAAGAACTGAAAGGAAACAAAAACAACCAGAAGATTTTAGATCCATCAATAATAGTGCAGATGCACAAACAGCATTGATGGAAGATGCTTATGATATGGAAGGAATGATTACGGATCAGCTTGGATATTTAGGCATTAAGACAAATGGTAAAAAATACACACAAGATCCTAATCTCCTTCTTCAAGTCCCAGGATTTAAGCTTTTGACTCCTACAGACGAGTATCTTTTTTCGAAGATCATTACGCCAAACAACGCACCAGAAATGATGCCAGCGTTTAAGAATCTTCTAAAAGAGAAGTACGGTCCTTTGTGGTCTGTAGCATTAAGAGATCTGAAACGTGCTGGTGTAGTCGATGTCATGATGGAATACGGACACGCTTTAGACAGCAATGGTTTACGTTCTCATTTTGAATCAAGAAACTGGCAAGGAAATGTTGGAGATTTTGTATCTAAAAACAGCAACGAATATGAAAAACTACTGCTTACATTTAACGAAAAGTTTGGTAGTGCAGTAGAAACATTCCCTCCAAGGAATGAGGCTTTTCAAGGGCTGTTAAAGTATTACGCAATGGTTAAGTCTGCATCAAAAGGAGATGCACCTGATATTGATGACACTGTTGAACAGTATTTTAGCGGTATGGTTTTAATTGATGCTCCATTCCATTTAGATAGCCATTACCAAAATAAAATCTGGGAATCACAAGAATTCCTTGATTCCAATAAAATTGATGCAGATACCTACCAAGACGGAATGATTTCTTGGATGTTGACTTTTAGAGATTCACCTGACCGCATCGATGACGATCTTTACGTTATTGGTATGGAAGATTTAGATCCCAACTATTTGACGAATTTAACTCCTGAACAATTAGAGGCTTATCCAAAAGTAATAAAGCTGGCAAGAGATTTTAGAGATCAACTTATGTTGACTAACATTGGATCGGTTAATCCTGCTGATCAGCCTTTTATTTCTATAGTAAGAAATGCAGACGGAGAAACTTACGCATTAGCATTAAAGCACCATCCTGTCGGTGGGATTTTTCGATTAGGAGTAAAAGACGAAAACGGGAATATCCAACCAATCACAGGATCAAGAGAAGAATTTGTTGAGCATGGAACTCGTTATAGAAGAAGAAAACAGGCCGAAATGTTGGCAAATGAATCAGGAATATTTAGTGGGTTTTTTAGTAATATCCCTAAAGGAATGACGGTTCAGAATTGGTTGATTGGAGCAAGGCAGAATATGAAAGACAGCACAGCAATTGAAGTGCTAGACAAATTAGAAAGCAAAATCAGTCCGAATGAAATGATGATGAAAGGAACAGATCAACCTCTAAAAGATGCCGCTAAAAAACTGAAAAAAGAAATTGGCGAAACCAAAGAAGATGAATTTTGGACAATGAAGAGTTTAGGAAACTTTTGGACGGAGCTTTGGGACTGATGTACCAGGAATATTTATTAGAACGGGTTCCGATACTTGCACAGCAAGCTTACGAAAATGTGGAAGCCCCTGCATCGGTAAGATTTGCTAATGCTTTTGATATGTCGGCAACAAGGGAAAACCCAATGGTATCCCTTTATGACATGGCAAAGTTTCATTATTACGATGATGAAAATTTTATAGATAAAGAAACCTGGGACCGTGATTACGCCCGTCCAGACACAGAATGGTATGACGGGATGACTACTTATCAGGCCGAAGTGATTAGAGATGAATGGGATTATAACTACCGCTACGAAATGATGGCAGATGCTACGGACGAAATGAACGTGGCAGGGATATTTGGTTATTTAGGAGGAGCCCTAACTGATCCTCTTAATTACCTCCCTTGGACACGATTGTTAGGAGCATCAGCAAAAATGATAGGGAAAGCGGCTGTTATTTCTGCCAAGACAGGGAAAAATACGAATGAAATTATAGATGCAGTTTTAGGAGCTATGCTTGGAGAAACAGCATTGTATCAAAAGAAACAGCTTTACCAGGACGAATACGATCTTGCGACTGCATATTTTAATGTTTTATCGGCAGGAGCAATTGGTGCTGGCATTGCTGGAATGAGAAAAGTTTCATCCAATTTAAAGAACAAATCGACTGATGAAAATATGGTTTCAGCTTCTAAAGCTCTTCAAGACAAAGCAGAGGGAAGATCTCCAGAAGTTGATGGTGGAAATCCTCCAAAACAGAAAAGTTCAGGAGAATTAGAAAGAGAATCACCCTTGGATGAATTTGAAAATATTGTTGACCGAGAAACCAAACTGATGCTGGAAAACGATACGATCAAAAGAGTATTTGATCAAAGTAAATCAGCATGGAAATCAATGACTGATTTTATTAGTTGCAGGATGACCTAATGGCAAATTGTGAAGATATTTTAAAACAAGCAGGAATTGGCCCTGATGATATCAAGGTTATATCTGACAACATCCAAACCAGGATTGAACAGGGAGCAGACTATAAATCAATACTTAAAGATATAAATCTTGAAGTTCCAGAAGCAGAATTTCAGGCAAAAATGGCGGCAGTATCCGTTGCCAAAAGAGCATCTGTACTTCAGGAAATGAAAAGACGGGTATTTGATGACAACAATTATGTTCGTAATTTCAAAGCATTTTTAACAGGATCGACCAAAAAGAAAGAAGGATTTCTCTACTCAATAGGCACAATGCAACGTGCAAAGCTTAAAGCCATGCACGGGAAGATCTTTGCAGAGACTAACTTATCTTCCAGAGCAATCAGAAGAATTATCCAATCACGGGCGTTTCAGAAGGATTTAGTTAAGGAGCTTTACCCTTTTGACGGAAAGATGAAAACCAAGAACAAAATCGCTTTTCAGATGGCAAAATCTATAGTGGATGCCAAAAGAAGAATTGTGACGGAGTTAAATCGTGCTGGAATTTCCGTGCGTTATCGAGCCGACCACGTAGCAACCCAATGGCATGATCCTTATAAAATGACTGCACGGGGAAAAGAAGGCTGGATCAAAGATGTAATGATGCTGATTGATTGGGATAAAACCAAAGTAAAAATGGTCCCTCCTAAGCATTTATCTCCAGGTGTTGTTGTACCTGGACATCAAATGACTCCTGAAGAATATCTAGGGAAGGTATTTGATGGCAGAACTAAAGCCGCACAACAGTACGACACTTCAAAATATCGAATGTCAGAAGCAGTCGGAGAACAGTTTGAACACGGACGGGAACTGATATTTAAAGATTCCGATCATTGGATTCGCTACAACGAACTTTACGGGCATGAATCACCAGTACACGCCATATTCAATGATTTAGAAGTCCAATCCAATCGTGCAGTTTTGATTGATTTTATGGGCCCAAATCCTCATGAAACATTTGAGGAGATGGTTAGTGAAATCAAATCCCGTATGTCTGAAGACGGGAAATCCATGTCTGCATGGGATGAAGATGCATTCCGTTCAAGGTTTGGTCAATTGACAGGAGAAGCATTCATTATTGGAAGACCCTGGATTGCTAAAACCGTCAATATCATTTCTGGATTAAATATCCTGTCAAAATTAGGTAAAGCTCCACTTTCTTCATTAAGTGATGTTGCTACCTCTGCAATGACATTAAATCACATGGGCGTGAATGGATTGGATGCCTACAAAGGTTTAATGAAAAACATTGGAAGAAACATTCCAGATGCAGAAAGAAAATACATTTACCGAATGCTTGGGGTTGGTGCAGACACCATCCTTGGATCGGCGGCATCCAGGTTCACCATTGATGATGCAATACCAGGAATCATGTCTGATGCCGTTGATAAATTCTTCCATATCAACGGGCTTAACGCCTGGACGGATTGGGCAAGAGAAGGTTTTTCCTACATGGCATCAATGCATTTTGCAAAGAATCTTAAAACTGGATGGAAGAACCTTGATCCCAAGTTTAAAAGAGTTGTTCAACAATACGGAATTACTGATACCGATTGGGCCAAACTCCAAGATATTGGAAGTTTTAAAATACAAGATTTGATGAAAAATGAACCTACGCTCAAAGGTTCAAATTTTCCTAACGAATCTTTTATTACTCCTGATTGGGTGTTGAAACAAGGAGGTCCTCGAAACGCACGTTTATCTGACAAATTATCTTTATTTTTTGTTAATGAATCTCGTATTGGAGTTCCAGAAATAGGGGCAGGAGAACGTGCGATTATGATGAGAACGTTTCAAAGAGGAACGATTCCAGGAGCCGTAGCGCAAGGATTTTGGCAATTTCGATCTTATCAAGTAGCCATGTTTAACAATCTTGCTCCAAGAATGTATGAAATGGGTGTTCCTGCTTCTTTAGGCCATACTGTAGGTGCAATGGGACTTGGTTACGCATCTTTGAGTCTTAAAGATCTTGCAAGAGGTCTTGAGCCTAGACCATTAGATAGACCAGAAACTTATTTTGATATGCTTCGCCAATCTGGGATATTGGGATTTGCTGGTGATGGTTTAGCGGCAGAATATGGAAATTACTATGGTAAACTCGATGAAGAAATACTTGGAACCCATTACAGCACCCTTAAAGATTTTGGGACTATCTTCGCAGATATATTGGAAGATGGTGAAGTAGGATGGGATGCATGGAAAGCAATAAAATCAAATACTCCCTATGCGAATTTGTTCTGGAGTGAATGGGCATCTAATTATTTAATTTGGTGGCAATTACAAGAATCTATGAGACCAGGACAATTAAGAAGATTGGAAAACTGGTATAAATACGAAAGAGATCAAGAATTTATCGATTTAGGTTTACCAATATTGAGCCCTTGGGGGAAACCATCCGATTTTGTACCACACGGATCTCCAGGAAATGTATTTCAAGACACCTTAGATACTTTGGTTAGACAATGACCGTTTCCACAACAAATACTAGAGCAGAACTAAACGGGAATGGTTCGGCAGGACCATTTCAGTGCGGATTTAGGGTTCTTGCTAACAGTGACCTTCAGGTTTATGTAGATGGTGTTCTTAAATCATTAACTACGCATTACACCGTAGCCAACGCAGGAACTACAACCAATGCAACAGTTACGTTTACGTCTGGGAACTTTCCTGCTTCTGGAACAGCTAATGTCGTTCTTGTAAGAAATGTTCCATATACTCAAACCTCAGATTATCAAAACAATACTGCGTTAGATGCTGAAACTCTGGAAACATCGTTTGACCGATCAACGATGCAGATTCAGCAAAATATATCTGGAACAGACCGAGCTATAAAATTTGGAGATACTGTTACGGGTGTAACTGCATCAGTAACCGATATATCTACAGGAGCAACAACCAGAGCAAACAAGATCTTAGGATTTGATGCATCTGGGAATGTTTCAGCAACTCTGGAACTGGGAACAAACCGAGGAAACTGGGCTACATCAACAGCTTATGTTGTCAGAGACATTGCAAAACAAAATAATTCTGGTCAAACAGCAACTTACGGAAATATTTATCTTTGTGTCGAAGCTCATTCAAGTACGGGATCGTACCTGACTCAAAATGATTCTTCTAAGTGGCAGTTGATTTTTGATGTTGCAACAACTACGACTAATGCCACTACTGCTACAAATCAAGCCACTTACGCAAGTCGTGCTGAAGATAATGCTGAAGCATATGCCCAAACTGCTGAAAATAGTCAGACTACGATTTTTGCTGATGTTACTTCATCATCGACAAGTAACGATGGATACTCAGCATTACACCATAGAGAAAAATCTAAAGAGTATGCTCAAACTGTAGATGCACAAGTTACTAATGATTCTGGAACTGCAAACCAAGGATATTCAGCAAAAGAACATGCTGTTGGAGATTTAACTGCAAGTGGTGGATCAGCAAAAGCTTGGGCAGAAGATAGTTCTAGTCCAGATGGAACTTCAAGTAAATCAGCTAAAACTTGGGCAACAGAAGCATCTGGTTCAGCATCCACAGCAACTACAAAAGCATCTGAAGCAAGTACATCAGCAACCAATGCGAGTGCTTCAGAAGTATCAGCGAGAAATTCGGCGGCCGCCGTTGCTTCAGCCTTAGATTCCTTTGACGATAAGTATCTTGGCACAATGTCAGATAGTTCCACTCAAGGAACGAATCCGACACCAACAGGAACTTGGGCAAAAGATTCATCTACAATTACAGTATCAGCAAATACAAATATAAAAGTAGGGCAAGTTGTAACAGGGTCAGGAATTCCTGCTGGAGCAAATGTTTTATCAATTGATGGAACTACAGTAGTTGTTTCTGCAAGTATGGCTAGTGCTGGATCTTCTGTTTCTCTTACTTTTACTGGCTATGGTGTTTACGGCACTTATAACAGTACAAAAGATGGACCTACTAGCGACAACGATAATGGATCATTAGCCGATGGTATGCTTTATTTTAATACCACCGACAATCAAATGATGGTCTATAAAACTACTGGTGCTAAGTGGATTCCTGCATCATCTACTGGATCAACATCATTAGTAGTGCATAAATTTACTGCTTCAGGATCAGAAACTTCTGTATCAGCATCTTCTTTTTCTCCTACACTTACTTATACACCAGCCAATATTATTGTATTTCTTAATGGTGTTAGGTTGGATGCAACAGATTATACGGCAACAAATGGAAACGACATCACAGGATTATCAGCATTAACTGCTAGTGATGAAGTTGTAGTTTATGCATTTAAATCTTTTGAAGTTGCAGATGCGGTTAGTGCTTCTTCTGGTGGAACCTTTTCTGGGAATGTTTCATTTGGTGATAACAATATTACCAATGTTGGATCAATAGCACTCGATAGTATATCAGCAGATGCCACAAGCATTACCATAAGTAGTGACATGGAAACTGCAACAAACAAAAAGATAAAACAAAAAGGAGCCTTTATGCAAAGCTCAACTCATCAAGCACTCGTATTAGGATTGTAATATGTCTGGAATACCAAGCGGAAACGGTACTGAGGTTTTAAAAAGAACAACCATTCACGCACAATCAAATACCCAAACAGCGTTTAGGTGGGACGGCACTATGGCAACGACTGGCACAGCTACTTATACTGTGCCTACTAATCACATAATTACAGTGTTAAGTATCACTATAAACGAACAAAATGATGACACAAAAACTATAAGTATATGGGTGAACGATGGAGGAAATGATATATGTATATTAAATGCTCAGTCCATGACTGCTAAACAGACATTTGTTTTTAACGATAAATTTGTAATAAATAGCGGTGACAAATTACTTGTGAACGCTCAATCAGGATCAAATTTTGATTTATATTGTAGTTACATAGAACAAGACTGGAGCTAATATGAGTGGAGTAGTCGGACAAGTAGGTGCTAGGTCAGGGGTTATAGGTGAGACAGAAAGTGGAGAAACAGGAACTTGGACACCTACATTTAGAAAAGGTACTACTGTTCTTCCTATAGGTACAACAAGGGGTTATTATTATAAACTAGGCGGATTATTATATATTGAATTTTATGGTTTTCAAGCAGACACAGGAACAAATTATGATGGTTCTGGAAGATATAATGTAGGTGGTCTTCCCTATGCAGTAGAAGGAGAAAATACTGCAGGTTACCCTGCTATTAGAGTTGGATATTATACGTTAAATGGTGGCAATCACGGAGAAGCAACCCCTCACAGAATGCAATCTAATCATGATCCAGATAACAAGACTTTAACGTTGTATGGTTCAAATCATTCATCAGATTGGACAACAGATAATTTTGAATTAGGTGGATCTGGGATACTTAGGCTTTTATAAATTAAAATAAATCAAGGATACAAATGAGTAGGGCAAGAGACAACGCAGACCTTGGTGATAATTATGGTACTTTTAGTGGGACTATAGGATCTGCGACTTTTCCTGCTGGTCATGTAATTCAGACTAAAGTAGCACAAAATACTGTTCAACTTACTGTAGATTCTTCTTCTTGGGATGTATCTCATGTAACATCTGCTGTGACTTTTACTCCTTTAAAAGCAAATTCAGATATACTTTTAATAGGTCATGTTCATGTATTTACTCAAGAAATATATGCTTATTTAGACTTTTACAAAAATGCATCTGATTTTACTGAAACAGCAAACTTGTCTGGGTATGCAGATGGACTTGCAGTGACTTCAGATGATCAACATTGGAATCATGTGTCGCTATGTCATTTAGACACGATGACTGAAAATAGTGTGACGGAAAAAACTTATAAAATTTCTATGAGGGCGCATTCTACGGGTGGCACAACTTATCTTGGGTGGTCTACTCCATCTCCAGAAGTAATATCAATTTTTGAAATAGCACGATGATAAGAACATACGAAATTTTAGAAGCACTAGATGCTGGTGGATGGGCTGTTTATGGTGATACTTACGAGGATATAGTTTTTAAGGATGATGGGAAAACAAAGCCGACTAAAAAGCAGTTTGAAGACAAGAAAAAAGAGTTAGAAGATGAGTACGAAAAAAAAGCTTATGCTAGGTCAAGAGCTAAATCGTATGACCCAATCCCAGAGCAATTAGACCAGATTTACCACGATATGGATGGGTGGAAAAAGCGGATAAAAGCCGTAAAAGACAAGTATCCAAAGCCTTAAATGGATCATCATTTTCCTTCTCATACACCACCACAACCTCAAGGTCTTATGGAAGTAGAATCTATCTTGATGTTAGTGGAAAGGATCGGACTTCCTGCGGTGATCATAGGAATCATGTGCTGGTACATTTTTAAGACCCAACAAGGTCATAAAGAAGAAATAATTAGATGGGAAGAAAAAGATACTAGGGGAGATGAAAGACTGATTGATGTTATCAAGGAACAGAATAAACAGAACAGCATAACTTCGGATGCAGTCAATGGATTGAGCGTAGCATTCAAGGATGTGGCTAAAACGAACGAACGTCTTTCCATGGAAATCAAAGGAATGGCTGAAGCTCTTATTGCAAATAAACGATAATGGAACTAATCATTATTGGGATATTAACAATAATTTGGGCATATATAGTAATTGACTAATGGCAAAAGAAATAACAACAACGACAGTAGAAAAACCTGATCCTCCAAAGCCAGTCAAAGCAACGACTACGGTTAATGAAAAGATTCAGGTGCTTCGCTTTGCGGCTCGGTTTGCTATTGCATTAACAGCATTGGGTATTTTTGGCTATGTAGTCCACATTATGTTGGGTGCATCTGCTGAATTACCATCCTCCTCAAAAGATCTTCTCAATATACTCATTGGAGCCTTCATTCCTATTATTGCAGGAATAGCGAAATTCTATTTTGAATCAGGAGGAGACTTAGCCCAGGAACCTGAAAAACACGAAATACCACCTCATACCGATAAGGAACCAGTTGCAACTACTTAAATGGCTTTATGGATTTTTTAACCTCAACCCTAAAAAGGAAGACATGCTCAACCTCGTCCTGCCATTCGTGGCGAACATGCTCAAAGATTTAGTAGTCGATAAGGCTCAATCTTTAGCATCAGAACATTTAGAAAAGCACATTGATAAGCTTCCTAAAGAAGTTCAAGAAGCACTTGACAGTGCTGTGGATGGTGACAATGCTCACGGCCACAAATCCCTCAAAGACCTTATCAAAGGATAAATGGCTCGCCATGAGAATAAGCCAGAACTTCAGTTTACAAGAACTGGTTTATTCCCCCACCGCATTACACGCTGGAATTGATCAGGAAGAACATCTTGATACCAACGCTGTAGCCCGTATCACCGCATTGGTCCTTGCTGTGCTTCAGCCAGTAAGAGACCAATTCGGTCCCACCAAAGTCAATAGCTGTTTCAGGTCAAAGCCGTTAAATGATCTGGTCAACGGATCATCAAATTCAGCCCATTGCTGTCAAGGAACCAAAAGTGCCGCAGATATTGAAATCTACAGCGAACAGGTCAGTAACCTACAATTGGCAGAATGGATTCGAGACAATTTGAACTTTGATCAGCTAATCCTAGAAAACTATAATCCTGATAGAGTTTCTAAAATAACTGGGGAACCAGAGGGGCCCAACTCTGGCTGGGTCCATGTAAGTTACAGTTCGGTAGGAGATAACAGGAAGGAAGTTCTTAGGATGGTCAAGGATAAGAAAGGCAAGGCCAAGTATTATCCTGGCCTTACCGAATAAGGCATAGATGCCTAAACATGCCTGCCTGACCCCAACCCAATGGAACAAAATATAACTTGCCTGAACGTAATACGCCGTAACTTGACCCAACCTGCCTGCCAAAATCTACCTTAGCAAAACCAATACAAGCTCAACCCACACAACCATAACACGCCTGCCATAGCTGAACTGACCATATCAAATAACGACTAACCTCGACCCACCTGCCGAGCCATAACGCAAAGAAACGAGACTTAACAGAATGCAATAAACCTTAAAATACCAAGCCTGGCTTGCCATAACTTAACCCAACCGAATCGACCATAACTTGCCCCAACGCAATTTGCCTTGGCTATACTGTTGCGACTTCTTGTGCTGTTCTGACAGCAGTAATGACTTTTTGGGTTTGCTCTACACGCTCAACATGGTTTTCAAGCCGTATAAGCGATTCTAAGCGTTTTTCAATAGAACTTAGCCTCCCTTTTTCTTCAACCATGACTTCTAGCCATGTATCAGGATTCTGTACTGCTACCGATGTTTTTTCATAGTATGGTTGATCGTCTTTAGTAACATGGACAAATACGGGTTCATCGGTTGCTTCTCCTTCAACAGAAACACGGAGATACCGTATGAACTGACGTGCTGTTTGTAAGCGGTAATGATTGGCCGCTTTAGAATCATCCCATTCAAAATCAGAATGAATGTCTGATGATTCATCTTTAGCAAAATCAACTACAGCTTGAGGAGTTAAAATTCCATGTTGATCTCGAATATCTTCTAAAACTTTTCCTGCAACATCTGGATTAGTTTTAAATCTTGATCCATTTTTCCATGCGTATTTCATATAATCCTTTGTGGGGGCTTATGCCCCCTTTTATTAGAGAACTAAAGTAAAGGAGCCGAAAGTTCCTCCACGTTCCATACGCCACTCACCAATGCCAGCAGAGAATCCAGCCAATTCAAACAGATTAAGAATCTGTTCATCACTAATTGAGTCTGAATTATACTTGACAGTAAGTTTTGCTGACCAATTGTTGAACTGACCTCGGTAG
>VTLG01011458.1_pt1 | contig 20492 bp, 23 predicted proteins | sample 4694571 | NCBI WGS metagenome assembly VTLG01 (sample SAMN12604809, study PRJNA352737) | marine metagenome | biome: ENVO:00000447; feature: ENVO:00000209|ENVO:00000569|ENVO:01000036; material: ENVO:00002151; isolation source: viral sequences binned using virsorter ... | reverse complement strand
GTCAGTTGAATCATAATGCGCTAGAACTCCAACAGAACTATTAACTTTAAAATCTACTTTTTTAGTATTTGCAATAGCTCCACCATTGATGGTAACTGTGTTTGAGTTTCCTGCACCCGAATCAACGGATGCATCTACATGAATTGCTTTATCGTTCAGACTAGACTCAACTCTAAAGTCAACAAACTGATCTCCATTCTCGTTGACCACAACTTCTGATTCTCTAGTAATCGTTGCAGTTGTTCCTGTAACTGAGATGTTGACTAAAGCACCAGTTGCAAATCCATGACTTGTAGCTGTGATTGTATAAGTTGTTCCACCAGCAACTACAGTAAACGCACCAGAGTTTGTCACTGTAACTTCATAAACCCCACTAGCTAAACCAGAAGTGTTTACTGTTCCTGACATAGTAGCTGCAGGAGTGGTGGATGGACTATTTACCTTTAAAGCTGACTTGGTAGTAGCTGGTCCAATATCAAGTGTAGTAGCTCCGATAGATGAAATGTCTGTATCGGCTCTTGCGAAAAGGTCTGCGACTGTAATCTTTTTGTTTACAGGTGATGAACTAAAATCTATAATATGTAGCAAATCAACCGATGCGGCCTTTTGCGTTGATGTCAATGATGTTAAAGCAGTTATTTTTTTATCTGCCATTTTATCTCCTTAAAAATTATGTGAACCCCCCTAAATCGGGGGGAATTCTACTCTAGGGACTCTAGATCAATTATGCAATGACAATATCTTCGTAGTCAATTGCAGTCTTAGTTGCAGCTGAAAAAGTAATTCCTGCAGCATCTAAATCCTGACCTGAAAGTGCATCTTTCATGTCTGGGTCAGTCATGGTTACATCATTAAGAATTCTGTATGTTGTAGCGGCATTACTCGTTGCTCTGAACAACAATGTACTTCCTTTTACTCCTTCTGCAAAAGCAGTTCCGTCAAGTGAAATCAATGTTGCTACTTCATCATCACTGGTGCCCGAAAGAGCATCCAGAGCAATTGTTGCAGCAGTTCCACCTGTCTTGACTTCAACTTGTTCGTCAAATGAAATCTCAAACTCAATATTGTTTGCTGTTCCATGATCGACTTTTTTAGTTACTCTAAACTTAGTCATTGTTGGAAGTCTCAATCCAGTTGTTGCAGTTGTTCCTGCAAGTCCTCTAATTGCAACTAAAATTTCTGGAGCAGCTGAAGTGTTTCCGTTTCCTGTGGCTTTTGACCCAGCTTTCATCACCCAACCAGAATTTGTTGCATATGCATCATGCATATCATAATCACTATTTGTATTATCTGGCAAATACTTCGGTTTATTGTCTGCCGAAGCATGCGCTTTTCCCCATAAGGCCATAGTTATCTCCTATGTAATTTGATGTTAATATTTATGCAAAACCAAGTTCTTTGAGTTTCGCAATTGTTCTCTCTGCACTCGTATGGTGAATACCAATACCACCCATCGCTTCCCATTCTCTAATATTTTTAGTATGGTCATCAACTAAAACATTTGGGGTTTGTGTTCTTCCATCTTTTGCAAATCTTTTTTTATCTGACCTAACGACCAGATTTATTCTTGCCCTTGGCATGGGCTCTACGTTTTTCTTCAACCAATCCTCTTTTCCCTTCGCAGAGTTTGGTTCCGACCTAGCATACGCAGACATGATACTTGGACCATAAGGCTTTAGAAAATTCCAAAGTTTCTTGGCTCCAGGCATCCATTCCAAATCTCTCCAGAAATTTTCGACTTTTGAAATTTTCTCCCACTTCATGGGTTTTGGAACTTGTGATAGTGGTTTACCATGAACTTGCATGGCACCTTTTTCAAGGTTCACCAGAACACCATCCATATCAAGATATACGTGTGGTAATCTTTTTTTTATTTCTTGTTCGTATAGAAAGTGTTCTAGAGTTTTCATGCTTCGTTTTCTGGATTTATCACTACAGTATCTTGAGGTTTCTTTGTAAGTGTCTTTTTACCAGACACAGGCTCAGGATTCTCTCCCTCTTTCGCTTCTGCCCAAAGATTTACCGAGCGGTTTTTTGAAAGAGTATTCATATATGCATTCATTTCCAAAGCTTCTTCGTGTTCGTTACTCATTTCCTTTCTCCTTGTTATATTGAGCCCATGCAATCGCATAAGGTGCTGATGGGTCATCAAATTTTTTCTTCAACGCTTTAACTACTTTCTCCTTCCCAGGCGGAGCAACCTCTCTAATCTTCTCATCCATAAGATTCATATATGTGGTGAGAAGGGAACTGTAGTTCTGGATTTTCAATGGGTCTAAACCATTGTCTACCATCTTCTTAAAAATGGCTCCAGCAACATTCATGGGTATCTTAAACTTCGATGCAAACTTAGATAAAGATTCTTGGTATATACTTTTGTACTTAATCTTCATTGTTTCGCCAGGAGTTATTTTCTTACAGTGTTTTGCATAATCATCTGTTCCTGCAAGATAAGATTCCCTTCTGTACTTCTCCCAAAGATTTCTGTTTTTCACAAAATTTATAGCTGGTGGAAGTTTATTATTTTGTTCCTTAATGGATTTTGCATTTTCCAACCATACCTTATGTAAAGAAAAATCTTCCTGTACTATGGTTACGTAGTTTGTTCCACGTTTAACGACCTCTCCCTGTATTCCTGTTTTTATATCTTCGACCCATTCTCCTATTGTAAAAATAAGATTCTGAAAATATTGTTCACGTTTAAATTCTGAATCATTCATTTCTGCTACAGGTTTATCTGGTTTTATTTCTCTGTTTATACCCATACCTTTTCGCACATCATTAAAAAGTTGAGTACCATCATATCCTTTTGGTAACCCCAACTTGAACGACTCGTAATCCCCGCTACCAGCTGCAGCTCTCATCTTCGATGCAGACATTCCTGTAACACCTTCTGCATCTGGATCTCGTTCTCCAGCACTAATTACCTTTATCTCTGAATACTCGTAGAATCCATGACGAGCTTCAACTCCATTATATTTTGTAAGAAGACTCTCAAAGTCACTTACTCTGTCACTACCAACAACCATAACCAATCGGTCATAGTCATTTAATTTTACAGCAATGTCTATTGCAGTTTTAAGTTCTCCAGCTAGACTTTGACCTCTCATCTCTTTTGGAAACATCTTGGCTAGATATTTCATCTTTGTCTTGTAGGACAAAGGATTCTTTTTACTATCCTGAGACTGACTGCCAAATATGAGAGGTTTACCCCCCTCTCTCTTTGCTGTTCTTAAAACTGCTTGTAGAAGCTTTTGGTGTCCAATTGTTGGTGGATTGAATCTACCAAAAGTAAAAACAGCTGTTTTACTTTTAGCTTCTACAAACTGACCGAATCCTTTCATGACTCTTTTTTCTTAGCGTCCGCTTTTGCTTGATTATGTTTTTTGACAATTTGTTTTGCAAATCTCTTTGCAAGGTTCTTATACTTTGGACCCATCTTAGAAATACGACTATCCGTTTTAGTTTCAAGTCTTTCTTTCTCAACTGGAGATAAGTTTGCAATATTTTTACCTTTACCAGCAACTTTTTGCATCACCATCTTACGTGCTTGTTTCTGTCCCTTTTGTAAGGCTTTATCAAGAGGCATCGCACGTTTTTTATTCATCTCCTTTTTTCTTTGAGTTGAAGCTTTCTTAGACAAAATTCTCATTTGTCTAGCTTTCTTCTTTCTCTGTGTGAGGGAAAGAGCTTCATCAGTGTCAGTTTCCTCAATATACATATTGAGTTCAAATCTTTTATTATCTAGATTAGCGACTTGAACATGAAGTTTCTGTTTCTTGTCTGTTCCCAAAATGTATCTGTTTGTTTTACCAGCTGATGGTTTTTTAGGTCCAGTTGCGACTTTGTTATCAATCTCATCTGGGTCTACTGTGTACCCCTTTTTCTTCGCATGAGCATATGCGTGCTGCATTGCACCTGAGAATGTCTTATGATACAGTTCGTAATCGGAACCTCTTTTCTCACTGATAGATTCTTCACCCATCATCTTCTCAAGTTCTTCTTTGTCCTTCGCATCTAGGTCAGCTTCCTTCTTTTTCATTACACCATACTTTTTCAGGAAACCCTTCGTAACTTTGTCAATTTTTTGTTTATTGAGTCTATTACCTTTTTGGATTGTACCACCTTTTGCCAAGAATGCTTTGATTTGGTCTTCATAGTCAGATTTCTTTTCATCAATCTCAACTTCTTCTCCCATAGATTTCAAAAGATAATCTCTTGGGTCCGTATCCAAATTTTTAGCATATTTCAATGCACCCCTTTTGTCACCCTTCTTCAACATAGAGGCAACTTTCATCATGTCTTTTTTGTCTATACCCCCATGTTTTTTTGCATAGGTTTCTATGTCATCAGCTGCCATCTTCATTTGTAACGCAAGACTCTCATCAACCTCTTCTTTTTTTCTGAGACTTTTAAACATCTTCAGTCTCTTCTTTACCTCGGCATCTTTCTTTCTTTGTTCTGGAGTTTTGTAGGCTCCAGCTCCTGGGCGTGGAAGCATACCTTTCTTTTCATCAATCTCAACGTCTTCAAGACCTAACCTTTTCCGTTGAGCTGCTCGTCTTGCCTCATTATCTTTCTTCGCATCTTTACCAGCGGATCGGGGAACATTCTTAACTTTCATTCCCTTATGCATGGTATATGCTTCACTAGTATCTTCTTCATCATCATGTGGAATTGGTTCTCCGTTTGCATCTTTTTCGTGATGGTCTTCTTTCATTGACTTCTCCAAGTCATCAGCCTGTCCTGCATGAGCCTTACTTGCCTTCTTTAACATCTTAACTACTTTTTGGACTGTTGGTTTATCCTTATCATCCAATTCTTCTTTGACAGGTTTACCACCTTTAGAAATGATTCCATTCATTCCTTCTTTCTTGACTTGTGCAAGGAATTTCTTGGCGTCTTCCAAAGTATTAAATTTACTGACTTTGATTGGACCCTTCTTTGAGGATGCATACTTGACCTCAAATTCACCTTTTCCAGAGAACATCTTCTCGTCAAGGTCTGTCTCTTCTTTTTTTGAAGTAGGGATATCCACTTTGATAGTAACAGGATATTCTTTATCTCCGAACTTAAAAGTTTTCTTTCCTGCCTTTTTGGCCGCAGATGCAGCTGCCATGAATTCTGCAGCTCCCTCTTTACTTAACCCTTCTGGAATTTTAGCTTCCTCTATGTCTGGTTCTATGTCTGGTGTGACTCCATCTGCAAAGTCAACTTTGCGAACACCAACTTGTTCTTGGACTTCTCGTAATGCTTCAGTCCAACTTTTTGAATATCTCATTTGACTCCTATTTGTCCCAATTTTTTATGGCGGTGAAGTTGTTAAAAGAAAACTCCAACCTATCTATTAATTTGACAGCGTTTTGTTCACTATCTGCGACAACATACCCTTCTGGTGATGTTACTTTAAATCCGTCTTTAGTCTTTACAAAAGTACTAATTCCTAACTGTTTTATACTGTTTAACTTTTTTACTATCTTATTTTTAGCGTCTACTATATGCATCATGAAGGTAGATATGGCAACCATATTTGAAGTATGTCGCCGCAGTTCTTTGAAAAACTGTTCTTTTCGATTCATCCATTGCTTTTGAGATTTTTCTGTCTTTTTGGTCGATGAAATTTTCACAAAAGCTTCGTGTACAAACTTAAAGTACTCCGAAATCATTTTCCTTGGATTTCGGTATACTGATTGTATATTTCCACGAATGAGAGAGTTCTGCCACGTCTTCCAATATGCTGATGGTGGAAGAGACTCTTGTAACGATTTCCATTCGTTTAATTTTTTAGTATCCACCCTTCTCAAAGCTTTACCTGCTTCCGAAAGGTCTTTTGTTATTGCTGTTGTTTCAGCAGATGTAAATTTTGCAGTACCAGACAAGTCTTTATAATCTGCATCTGTATGCCATACACTTGGAACTTCTTTGAGTTTTTGAACACCTCCAAATGAAGCAGTCATAGATTCAAGAGTATCCCCTGAATATGATGTATGCCAAACTATACCGATTTTAGCTCTAGATACCTTTCTACCAACATCAGAATCTTTAGGAACTGCATAGAGTATTGTGTTTGGTTGAAATGTATGATGTCCATCTATTTCTGAACCTAAAGTAGACTTGAGGAAAAGTAAATCTCCTTGCAAGACTTTTTTGATTCCCAAACTAGGTAACTCTTTCAATGCAGTGCTGAAGACTTCTCCCAGATAACCTCCAAGATCAATGTCTGATTGCTTTTTGTAGAGTAATGGTGTCTTGTTAAATACTCCTTTTTTCCCTACAAAAAACTTACCATCTGATGGGTCAATACCAGCAAAGATTGCAGGAGCTCCATCCCATTTGACAGTCATATTTACTTGAGACTTTGAATTGCCTGCGAGCATGTCTCTAAGTGACTGAATAAACCTAATAGATGCTCTTGCACCCTCTATACCATTATTTAGGATTTCGTCTTCAATATGTTCAAGATGTAGATTCTTTCCTGCAGCTTCCGTAAGGTAGTCTCTAAAGTTTAACATCTTATATTTTAAATTTGACGGATACTGTTACGTTTTTACCTACTAACTCTCTGAAAACATCATTGACATTTTTTATTTTGGATAATGAGTCAAAAATGAAATTTTTAAGACCTTTAGTAAGTCTAGTATAAATTCCTCTAATTTTCCCTTTTGCTTTATTGAAAGCTCCTCTCAATGATTGCATCAGACCTTCATTTAATTCTATTTCTTCTCTTACACTTATTCCTATTTTTAGTCCGAGTTTTACATCAAAATAATTTTTGGACTTCAATTTCCCTTGTAGGAGTTTTTTAACCCTGTTATAAGAACCACTTTTGTCAGGTAATCCCCTAAAGTCTATTTTCATTTGAGAGGCTACCTTTTTAATAATAGCATCATTTGGAGATTTTATTTCAACAAATTTACTTGGGGTTAGTATATAATTAGCACTACTGTCTGAACCAGAAAAAGTATTATAACCTGTCATGCACTCATAGACTATATAATTTCTTAAAGTTTTGTTTTCATTCAAGACTTCTGAAATATAATCTACAGCTTCTTTTCTGAGATTACCAGACATATATTCTGTGTGTTCATCAATAACTCCATTTATTTTTTGTTGTTTGAATTCTTCATATTCATCGAATAATTTATTAATTGTTTTTTCATACTTAGATTTATCATCAGTAGGTTTTAATTTCTTAAATACTTTTGCTTTAATAGCTTCTGGACTATTTTCCCCTTTTGTATCTGTGAGTATTCTATTAATTTTTTTACCTACTATATTTTCACTTATATCTGCTATTTTTTCTTTAAAGTTATCTACAGTTTTATCATTAGGGAAGTCTTTGATATATGCTTGTAATGCACTTTCAAACACTAATAGAAAATTACTTTTTGAATCAGCTGAAACTAGAACATAATCTCCATCTAATTTCATGGATATTCGATAGACTTTACCACCTGACCCTGTAAAAATAACATCTGTTTTTAGTCTCAGTTTTGGCAATTTTTTTATACTATAACTTGATAACTCATCAGAAAATTCATTGTTATCAGTTTGTGCTACATTTTTATACTCACTATCCATACCTCTAATGAGGTCAACCATTCTTTTAGTCTGACCTAGATGTTTTGTACTTTTTATATCTGATTTGACTTTTTCTATAGCTTCATCAGTTGATATAGTATTATCTTTATTTAATTCACGCAATACGATAGCTACATCAAACTCCACTCTTTCAGCTTCTTTTGGTGAAGACTCTTCTTTGATAAACTGTTTAAAAGTTTGCATATTTAATTGTAGTGGTGGGAACAGGAGACAAAAGGCGAGTTGTATCAAGTTCCCATGTGATAAAGTACCAAAAGTATTTATACTATTGGAACTTCCAATCGGTGGTGTCTACTTGGTGGGCTTTGTCAAAAGCAGGGATATCTTGACCAGAATCTACTATATCTTCTTGTTCTTCCTGTTCACAATCATATAACTTCATTCTTGCTCGGTCAATCCCAATGACGAACTTTTTGTTCCTCGTAGGGTCATTGTACCGATTTTTAAGTTGTTTAACAAGAATTTGATTGAGTTCTTCCAACTTTTCAGTTTGGATGAGAGCGAACATGAAATCCGCTGTAGCAGGTAGACCGAAGCTCTCACTGGTATCCTCCAATCCGATATCAGTAGCCGTAAATCCCGAGCGAGTCGTTTGTGTAGCCGATACGATAGGTAGGTCACATTCCACAGCAAGTCCTCGCAACTCTTCTGCAATCGATTTAATATAGAAGTACGATCCAACATTTGCATTTGCCTTAAATCTAGATGATGCACAAATATTTAGATAATCTATGAAGATTATCTTAGGAATGAATTGTCTTTTTATAGCAAGTTCTTTAAGAAGTCCACGAATATGACCAACATGAGCTGATGCAGTAGGATATTCCTTAATTACGAGCGTTCCTTGTGTTTTCCTTTTCAGTTTCTCAACTGAATTATCAAACATCTGTTTCGGTAAAGAATGCAAATCGTCTATGGTTAGGTCCATGAGATTCGCATCAATTCTTTCTGCAATTCTTTCCTCGGCCATTTCCATAGTGACATAGAGAACATTTTGTCCCTGCATCAATATGTTTGCGGCCATATGACACATGAATAATGACTTGCCTACACCTGTTCCTGCAAGACAAATATTCAGAGTCTTGTTTGGGAGTCCACCTTTCGTAATTTCATTAAAGAAAGAAAGGTCAAAAGGTATTCTCTCCTCTTTCTTATGATAGAACTCAAAGCGATTAGAGGCGTCATCAATATAATCGTGACCAACAGAGCTGTCGAAACTAACAGAAAGAGCGCTGGATAGAATATCAGGCAGACTACCAGTGTCCCTAGTCTTGTCATCACCATTAATAATGTGGATTCCCTCAAGGATTGCAAGGTGAAGGGCCCTATCTTTGCAATATCGCTCTGTAACATCAACCAACCACTTTTCATCAACATCTTCAGCTGTAAAATCATTGATTGACTCCTTGGTATCCTTCCAGTTCTCTTCTGTCAGGTCATTTCTTTTTTCTGCCTCTAGGAGAAGAGCTTCTTTGGTAGGTGGTGTATTATACTTATCATAAAAATTATATATTTCATCGAATATTACTTTGTTCTCTTTGGACTCAAAATATTCAGTCTTCAGGAATGGTAATACTTTTCGACTGTAATTCTCGTTGTTCAGTAGGTGACTCAGAATTGTAATCTCTGTAGATGATTTCAAAATCTTCCTCCTTTGCTAATGATTTTTCCAAACACGAAACAAGAATATCTCCACATATTTTTTCAAACTCCTCTTTATAAATTGTATGATTATCATTTTCACTTTTGATGTTCAGAATAGTGAAATCAAGACTTAGACTCCCTTCAGGAGTTTCCTTAGCTTCAACTTCACTATATCCATAAATTACACCCTTAAATTTACCTTCGTCAATACGAATAGCTGTATATCCAGATTCGTCATTATCTCTAGTCACAAAAGAGTGTTTCACTGTCTCGATAGGTTTATATTCACTCACAAATTTAACTCCTTTCTAAGATTTCTAATATCTTGTTCAAGACGTTCTACACGCATAGATAATAATTCTACTGGTGAATAGTAACGTGGAACCGCTTTGTTTGCTTTCGTTTGCCACGTTTCATCACCCATATTTTTTTTTTCAACATCATTCATATATTCACCAGCTGTTGTAAATTTCAAATCATTCAAAATAATACTCCTATAATAAACATTAAAAATAAAAACACACAAGCTAGTCCGATAACTTTAACCCAACTAAAGTCACCAAAATAGTCTGGATGGTCTATATCTCTTGGCGTATAGCCACGATTTGGTATTTCAGAATCGTTTTTAAACATAGTGCAAATAACTCCCTAAAATATATTTGTCTTGACCTATTGGTGTATTTCCCCTATGGATAAATTCCCATGTTGCAGGAAACACCAGTACTTTACCACATTCAGCTGAAACTTTCAAGTCTAAACTGACAAACTCTGTCTCTCCACCTACAGCCACATCATTAAGGTAGACAAAGAATACCAGAAAACGCCGTGCAGACTCATAATTGCCAACGTCAACATGATCCAGAAAAAAAGAATTATCTCTCTCATATTTCTTCATTCGTAGGGCTTCCCAAGAATATTTTTCAGGCCACTGTTTGGGATGCAGTTGTGTATCGATTTTATATCTATCCATGATATTGTGAAACCGATTATACAGTTCCAGATTCATGTCACTTTTACCTGTATGGTCCATCATGTTTAACTCCCAAAAATGTCTGTGACCTGGCATTTTGGTTTCTTCATGATGACTTTTTGCAGCCTCAAAGTATTCTATGAGGCCGTCACACTCACTCTTATCAAATATCTTCTGATAAGTCCGTATCCACTTGTCCATAAGTAAACTCCTGTTCGGCAGCTTCGTCCAGTTTTTTCATTACATCTTCTGTAAAATATTTTTCTGGGTCTGCATAGATTGATTTAGCATACAACTGTGTGCCATTCATATCATAACGATTTCCAGACCTTTTGAAAACTCCGTATTTTTCACCAAACTCTAGGAGTCCATAATATCTGTCAATTCCACTCTGATAACCTAATTTGACATCTACCATTTTATTTTCGATTGTCAATCTAGATTTCTGATTCTTACAATGAATAATATTACCCACCACTTCTGTACCATCTTTGTCTTTTTTCTTGGACAAGTAAACTATGGAACTGGCTGCATACTTGAGTCCAGAACCACCACCCATCTCCTTCGTAGGCATATATGCACCTATTACATCATATGTATGATTGGTGACAACCATTGGAACATTTGCTCTTCCCAACTTTAGCGTTAGAACACGAAAAGCGGCTTTAATAATCTGTGAACGAGTCATGTCTCTGGTTTCTGCTCCTGCAGCTGTATCCTGCAGCTCTTTCGTAGTTGAAAGATTACCAAGAGAATCCAGAACAAACATCATTGGTTTCTGTTCGTTTTCTTCCAGATAAGCATCTAGAATCTTGATTGCTTGAGTACGAAACTCCTGTATAGTAACTACAGGAAGAATAACCATTCGTTTTGGATCTATTCCACGAGCTGTAATAAGCTCTTTAGGTATAGCGGACTCAGACTCAAAATAGAGAACACCAGCATCAGGATTAGAATCCAAAAAGTTTTTGACCATACCCAATGCAAAATAGGTTTTTCCTGTTGCAGACTCTCCTGCGAGCGCCGTAATTTTGTTAGAAGGTAATCCTCCATTAATTGAACCAGAAAGTAAAGCATTAAAAAGAAAACTGCCAGTGTCAATATAGTTATTGACATCACCAGCTGCCACCCCATCATCCACGATGGAAGCATATTCATTTCCCGACTCCTTTATAAAGTTAGCTAGATTCAATTTCATCCTTTCTATTTTCAGATTTTTCAGTCTCAAATCCATCTGGATATCTACCAGATAATTTTTTAGTATTCTCTGCAAGAACTTCTTCTAGTGTCCAGTTCATTGCAATCATAATCTGTTGAGCATACCACATCACATCACCCAACTCATTCTTGAGTTTTACTCTCAACTCAGCTGTTGGTTGTTTGCCTTGAAACAAGAGTTTCTTTACTATATCTAACAACTCTCCACCTTCAGAACAAATACCAATTGCACCAGTGAGTAACCTTTGAGGTTCATTCCACTTAGGGTTTTCTTGCAACTCATCCAACCTTTCGATGAATGTATCACAATCCTTTGTGGCCTCACTGGTCACACTATCTACAAACTTTCTATGTTTTAGTACTTCTATTGAGTCCATATATTCCTTAGTTGAAAAAATCCATTAATGTAGCTTGTGTACCATAAGAATCATCAATATACCAGTTGATGGCATTTGTGATGAATTTTAGTGGTTCCACATATGCTTTATCAAATTGTTTACCATAGTCGATATACTTTGTTATCTCCAGTTCTGTAGGAAACTCTGAGATAAAAGTAAAAACATTTATCTGATAAGGATTTGGATTCTTCAGATGAACGAATTTGATTTTCTCACCATCCAAGATTTCTGGATATCTGTTTCCAAGTCCCTTATCTTTGATTTGATAGTTGTACATCAAGGCACCTTTAACGTGCATTGGTGTACCTTTTCTGAAGATACAACCAGACTCTTTCCATTTACCCATTCCATTACAAGTTCTGGGAAACGCAATGAGCTCTGCATTCATCTTCATCCAATCCTTACGAAAGTCCTGTATAAAATCGTTAAGGTCTTTTTCAGAACCATTCATGATTACATTCAAAGACTCTTTGATTTTATCACGACAAACTTGTGGAGTTGAAGATTTAACAGCTTCAATACCCATCATTTTCAGTTTGGGTTTTGCATACTGCACACCTTCCGAATTATGTACATTCAGTATGTACCTTTTCTTTGCAGTCCAGATACCCTTGTCTGCAATCACTTCTCGTTTCATGAACATCTTCTGTTCATATGCATTGACATACTCTGCCAATCTTTGATACTCACCATCAATAAAAGGTTCTAGTTTTTCAGTGCAGATTGTATCTAGAAACTTTACAGGGTCTTTTGGATTCAATCTTTCGATTAAGGTATCAAACGTGATGTAAACAGAGTCAGTATCAGAAGCGAGAACATAATCAACATTATCAGTTTGTAGTAATCCATTGAGATGTTTATTGAGAGACTTTTCGATCCAACGAATAGATAACTGTCCACCATAAGTAACAGCCTCTGCAATCCTAATATCGTAGAAACGAAAGTATTGATTACCGATTGCACCATAAGCAGAGTTAAGTGCAATCTTGAGTGCCATTTGTTTGTTACCATGTCTTGATATCTTCTTCAGAAGCTCTGGATTCTTTGTGTTTTCATACTCTTGTTGAGCTTGCAACATCTTCTTCTTTTCGACCTTACGTTCATTGTACATTTTGAAAAGAAGTTCTGGAAGGAATCCATGTTTTTTTCTGGTGAAGAGTGCTCCATTTGGAGTCAAGGTTTGATTCTCTGTCTTGAGAAAGTCTGTATCAAACATTTTATCCAACATAGAGTCTACACTTGTAGATTGATTACTCATACCTACAATTGTCTCTGGAGAAATGTTGTACTGCATAATCAGATGAGGATACAGACTGTTCAGGTCAAAACTAACAACCCATTTATGTAGACCAACTTGTGGGTCTTTGACATATGCACCAGCATATGCTTCTTGTTTCTCCCTGCGAACAATCAAAGGAATCTGAATATTCTTGTCTCTCAAGTAGTTGTACATAATGACATCCCACATTCTTACCTGAGAAAAGACATCTCCATAATTACACTTTGCACTATACGCCATAGTGAGAATCAAATCAATCAATCTCATCTTGTCCTCAAGTTTATCAACTAACTCCACATCTTGTATGTTGTAGTCAATAAAAGATTGGTAATCATTTTGATACCACTCTCTGAATGTATTGAAAGGATTCTTTTCCTTTTGTTCACCAAGTTCAACAAATGCGATATGGTCTAGTCTATAACTCTCTTGTGCAGAATAGGTAAACTTCTTGTAGAGGTCAAGATAATCAAGTTGTTCAAGACCCTTGATTTCATAGCAGATATGTTCCCGACCAGCTATGTAGATTGAGTCTTTGAATACAGATTTCCATACAGAAAGTCTTTTGATTTCCTTCTCACCAAAACGAGTTTGAATACGATGAATCAAATAAGGTAAATCATAGAACTTTGAGTTCCATCCAGTAATAACGTCTGGTTTGGTATCTTCCCAAAATACAAGAAATCTTTTGATGAGTTCATCCTCATCGTCACACTTGATATAATGAACATCGTCACGACTGTTCTTGTATTCACCCACACCAAACACAACAATCTTTTTAGACTGATGATTCTTGATGGTAATGGCAAGAAGAGGTTCCTTTGCATCTTCAACTTTAGGAAATCCACTTTCAGACTCAACCTCAATATCAATTGTGACAATCAGAATATCATTGAGATTCCATTTGATTTCATCTCTCCAAGTGTCAGAGATATATTGAAACTGCCAACGAGTCATACCATAGACCATTCCAGGCTGGTCTTTGTATGCTTCGACAAAATCCTTAGCTTCAGATATAGACTGATGTTTGACAGGTATCAAATACTTGTCATCCAAAGTCTTGAAGTTGGTAGGTTTTTTAGATGGGACAAATAGGGTAGGTTCAAGTTTATGGCGTTCTGAGACACGTTGACCATTCTTGACGCCACGAACAAGAACAGTATTTCCAAAGTTGGTTACATTCGTATAAAAATCCATATATCTCCAAGTTTCATCATATAGTATATCTCCTCAATTTGAAAAAGTCAAGACTTTTATCCATTCAATTGTACATTAGATAATATGATTCCAGAACCATATTTACTGTTCCATGCATCTCTAGCTGCATCAACTGGTTCAGTAATACAAATGGTCCAATCCTTAGAAACTGTTACGTTGTTGTTTTTGGAAAAGGGAGGCCATGGGGCAAAACCCATACCTTCCTGTGTAGGGATAATCTGGCAAGGATTGGCGATGGTAACAGAGTCTCCCACTACTGTAACATCACCGATTAGTTCCTCGCCAGACTTCAGTTTTATTAATTTAATATCACTCATCCTTCTTTTTTCCTATGTTGTATTTTGTCTCAAGAATCCACTCATCCTTATCTTGGAATGAGAGAACCTTAATTTGACTCAAAGGAGCTTTAGGTTCTGCTTCGCCTACAAGAGAGACAAGACCCCAATCACTCAAAAGACCAGCGATTGTGTTTCGTCTTTCTATATCATTATCAGTTAGACTTGATTTCTTACCATCAAGTGCAAATAGTTCCTTGAAATGTACAACATAGTACTTCCCCTTCTTATGAAGGAGATGACAGGACTGATATAGTTTTCTTTCTTTTCTCGATGCAACACCAATTCTTGATAAAGTCTCTCGTACCTTTAAAAAGTCATCAGGCTCCTTGAGAGATACCTCCAGCATATTTTCTGGAGTCCAATTCAATTCACTTTCCATATCCACCTTTATTCAGTTTGTCTTGGATATATTCTAAGTCATCATCTGAAAGGATTTTAAGTGCATCCTTTGCTTTTTGATCACTATATCCAAAGTATTCCTTTACTAATTCTAAATTATCAATTTTAGAAGCTTTCAACCAAGGCGCATAGCGTTTTCTTGGTCTAATACTATTTAGAAGGAAATCAAACTGAAGGCGGTTGTCTAGATAGTGACATTGATTCATCTCATTCACCAAAAGAACTGTATCTGGGAATGGATAAACAGCTTTATTGACGATGAAAGGGGCATATTTCTTCTCCCACATTTCATCGGGGGAATCCATCAACTGGTCTTTCGATTCGTTGATGGCTTTAGCATAATCAAATGGACTATAGCTCATGAGAAAAACTCCGACAAATCTGATACACGTTTGTCTTTACGTATCTGTCTATGAAACTCTGAGTGTTCTTTAACACCATTTTCAAACTGAGATACAGGGACTTCATGAGTGTCATTATTAATATAATCATCCAATCTACGATGAGCTTCAACTGCATCATCTGGAATAGATAGTTTTGTAAAAGGTGAGTTTGGGTCATCTTTAATTCCCCATTGTTTTACCCAGCGTCTAATAGTTTCCCAAGAATTAGAACCTTGACCATCTACAAGAGATGGATGAGTTTGGTATAACAAATCTTTTTTATATGTTAAACCCTGAGACATAAAGTACAACCAAGGTCCACCAAACATACCCTCTTGGTCATGAAACTTTGTATGGTTTCGACTCTCCAACATTGCAGACATCAAGTTAGTCTGAAACTCTGATTTGAAATCTTTCAGTTCATACTCAAACTTCTCTGGAAGATTCTGTATCTTTTTCTGAAACTCTTCCTTAGTTTTGAAGTAAAATGGATATTCGGAGCCAAGCACATCTCGCATCATTGGTGTGTCATAAATCAAAGTTGGAGTTCCAAGTTGGATTGGGTCTTGAACACTTAGATTCCAAGTTCCGTACCCTTTAATGATACCAATTGAAGCATAACAATTTTTTAGGTAGTCTGAGTACAGCTCGTATGACTTCTCTTGAGGGCGTCCAAAATACTCATCGTAAGCGTACTTAAATCGGTCACCTACAGGAGATTGTCCAGATTGTGGTTTCTTGATAGTATGGTCTGTACAATACACCACATATTCTGGTGGTAGTCCTTCCATATATTCTGGAAGAATATCTCGACCAGTTGTGCTGTGCCACCTGTGATTAAATGCGATGGGTTTTCCACCTCTCGCCCATAAATCATTATCTTTTTTTGGAAGTTGATTGGCTGCAAGTGGCATATAGGACAACTTATTCTTAATGGTATCATTCATGTCAATCACATGAGCTCTTCCATTCTTCCAATTGTCTTTCCAGTATTCCAAACTAGCTGGACCATGCACAAATGCTCGTGTAGAAAGATCTACCGCCTCCATGTGACGAAAAAACGTAGGTGGAAATAAACCAGCAGGAGCAGATGCAGGACAATCAACCCAATGAAAAAATACAATACCATCTGTATTGTTCATACCATAACGAAGTGTCAATAATGCCCAGAGTACATTTGATAGAATCTCTGGTTGGTGACAGAAAACAAAATCAATATCAACTGAAGATGTTTCTAAGTAGATATATTCACTAGGTCTGTAGAAAACTTTCTCTCTTCCAGAGAAGATTCTTTTTAGTCTCTGAGCATCAAACTCACTACGATTACTCAAAACAGATTGGGGATATGTGAATGGAATCAGTGTTACGTTATCCATTTTGTATGCCTCATGTCCATCATCCATAGAATTATTCTCTGGAATCAGAATATAATGATGACACATTGGTAACATCAAAACAGTGTCCCACAAGACTTTCCAATTGGAATCCTTGTGAAACTCAAACGTCTTACCTTTCCATCTTACAGGAGAACATACATGAAGTATTCGTTTTCCGTAAAGTTCATGGTCACTTAAATTTTGCATTGGACATTATCTCCACTAAACAGGCCATTAGATTGATTTCTTGGTCAGCTACAAATGCAGATTTGTACTGGTATTCTGCGATATTCAATATGATTGCAGGAATAGAACTTGGATTTGCCTTCTCATAAATTTTATCGTAAATCATACGATATACTTTTTGAGGGTCATTGTCAAGATTGTTGACAACCCATGACCTGACTTCTTTGAAGTTTTTGGTTTTCAAAGCGTCCATTAAGGCATTCAAACTTGCATCACTGATATTTAGCAGAATACCAGCATCAATCTTTCCAGAAACAGAATATCTCTGGAGTTCATTCAGAACTCTACGAAAATCTGGAAAGTGTTTCATAATGAGTTCTGCAACTACAGGAATATCATATTCAATATTTTCCTGTTTCAGAATATCAAAACATCGTTTCATAAACAAGTCTGCTTGCTTTTTTGGATTAGTAATGATATAATCCACAACAGCACAACGAGAATGAATCGGTTCGATTATTCTGGATTTGTAGTTACAAGTGAAGATGAAGGAACAATTACTGGAGTACTGTTCAATAAAACCTCTCATGGCTGGTTGAACAGTGTCTGGCGTCATGTAGTCAGCTTCATCCATGATGACAACTTTTCTACCACCTGACATTGAAACGGAACTACAGTATTGTGTAAGTTTATTACGAAGAGTCTCAATCAACCGACCTTCATTCGATCCGTTTACTATGATATAATCACAATTAAGAGACTTACACAATACTATAGCTGCAGAAGTTTTACCAGTGCCTGGACTTCCACTAAGAATAAGATTTGGTATCTTACCCTCACCAATAATATCTCTGAAAGTATTTTTGATACTTTCAGGCAAAATCAAATCATCAATCGTAGAGGGGCGATACCTCTCTACCCATAATATATCATTATTCATCAGCCTCCGTATGTTGAAGACGCTTCAGTGGCTACCCAATATTGGAGTTTATCTTGATGTGAAAAACGAGAGATTCCTTTTGATGAGATTTCTACATCATAATCATTTAGAATCATTTTGAAGTTCTCAATTTTGAAAACGAATCGAAACCTTTTGTCAGATGTTTCATTCAAAACAATTTTGAATGTATCTGAGGAATCATTGTTGACATCCAGAGCTCTCATGACCATTTGTTGACCATCAGATTCTACAGAAATCTCAGGAGTTCCCAAGACATTTCCTGCCTTAAGAATTTGAGATAGATTGTCCTGAGACAACCTAAATCTTACCTCTGGGTCTGGAACAGTGATATTTTTTTCCGGCGGTGTGACAATCATTGAAGGGTCACAATAGACATAATTCAAATGTCTTTTGTCATCTCCAATCCTGACTGATTTTTCTCCAAACACAAAGTTTGGATTTTCAAACAGAGAAACGGCACTCAGGAACCTATTCACTTCATAGATTGCAAAGTCAGAAGTAAAGGTTTCTTCAACCTTGGCTTCTGCAAGAATATTCTTTTGAACTGATACAGTTCTCAGAGTGTTTCCGGCTTTGATTTCAATAGACATATTAATGTCACTGAAGTTTTTCAATAAATTTAGTGTTTGTTTATTCATTTTCATCATACTCCATAATATCTTGTTCTTCCCAATCACGAGCTTTAACTTCTGCAGCTCTCTTGATTCTGGAAAATGAACCACCTATTTCTACACCATCTTCATAATATCGAATCATGTACTGTCCGGCTGTTTTAGAACCTAGAACACGTTCATTTTCTTCAAGAACTTCAATTGTTGCTGTTTTCATTTTTCCTTTCATGAATTGATAACGCAATTACTGCATAATGAATGACTTTCATCAAGTCGTTCTTGTTATATCCACTCTTTTTACCATAACGCTGAGCATACTTAATAATGTTACCGATGGCAAAACCTTCACCATGCCCAGCGTCTATGATAAATTCTGTAGATTGGATTTTGCCAGCTGCATAATGTTGGTCATACGTACCATCAATATACTTCTGGACTTGTTTAAGGATTTCACCTTCATTGAATTTGTACATAGTATCTCATAATAAAATTAAAATGTCAAGTTAAAACAATGTTGAATCGGGACTCTCATCCAAATCAATAATGATATTTCCATCTATATCAACAATACCACGTTCAGTTGGTAGTCCACCATCCAATGGATTTTTTGTTCTTAATTGTCCATGAAAACCTTTAAATGAAACAATGTTTTTGTATTTTTTACTGAAATGTGAGTTCATCCATTTTATAGTTTTTTCTACATCTTTAACAAATTGTTTCCTTTCATGAAAAAGTTTTTCAACTACAATATGTTGAATAAATCCATATAATTCGATTTCTTTATTATACCTATCATAGAAATTAATTATTTTCACTATATTTGAACCAAAATCACCATTGTATATGTTGTAACCAATTCTATCAAAATAAGGTTTTGATGCATCTTTACAATACCCCTTATATGGCAATCCCATCTTTTCACTAAGGTCATTTGCCATTGCAGTATTTAATGCTCTAACATTATCATCTTTGTGATTAGTATTTCTAAACTTTTTGAGTAATTTTCTCAATTGGTCATCGGACTTTGACCCATTAGACATAAATCTAAGTGCTTCCATGCAGGAGTCATCATTTTTATCATCAAAAGATTTTTCTTTTCTTGCTTCAGATAATCCAAGTAAAAGGGAGCCTTCAGTATTTGGAATACCTTTTGACTTATGATCTTTGGAAGCATTAAATCTACGTTTCCACACAGCTTTCCAATAATCATTATCAAATTTTATTACATCCATAAAATAAGTATCAATACCTTTTTTATCGAAATAAAATTTTCGACTAAATCCAGATAAAAGTTCTAGATTTCCATCAGCTCTTAACTCACAAACCATAACATCTTTATCATATAAAACTCCTTCTGTTTCAAAAGTAAGTCCTTCATGGTCTGGGGTTTCTAAATCCTTTAGTCTTGGATTCAAAGATATACCTTTTGTGTCTGTAGTAACAAGAGTGCTTAATTTTTCTGGACTTCTCCGAATAAACTTTACTCCTGTTCCGTAATTTGGTGGGCAACCAGCCAGAGAACGCTGGATATCAAAATTTATTTGCATTGGTTATACTCCTTTTGCATTGTTAATAGTTTTAAATTATATACCTACATTACCAGCATATAATCACTAATCCTAACATATAAAAATTTAAATGTCAAGTTAAAAATTCTTCTAAAGTTGCATTTTTTTTATGTGCCTCCATATTTTTAAGGTTATATTTAGCCTCCTCAAATGTAAAAGGAGGTTTGTCAATTTCAAATTTGTTTTTACCATCCGTTGCATCTTTCCATTTCAAGTCTACATCTTTTGGATAATTTTTAGACCAAGGCATGGAAGATTCTCGTAGCATAAATTTTTTGGATTTTTTATTTAATGGTAAAATATATCGAAACATGAATCCATGTATTCTTTTAAATCCTTTATGT
>VTLG01001040.1_pt1 | contig 20501 bp, 43 predicted proteins | sample 4694571 | NCBI WGS metagenome assembly VTLG01 (sample SAMN12604809, study PRJNA352737) | marine metagenome | biome: ENVO:00000447; feature: ENVO:00000209|ENVO:00000569|ENVO:01000036; material: ENVO:00002151; isolation source: viral sequences binned using virsorter ... | reverse complement strand
TAAACTCTGATACAAATACATTAGGGGGAGTTTGTCTTATCATTTCATTTCGATAAGCTTGTTCTTGCTTTTCTTTGTCTTCTTTTGTAAAAGGTTGTTGTAATGTTTCATCAAATCTAGGATTATATAAACCACGTTCATCAAAACCTTCTCTATTATAATAGTTACCATCATCACCTAAAAACATTTCTTGTAGACCAATATCTGTTTCTACTAATTTAGTGGGTCCACCAGACTGTCTATATACAACAGGCATTTCACGTAGAGATGCAAGTCCACCTCCTCGTCTAGGTAACTTTATTTTTGTTATTTCTATTTCAGGTGACATACCTATAGCATCTTTAGCTAGATTTTTTGCAAGTTTAAATGTATCAGACATAGAATTATTCCCCTTAGTTTTTCCCCGATCCGTAATCTATTATACCACAAAATTAACTATTTCACAAATTAAAATGTCCAATAGGTACTTTTTTCACTTCTAGGTTCATCTTCAAAGTCTGGATCATCGGGGTGTGTTAGATGCCAAGACTCTTTCATATAGTGGACTGCCATTGTCAGAGCGTCCACTTGGTCATCATGAGCAGCATTGGGAAACCGTATAAGCTCCTCTACTAGGTCATCTGACCACTTCTTACCTTTGGGTATCCATAGACGACCTGCTTCCATAATAGGTGAAGCTGCATAAACTCTGGATACCTTATCTCTATCTGGTGTGTATTCCATTACAGGTAGGCCACCTCTTCTCATATCCTGTATTAGAGATTGACCACTTGCTTTCTTTTCAATCATACATACATCTGGTCTGTGTTCATTATATAGTTTCTGTGCAAGTTTTCTTAGTTCGGGGTATTCAAACCTTCCCTTGATATTTCCCAGAAGTATTAGCTGTGGAGCAAATGTCTCTATACCATGCTCATCATGATCATATACATGGAATATGCCCCATGTCTGAATAACACTGTAGTCTGCTGTAGTTCTGGTAGAGAAAGCTGTATCATAGGTTTGTATTACAAAGTCACATGCAGGAGGTTCTGGTTCTTCCCAATACTGTATCCATTTCTTTTTTATTAGACCACCTTCTTCTGGTGTAGGATCTTGCATATAGAGAGAGTTCCAATACCTAGCTCCATTACTAGCTTTAATTTCATTCTCATCTACCTGTAGTATTTCATCTGGTTTCCATTCAGGAAAGTAACTCCTACCTACAGGTAAGTCCAGAAGTTCGGCTGCTTCTTCATCTAGCCATGCAGGTATTTTAATTACCTCCCAAGGAGTTGTTTCGTATTCGGACATATCTTCTTGTTGCTTTAGCAGCCATCCACACAGATCATCGTAGTGATACCTTGTATTGATAATGACGATAGCACCATTTGGCATAATACGAGTTCTTAAACCTGCTGGATACCACTCCTTTACATACCGTCTACCTGCTTCAGAGTAGGAATCTTCTTCAGACATAACATCATCTAGTATTGCTATATGCGCTCCTCGACCTGCTATCTGTGATCTAACACCAGCAGCATAGTACATACCACCATGATTTGTCTTCCACTTACCAGCAGCCCTTACATCGCTTCTTAATTGGACACCTCTAAAGATTTTTTGAAACTCTTCTGTATTTACAATGTCTCTTACGGATCTACCAAAGTCAGATGATAGCTGATCACTGTGAGAGACAGTCAATATCTCATGTTCAGGGTTACGACCTATATACCATGCAGGGAAAAGCTTAGAACATATAACTGATTTAGAGGAACGTGGAGGAAGAAAGACCATAAGTCTCTTTATTTCTCCTTCTTCTAACTGCTTTAGCTTATTGGATATAACTTGTATATGCTTACCCATTCTAAAGTCAGACACAAGAGAAGGAGCCATCATCCTTACAAAGGTTAGAAAGTCTGATTTTGATTGTTGTTCTACTTTTTGGGAAAGAAGTCCTTTAAGATTTATAAAAGACTCTAATAAATTCTCTTCTAAATTATTCATAATACTATTATACACTATAATATCTAATTATACAAGTACTAAAATAAAAATATATATAATTAAATTTATAATTACTAAGGTATAATGTAATTAGTACTTAAGTATCCCGACATTTGTAGGATTATAGACCCTTATATTTTGCTAATTTTATGCCCCCTTACTAATATATAGCATGACAAGGGGTCGGAAAATTTTTTTTGGGCGGGTTCTACAAAATTTTAGTGTAGTTTAGACAATCCTATTTAACAGATACCTTGTGTACAATAGGGGGGTCTTATTCTACAAATTTTTACTGTACAATCGGCTCCAAAATAATTTGGTTCCTGTACTTATGCAAAAATCATGCCAGCTTTCCCGCTTATAACAAAATTGTGATAATTGTTACAGTATATCCCCTAGGTAAATCGTCACATATAAGGGTATCTCTCAGATATGCCCTAGGTGGCGTTTTAAGCGTGCTGGGTGCGTATCTATTGCTGGCTGGTACTTTTATACTCTTTTATAGATAGTTGGCAATCTGGAGCGATATTGTATTTTTGACGATTTCATTCTGGTAGCGTTACCATAATGACGATTTAATATTTATTTGCATGGGGGGGTTGACTCAATATACCCATGTGTTAATGTATCTAAATCGAAGGCACATACACAACGGCAAGGCGCCCCCCATAGCCACCTACCAAAATTCTAAGTCCTTCAAAATTTAACCTTTTTAATCATACTGGAGTATTTTATTATGACTTTTATTACTGATGTTAAATTTATCCAATCCGAAATTAATGCTTTAAATGAAGGCATTAAAGAGCAATCTGACAAGCGCAATGAATTAATGATTGATCGCACCGTAGCTTGCGGTGAATTTTTCATTAATTGCTCAGCGAAGGGTGGCCAAAAGGAAAAGGCGGAACTAGCGGATGCAACCAACAAGAAAACTCAAGAGGAAACTACTGGGTTCTGGCGTAGGGTTGCCAAGTTAGATCCAGAATTGAAGGGTGCTGATAAAGCACAATTACGCCTCTTTTTGGACGGAAACGAAATTACCAGTTGGCGTAAAATTGTTGCTTTCGGTAGGGAACCAGAGGAATTGTCAAAAGAGGCTGAAGCCTTAATTGAGGCAATGATGCTGGTATGCCAAGACGAAGGCGCTGGCATTGTCGAAGGCGATGGCGAGAGAGACAAGGTAGAACAAGCCTTGATCTCCGCTATCCTAAAATTGGAAAAGGCTGTTAAATAACCTCCAAACTAACCCCCTGTATCTTAATTGATATGGGGGGTTTTTTTTTGGCTTTTTTTTTGATTATGGTAGCGCTACCATTTTGGTGAGTATGAGTTTACAATCTTGCTTATGAGTATGAGTATGAGTTTATGAGTATGAGTATGAGTTTATGAGCCTATCGGAAAAGCCCTTGACAAGGGTATTATAATGTGGTATAGTAGGTATAATAAAGAGTAACAATTTCAATAAGTTAGAGGATTATGGTAGCGATACCAGAATGAAAACAAAATGACAAAAGCAAAACAAAATAGATTACGCAGAATTTGGAAAAGAAAGTATGACTCCGAAAAAATTTGGGCAAGAAATATGACCAACTCAAATTGTCATACTCAAACAGTCTTGACAAGTACTGGCAAGGCGTGTATATTAATGAGTCAAGCCAAGAGTCCGACTGTCTACGCAAAAAGTAGGGGCGGTCAGATGCAATTCTTTGGTAGAACTAAAGAACCATTTGAATAGGCCGACATAAAAATTTGTAATACTCTGGTCAATGACCATTGTGGATAGGCACATAAATACAAAGGTATTTGTGCGTCTTTTTTTTCAACCAACTGATTATGGTAGCGTTACCATAATGAAAGGTAATTAATTATGAGACCGAGCCAATCAGAAGCGCATAGTATACTAGCCAATGAAGAGATCAAGAGACTGAGAAGAGTTGGTTGGACTTGGGTGAGTATATTTGCCGTGATGTCTGTTGTTTTAATAATCATAGAGGTGCAATAATGGAAAGCGATACAATCTTATTTGAACTAGAGGGTATATTAGAAAACTGCAAAGATGACTTAGAGTTTGACGAAAGTGTTAGGCCTTCAGTCACGGCACTAGAAAAGACCATTAAATTATTAGAAGATAATCCAGAACAAGCTGAATTAATTTGGCACACGTTCATGAATTTGCTAGATTGTGCATCAAGAGATGATGCCAACCATTTTTTCGGTTTTAAAATAGAAAGGTTCTAAGAGATAAATGAAAGGGGTTTAGTTATGGATCAAGAATATGATGACGCTTATCTAGAACACTACGAAAAATACCAAAATGAATGTGATGCTTTAGATTTAATCCAAGACTGTTTAGAAAATCATTATCTAAACTTAAGGGAGCTGAATGAGAAAGAGGCTGAAGAGTTTGAGTCGGCTCTGGAATTTTTCCACTTAATTGTTAAACGATTTAACTTAGAGGGGTAGACAATGGAAAAGATATATGATATTGTAGGCGTATTGATTATATTTGGTTGCGGTTACTTAGCTTTAATTATTTTAGGATAGGAAAAGAAAATGGAAAAAGAAGTTCTAATAACATTATATGAGTGTGACTTTTCAGTTAGTTCTTTTGGATACCATGCGATATGCGAGGACTTAGATATTCAACCAGATGAGGATAGTGGTGAGTATCCAAGCATGATAACTATAAGAGCCGTTGTGTCCTAGTTTTCCAGTGTGCGACCTAAGAGGGTATGTCGTTAAACTACCCTCACTTTTCTTTAGGAGTTAATATTATGAGTAGCATTACAATAGTAGAAAATGGTAGAACTGTTTTTGTTGAGTCACCTTATTCAGCATCAACATCAGTGAGATCGAGTTTTCCTACTGATGGTTTGTCTCTAAAGGTAACTAAGAAAAATGTGCGTACAGTTGTAAAAGTAGGTGACAGATTTGTTTGGAGATATGTACCTAAGAATGATGTAACGATTACCAAACTTGATGAGAATATTACCAAGACTTGCATCAATCATATGTTAAGTGTTGGTAATGGCTAGTTTAAATGAGGGGGAGATAAAAAGTATTTCCCTCTCATTCTGGTAGCGCTACTATAATGAGGAGTAGTAATATGTACAAAAGACATCAACGAGCCATAGCTAGATGGGCTAAGAAATCACCCAACAATTCTATATGGGTGTCTGCTATGGTGTTGCTATCTATACAACAACAGTGGGATCAGATAGGTAAACAACTACTTGATCTAAAACAAAATGGGTTAGACTGTAAGTATTTATTTGGGGCTAAGAGAAAAGGTTGGGAATATATACTAGCCAATAAGAAAGAACTACATCAAGCTATCTATAGTAAGACTATGGGTACGCCTGAGAAACTTATGGTCTTGGCTAGTATCCCGAACATAGGCCTAATCAAAGCTGGTTTTATATTACAGTTATGTATCGGCAAGGTAGGCTGTCTTGATGTACATAACTTACGAAGGTTTGGGCTGAAGCCACAAGCATTCAAAACCTATAAGTTAAAATATGATACAGCATTAGGTAAGGCTCGGCTATATGAGAAAGTGTGTAAAGATTTAGGAGGCTCAGAGTATCTATGGGATAGCTGGTGTGAGCTACTGGCTGAGAAGTATCCTACTAAATATAGGAATGGCAACCATGTCTCAAGACTACATCTTGATTATTTAATGATTGACAAGTAGACTTGGTTCATGTATAATGTTGAGTAGCAAAGGAGATGAGTATGAGTAATGAGTACAATGAGAGAATACTAGAAGAATTATTTTATAAGCATCTTAAAATAGTTGAGAAGGATCTTGATTTACCTGAGATGGTAAGGGAAACTATAGCTACAGCTAGAGCTAGAGCAGAATGGGAGGAGATGGAGTAATGAATGAGTTTAATTATGAGGGCTTTGTTAGGTGGAGAAACTGCATTGCAATGATGTATGATGCACCTAACAAACTACCTAGCTGGTACTACAACGACAAGGAATGTCGAGCCGAATACATTCGACAATTAGATAATCCAATGTTTGTAACTGAGGAGTAAATACTATGACCGATAAAGAAATATTAGATACACTAGATGGATTGTTGGATGAGCTAGACTATAGAAAGATACTACCCAATAAACAATACAAACAAATGGATAAGGCATTTGTTTATCTTGAGAAAATATTAAATGAGAAGGAGATAGAGAATGAGACTACCTGAAAATACTTTCTGGTTACTAATAGGAATAGTAATCATTATGTTACTGATGATACCAATATTAAATTATGGAGGATACTATGGCTGAAGCATACCACGATCTTAAAAAATTATACTTATCAATACTAGAAATCAATAAAGAAAAAGATAATAAAATCAAACTATTAGAGAAAGAAGTTAAGACATTACAAGGACAGTTACAAGAACAATACAAAGTAAGACAAGAAAGATACGATGAGAACAATAAGTAAGACATACCATTACGCAGACGGATCGTTAAATTAACCAATCAAAGGAGAATAAAATGAGTGCCAATATAAATATACATAGAGTTGAAGATGTAGAAATTACCCATTCAACAAGTAAGTATACAGATAGTTATTATACAGATATAGTAGTTACATCTGTTGATGGCTCAAAAATTAAGTTTGAATTGTTTAGTGATAGTGCATTAAAAATTAAGGAGAAAACAGATTATGAAGTTTAGATATCCAGAACAAGTATATAATTTTATAAGCAATCCAACTGATGCTTGGACAGCACCTATGGTGGAAGCCTATGTAGAAGATGCTGGTCTTGAGTGGGGAGAAGAGTTCGATATTGATGAACTCAATGAGTGGATAGCATTGGAACAACAATCAATTAAGGAGGGCTATGAGAAATATCTTGATAATGAGTAGATTATATGTTATAATTAACTGTAGAAAAGGAGAAGTATATGTTTGACCATGACAAAATAAACTTTGAAGTAGAGAAGTTTCCTCTGGTAAATCAGTGGACTGAGGAGCTTGGGTATCATAAAGAAGATACAATACCAAAAAGTATTGGTATGGGTATCAGACGTAAGGATACTAAAGAGCCTTTAGGTATAGTATCACAAGACTATTTCCCTGTGCAGTATAGAGAGATAGTTGATGGTGTAGAACAAGCCTTGATAAAGGCAGAGCTAGACCTAAGTGATGCTGAGTTTACTACTAACGTATGGGATAGAGGAGGAAAGCTAGAGTTAAGAGCTAAGTTTCCAGCCCATATACAGAGCTTAGGTACTAACCATGATACGATTATACCTGAGTTTGTATTTAGAACTTCCCATAATAGAACATGGGCTAACTCTGGTATGATGGGAGTATGGAGAACTTTCTGCTACAATACCCTAGTTACTGGTGATAAGCTGGCTCATGTCTATGGTAGGCACACCAAAAACTTTGATGTAAGTGCTTTTGCATCTAAGGTTAAGAATGCTGGTGAGTTTATCTCTGGCTCTGGTCTTGATACAATGAGGGATTGGTACGATACTAAGGTAACAAGAGAGGAAGCTATTAATCTCTTTACCAAAACTCTTGCACAACGTACTGATAATGTGACCAGAAAGAAGGTAGCCAACAAGGTTATGCTCTCTAATCTTATGAAAATATTTGATGAAGAGAACAGACATCTACATGGCAGAGGAAGCTATGAAGCCTATGGTACTAGAGAAGAAGGTACACTATGGTCTGCATACAACTCAGCTACACATTGGTCATCACACCCTGAGAATAGCAAGGGCAAGGCTCATAATGTGAAGGTAGGTAGAGAAGATAAGGTTAGAAAGATGCTTGCTTCTCCTGAGTGGAAAGAATTGGAGGTAGCATGAACTGCTGGCATTGTCATACTCGACTGATCTGGGGTGGTGATCATGATATAGAAGAAGAAGATGAAAACTATAGCATGGTCACTAACCTCAGTTGCCCTCACTGTGAGAGTATAGTAGATGTATATCTTCCAAAGGAGAAAGAGAATGAATAACTTAATAGTGTTTAACGACAGCCATCAGAGTGATGGTTTTGTAGATGGTGTTGCTCTAATCAATAAAAAATTAGAGAAGCATGAGTTAAGAGTTAAGTTACAATTCATAGAAGACTATGAAAGTGATGAAGGGGAGTATGCATGGTATATCAGTGTAGTCCCTGATGATTTACCTACTACTCTGGCTGAATGTGTAAACATGAAGTATAAGGAGGAGATACAAGATGAGTAACACATGGGCTTGGGTGTATGGTGACGAATGTGATTTTCTATGGGAACATTTTGGTATGCCAGATAGAAATTCCAATGACAGGATCAAAGTAAAACTTGTTGACTTTGAAGAGGAGCCAGAAGATGATTGATAAGCAATTAATCATAGAGAATTTAAAGAATGTATTTGATCCAGAGATACCTTCTGCTAGTCTATATGATCTTGGATTGATCTATGATATTGCTATCAATGAGAGAGAACATGAAGTAACTATAACCCATACATTGACAAGTGCTTTCTGCCCATTTGCAGATGAGATTGTTAATGATATACAAAGGGCTGGCTATGTACCAGAAGTTATAAGTGTTCTTATTAATACAGTATTTGACCCACCGTTTAGTATGGATATGGTTCCAGAAGAAACAAAACTAATGTTAGGATGGATGTAAAATGATTGAACCACTAGGTACAGTGTACCCAACTACACCTATAACAGTGTATTGGGAGAATAGAATTAGTGCTGCCTCAGAAGCTAGAATGATTGCTGTTGCAGATGATCCTCATGTCGTGTATAATAGCAAAGGTGAATTAATATTAGTTCCTGATGGATCATGGGGTGTAGGATCTGTCTATGCATAGGAGATTTTATGAAAAGTATTATACATATAAATCAACACGTTATCAAACGTAATGCTAAAACTGGAGAACGTAATCCAGTTATCACTTGTAAAACATATAAGTCTAACGAGTATGGACATGAAGTTACAATATTAGGCTCATGTAAAATTAAGTACAGCCCTGATAAATCTTTATCTTGTGGTGCAAAAGTATGGATTGAAACCCATTCAAAAGTTATTATAGAATAGGAGATAAGAATGTATTCTAATATAGATAGCCAGAAACTTTTTGATATTGTGCTAGATGATTTACAGATGGTGATTGATGGTGAGCTAGACTGTCTGGGTAAAGAAGAATGTGAGCCTATGTTAGAATTACTCGAAGAGATACGTAACAGAAGCCCACATCTGGACTCAAGAATACCAATCAATCGTAATGATCTTGAGTTAAAGAGAGGAGATTTTGTTGAAGATAAAGATGATGATGTAAGAGGGTCAATCCTTTTTATAAATGATAGTCACCTATGGTTGTTCGACCATGACAAAGACAATCAAGTTAAGTATAAAGCAAAAAACTATAACAGATTAAGAAAGGCTAAACCATGACAGACTGTAGAGAATGTGGAGAAGAGTTGTTCTTCCCTGCTGTAGTAGACTCAGATGACAAGGTAGTATCTGTTGATACCACTCATGCAAAGTGTAGTAATGATACCTGTTCTCTAGGTCAAGAGTTTGTAGATACAATTAAAGTAATAGCTATTAACTATTAGGAGATATCATGAATATATTTTATCTACATTCAAATCCAAAGACTTGTGCATCTATGCACTGTGATAAACACGTAGTAAAAATGATATTGGAAACAGCACAAATGCTTTCGACTGCACACCATGAGCTAGATGGTGAGAATGTAGTAGAAGGTTTATATAAATCAACACATAAGAACCATCCATCAAATGTATGGATACGAAATTGTGTTTTTAATTATCAATGGGCTTGGCTATTACTATTTAATTTACTTAATGAGTATGGTAAAAGGTATGGTAAAGTTCATGCAACACAAAGATTAAGAGATCCATTGTCTCAATTCCCTGAGAATATATGTCGTGACTCTATGCATACAGAGCCACCTCAGTGTATGCCTGATGAATACAAGGTAGAGAATGACAGCATACAAGCCTATCGTAATTATTATATGGGAGAGAAAGCATACTTTGCTAAATGGAATTACACAGCAACACCTAATTGGTGGCAACCAGAGGAGATAGTAAATGGCTGATGAAGAAGTAGAAGTACAAGAAAAAGATTTAAGGATTACAGAACTACTTAGTATAAATAAAGAACTAAGAGAAGAACTAGCACAGCATAAGAAGCTATTTGATTTACATAGGGCTGTACTAGAACCCTATGTTGGTAAGATAATGAAGGATATGATATCTAAACTAGAAATTAATATAAAGGAGAAGTAAATGAATAAGAAAATGAAAAGAGCAAGAACAAGAAAGGGTACTTACAAGGCTGACAATCCTAAGACCCCAACTATTAATGAAGCATACATAGCTAGTATTCTAGAAGGCTATCAGAATACAATGAAAAAATACTTTACTTTATATTAGGAGATATAAATGAGTGTCATTGAAGGAAAGGTATGGGGTAGTACATCCCCTATACTACAGTCACCAGCAGTAGAGATACATAGGATTAGTGTTAATAAAGATGGGTATTGTTCTCAACATAAACATCAATCTAAGATCAATATGTTTTACGTAATCTCTGGTTGGTTAGAGATACAGAGATGGAAAGACTATGGACTATGTGATAGCACACATCTCCATGCTGGAGAAACATCTATAGTACCAGCAGGTGAGATGCATAAATTCATAGCTCATAGAAATACAGAAGCCCTTGAGATTTATTGGGCTGAGTTAAACCACAATGATATAGTAAGAGAAAATGTAGGAGGAGTAGGAGAATGATATTTTTAATATGTTTACTCATAACTACTGGCCCAGTTTTGCTGGATATAACAGATGTAATACTTTATACAGGAGGGTAACATGGATTTAATTATACTATTACTAATGATATTAGGAGGTTAGAGTGTCCTTTATAATTGTACACGTACCTGTACCTAGTGACATAGAGTCATACTCTTGTATGCCTGATGATACAGGAAAGGGTATAGAATATTTTAATTCATCCCATGAAGCGTTTGAATGTTTAGAGATTATGGGATTAGAATTTGATAAAGACTTTAAAGTGTTGAGGGTACATTGAAATTTATAATTAGTATTATACTTATAACATTTGCTTTCATGTCTATGGCAAAGGCAGATGAAGATGACTTCACTTGTTTGGTTGAAGCTATATACCATGAAGCTAGATCAGAGCCACTGATGGGAATGATAGCTGTAGCTAATACCATACTCAACAGAGTGTATAGTAAGAGGTATCCTAATACTATATGTGGTGTAGTACGTCAAGGAAAGTATTGGGAAGGAAGTCCAGTAAAGCATGCCTGTCAGTTCTCATACTGGTGTGATGGTAAACCAGAAATGTTTAATGACATGGCATCACTAAAAAAATCTATTGGTGTTGCAGAAATGTCACTGATGGGTGTAGTAATGAGGAATACCCTTAACTCTACACATTATCATGCTACCTATGTTAAGCCTGATTGGTCTAAAAAAAGTAGGTTTCTTAGATTAGACAAGATAGGTAATCATATTTTTTATCTTGACAAGGGTAAATAATTAGTGTATAATAGTACTTATATTAGTACTTAAATAGATAATTACTAAGGTATAATTATATGACCATAAAAGATATAGATATATTATTAAAACAAGTTAATATATTAAAACAACATTTAAAAGAAAGAGATAGTACAATAAAAAAACTTAGAGATGAATTGTCTCTAACAAAACAAACACAAGCTAATAAAAAATGGGTAGAGCTAGATGACTAAAAACTTATGGCAAAAAGAAAGAAAGTATTTATTTAATGATCTTGTTAGACAATACAGGGAGGAAGGGTATACACAAAAAGAATCAAAGAAGTTAGCTAAACAAGAAATAGATGAGCTTATGGAGGATAAAGAAGCTTTTGTAGATAACTTATGGAAGGAGTCTTATACTGATGTCTAGATGGGAAGTTTATTTAAACAAACAAGTAGGTGATGTTGTTGTAAGTAGTTTTAAAAATAAGAAGGAGGCTATCGAAGAACAAAAATATAGGGATGACTTACTTAAAGTGTTTGACAAAGGATCTGAAGTAAGGTATAATATTAGAGAAGTTAAAAATTAAATATCCTGAAGGAGCAGACTAATGGGTGAAACATGGGGTCAAAGAGGTGAGTGTCCTGACTGTGGTTCAAGTGATGGTAACGTAGAACATAAAGAAGGCCACTCATTTTGTTTTGTCTGTAACACTAGATTTGGAGAGAGCAAACCACAAGAACAAAGGATAGTTAAAATGTCTGAAACAATTCCAATAGTAAAGACTACTGGTTTACTGTCCGATATTCCAGACAGAAAGATAACTAGAGATACTGCCAAGAAGTATGGTACTCAGATAAAGAAAACAGATAACGTAGTTACCCACCATATCTATCAGTACTACGATAAAGATGGTAATCATGTTGCCAATAAGGTACGTGAGGTACAAGGTAAAAAGTTTTGGTCAGAAGGAAACATAGGTAGTAGTGCATTGTTTGGTCAGAACTTATTCAATCAAGGTGGAAAGTATATTACTGTATGCGAAGGTGAGATAGATGCTATGTCTGCCTATCAAATGTTGGGTAGTAAGTGGCCTGTTGTTTCTATTATGAATGGAGCAGCATCAGCTTTACAGAACTGTAAGAAATCTTTTGAGTACCTTAACAAGTTTGATACTGTAGTACTGTGTTTCGATAATGATGAGCCGGGTAAAGAGTCTGCCAGAAAGGTAGCTCAACTCTTTGAACCCAACAAATGTAAGGTTGTTAATCTAGAACTAAAAGATGCTAATGATTACCTAAAGGTTGGTAAGGCAGAAGCTTTTACACAGGCATGGTGGAATGCTAAAGCCTATACACCAGCAGGCATTGTAAATCTAGCTGATCTTGGTGACAGTTTATTTGAAGAAGACTTTTGCGAAACTTGTCTCTATCCTTGGCCTGATCTAAATGATAAGACCTATGGCATTAGGACAGGAGAGCTTGTCACCTTTACAAGCGGTGCTGGTATGGGTAAGAGCAGTATCATTCGAGAGCTTATGCATCATATTATGATGAGTACTAATGATAGCATAGGTGTTCTTGCAATGGAGGAGAACATAAAGAATACAGCTTTTAATCTTATGTCTGTTGAAGCTAATGCTAGATTGTATATTAAGGAGATACGAGATAAGTTTACACCTCAGCAACTAAGAGAGTGGCGAGATGCTACAGTAGGTACTGGAAGGTTCTATGCCTTTGATCACTTTGGTTCTATATCTAACGATGACATACTTGATAGAGTAAGGTTTATGGCAAAGGCTCTGGATTGTAAGTGGGTATTTCTAGATCACCTATCTATTCTGGTATCAGGACAAGAGGACAATGGTGATGAAAGAAAGTCTATTGATATTTTAATGACCAAGTTAAGATCATTGGTAGAGGAGACAGGTATAGCGTTGCTACTTGTATCCCATCTTAGAAGACCTACTGGAGACAAAGGACATGAGGATGGTAGAGAGGTATCTCTGTCTCACCTTAGAGGTTCAGCCAGCATAGCACATCTATCTGATAGTGTTATAGCATTGGAACGTAATCAACAGGCAGGAGATGAAACAGAATCCAATACAACTGTACTTAGAATATTAAAGAATAGGTATACTGGAGACACTGGTATTGCCTGTAAGTTATATTATGATAGACAAACTGGTAGAATGTCTCAACTTGATAATGAGTTTATGGAGAATGAAGATGCCGTATAGTGATCCAGATAAACAAAGAGAGTATCAAAGAAAGTGGATGCAAAGAGAGGGTAGGAGTAAACCAGCTATAGGAACTAAAAGATTTTTCTATTCGTCTTGTTCTAAATTAAAAGCTAAGGCTAGAGATAATAACATAGAATTTAATTTAGATTCCAAATACTTACAAGATATTTTTCCTAAAGATAACAGGTGTCCAGCATTAGAATTTACTTTCAAGAGAGGTGATGGTAAGAGGATAGATGAATCCCCTACACTAGATAGAATTGTACCTAATAAAGGATATGTAAAAGGTAATGTACAATGGGTGTCTGGATTAGCTAATCAGATAATGTCTAGTGCTACACCAGATCAAGTTGTACAAGTAGGGGAATACTTCAAACAAGTAGTGGAGAAAAAGAATGCAGCCTAGAGAAGCTATGGTTAATTGGTTAGGTGCTAAGATACCCGACCTAATTATAGAACCAGAAGATAGTACTAATTTTGATGTAGTAGGCACAGTAAATGGTAATGGATCTAAAACTATCTATACATTAGATCTAAATAAAAATTGGGTAGGGGAGTGGTCCGAAACTTGGAAGTATATTTATATTCCTCTAGATAGAAAACAATTAATAGAAGAATGGAAGAAAAATTATAAAGATGATCTATATACTTTTATTGTTTTCAGAAAAGATTTAAAGAAAGCTTGGCACATACCAGCAGATATGATTGAACATGCTAAAGTTACAAATGAAACCTATATGGTATCTATACTAGATGCCTATCAAGTGGATATGACATATGACAACAGCAGTAGTTGATATTGAAACAGATAAACTAGATGCAACAAAGATACATTGCATAGTAGCTAGTTCTATCTCTGGTAAACAGAAGGTATGGATTGAAGATGAATGCCAGCAGTTTAGTGATTGGTCTAGACAGATAGATCAATTCATTATGCACAATGGTATTAGTTTTGATGCACCTATACTTAACAGACTAACAGGTTCTAACATAAAGTTATCTCAGGTAAGAGATACTTTAATTGAATCACAATTATACAACCCTATAAGAGATGGTGGTCATTCACTACAATCATGGGGAGAAAGACTTGGATACAATAAGGGGGACTACAATGATTTTACTACGTTCAATAAAGAAATGTTGGAGTATTGTCAAAGGGACACTGAGCTTACTAGGAAGGTGGCTGGTGTCCTCTCAGGAGAGGGTAGCACGTTCTCAGATAGATCGTATAACCTCGAAAGGAAGGTTCGAGCAATAGTAGATCAGCAAGAAAAGAATGGCTTTGCTTTTAACATACAGAAAGCTATAGTCTTTTTGTCCCAACTTGAAGATGAACAGTATAGTCTTGAAGAAAAAGCACAGGATATGTTTGAGCCTACTGAGGTCAAGCTAAAAACAAAAACTAAATACATACCATTTAATATTGCCAGCAGAAAGCAGATAGCAGAACGTCTTATGGAGAGAGGGTGGAAACCTACAAAGCATACAGAAAAAGGCAATGTGATTGTGTCTGAAGAGATACTATCTAAGCTTGATATGCCAGAGGCACAGATGTTTAGTCGATACTTTCTACTACAGAAACGTACTGGGCTACTCAAGTCTTGGATACAGGAGTGTCAGGAGGATGAGAGAGTAAGAGGTAGAGTGATGACCCTACGTACTGTCACTGGTAGAATGGCTCACAATAGTCCTAATATGGCACAAGTACCAGCTACCTACAGTCCCTATGGTAAGGAGTGTAGAGAGTTATGGACTGTATCTAATCCCGATACCCATATCCTTGTAGGTACAGATGCCAGTGGCTTAGAGCTACGTTGTCTTGCCCACTATATGAATGACCCTAAGTTCACCAGAGAGGTTCTTACAGGTGATGTTCATACAGCTAATCAGAAGATGGCTGGACTAGAGACAAGAGATCAGGCCAAGACTTTTATATATGCATTTCTGTATGGTGCAGGGCCAGCTAAGATAGGCAGTGTGGTAGGTGCTGGAGCAAAGCAAGGTAACATTCTAATACAAAGGTTTCTGAAAAATATGCCAGCACTTAACAGACTAAGAAGTAAGGTGCAGGAAGCTGCTGAGAGAGGTACAATCATAGGTCTTGATGGTAGACAGTTACAAATAAGGGCTATACACTCCAGCTTAAACACCCTCATACAGGGAGCAGGAGCTATCGTATGTAAGCAATGGCTTGTCCATATGGATGAACGTATCAGAGCTAAAGGAATTGATGCAAAGCTAGTAGCATCTGTCCATGATGAATACCAATTTGAAGTAAGTAAAAAAGATACTACTATCTTTGGACAGATAACTAAAGATGCCATGAAGGATACTGAAGCAACACTTGATGTTAAGTGTCCTCTGGATTGTGAATACAAGGTAGGAAACACGTGGGCAGAAACACATTAAATAAATAAGGAGATATGTCATGAGACATAACAACAGAGAGTTTGATAAATCATCTTACGATTCTAACGATCAACGTGCCAAGGATGCTATAGTAGGATATCTAAATAAAAATGGTTATGAAGATATAGTACCAAGAGAAGATTACTTCTTTGATGTAGCTGCTAAAAAAGATAAGGATTACTTCTTTGAAGTTGAGATTAAGAATCAGTGGGGAGCTAGTTGGCCTGACTTCTGGAAGGAAGTTAGAATACCAGACAGAAAGAAAAGATTAATTAAAAAGTGGAAAGAAGAATACAAAGATCATGATTTAATATTTGTTGTATTTAATACAGATTGTTCTCAAGCTTGGTTTATAGATGGAGATACTGTAGATTCTTCACCTATAGGTACAATTCAAAACTCAAGTAGGATTGGATCGCCACATTTAAAGGAACCTTTCTTTCATGTTCCAAAAGAAAAAGCAACTTTAATTAAAATAAATTAAAAAAGTGCTTGACTATACCTACCGAGTATGTTATAATTACACTAACAACAATAGGAGGCTATCTTTAAATAAAATTTTATATAACCTCTCACGTTATTATCAAATGTTATTATCTTAAAGGAGAATTTATTATGTCAGTTATTTCTGGAGATGCTTATTGGGCTCATGTTATTACACCAAACACCAAATTCAATCCCGATGGTGAATGGAGTATAGAAGTTTGCAATCTTGATGCTAAGAATAAAAAGGTTGCAGAAGGTGATGGACTTACCATCAAAAACAAGGGTGATGAAAGAGGAGACTTTGTTACCCTTAAACAGTATGCAAGATCAAAGGATGGTCAATCTCGTCCTATGTCAGTAAAAGATTCTGATCGCAATACTTTCCCCACTAACAAGCGAGTAGGAAATGGTTCTAAAGTTAATGTTAGTTATTTTCCTAAAGAATATACTGTCTATGGAGGTGGCGTTAAAGGCTATCTAAATGCTGTACAAGTAGTAGACTTAGTTGAATACAATGCAGAGGAGTTTGATGTAGTCAAAGGAGGCTACGTTAATTCTGATGCTGAAGAAGTAGCTTTTGCTTCTTAACCCCTAAAGGAGACTTGGAGGGGTACTTCGGTATCCCTCCTTTTTTTATGGATATGAATATGGATATTATTAAACTTAATAAGTATACAATTTTATATATTATATTAATTGTTTTAATTAATATTGGATTTAGTATAGTACCTTTAGTACCTATATTTGGAGAAATGTTTCCACCCTTAAGTCTAGTGGTAGGATTAATATTTGTAGCTCGTGACTTTGCACAAAGAGAGATTGGTCATAAAGTTATTGGAGCTATGTTAGTTGCTGGTTTATTATCTTATGTTATGGCAGATCCTTATGTTGCTTTAGCATCAATAACAGCCTTTCTAATATCTGAGTTTGCAGATTGGGGAGTATACACTTGGACTAAAAAACCCTTTGCTCAAAGAATTTTAATCTCAAGTATTATATCAACCCCTTTAGACAGTGGAATTTTTCTAGCAATGATAGGTCATTTCTCTATATTAAATACAATCTTAATGACAGTTGCTAAAATGATTGGTGCTATAGTTGTTTGGAAACTAGTTAATAATCGTAAGGATACATAAAATATGATTCACTATCATGGAACTCCAATGACTCCACGTTCAGAGTTATGGAAAATGGCTGGTAAACATTTTTGTATATCTTTTCCTGATCACAGAGATACAGATATATGTTTCAATATTGGTCAGAGTATCATGTTAGATAATGGAGCCTTTAGTCTTTTCACTAAAGGTTTAGAGTTAGACCTAAGTAAATTCTATAAGTGGATAGAACCTTACTTAGGTCATCCTCATTGGGCTGTAGTTCCAGACGTAATAGATGGAAAGGAAGAAGATAATCTTGCCTTAATAAAACAATGGCCTTTTAGAAAAGATTGTGCTGCTGTAGTGTGGCATTTATCAGAGCCGATAGATCATTTATCTAGACTAATAGATTTAAACTTTGGAAAGGTTGCTTTTGGTTCTAGTAAAGAATATTGGAAAATAGGTTCTGAAGATTGGAAAAAAAGAATAGAGGAAGCTTTCAATTCTATTGTAAAGAATGGAGAAATTCCTTGGATTCATATGATGAGAGGATTATCTTTAGGAGGAAAACACTATCCATTTTCTTCAGCAGATTCTACAAATGTTACTAGACATCATTATAAATATGAGACAGCAGAATATATGGCTAGACAAATTGATTCTAATCAATGCCCTGTCAAGTGGAAAATAAAAGGTGTTCAAAAGGACTTAATACAATGAAAACAATAGATACTTTAGTACAAGATATTTACAGTTTATTTTCTCTTGATCCTATTGACATGGATGAAAAGGAAGTTGACCAACATATAGATACTTTTGGTGAAATGCTGAAGGTTCACATTAAAGAATTTATGTATGAGAAACCTAGATCTTACGGCAATCTTAGATTGTCTCAGATAGGTAAACCTGATAGACAACTATGGTATGATGTCAACACCAAGAGAGATGCCGTACCTTTAACAGCCAGCACTCGAATTAAATTTTTATATGGATATATACTTGAAGAATTACTATTGCTTTGCTCTTCTATATCAGGTCATAAAGTAGAAGATCAGCAGAAAGAAGTTGAAGTTGAAGGTGTTAAAGGCCACCAAGATTCTATGATAGATGGTGTTCTTGTTGATTGTAAGAGTGCTTCTTCCTCTAGCTTTCAAAAGTTTAAGACCAACAACCTATTAGAAGAAGATCCCTTTGGTTATATTGCACAGATATCAGCTTATGCAGAAGCTAATGGTGTAGATGAAGCTGCATTTTTAGCAATAGATAAATCCACTGGAGAGATATGTCTTAGTAAAGTACATTCTATGGAGATGATCAATGCCAAGGAAAGAGTTAAGCATCTTAAGCAAATGGTTGAGAGAGATTCGATACCTGATAGGTGTTATAATCCTGTACCCGATGGTAAGTCTGGTAATCTTAAGTTACCCTTTGGTTGTGTTTATTGTGGTCATAAGAGAGAGTGTTGGTCAGATGTTAATCAAGGGAAAGGTATCAGGGTCTTTCAATATGCAAAAGGTAAACGATATCTGGTGCAAGTTGGTAAGGAGCCTGATGTTCAAGAAGTAGTTAATTGGTAATGCATTGGAAGTACTCCAAGAAACCTGATCTAACACAGTTTGGGTTTGTCTATTGTATTACTAATACTAAAACTGGTAAGGCTTACATAGGTTGTAAGCAATACTACAACTATCGTAAATATAAAAAGAAAACTAAACAAACTGAATCTAATTGGAAAAGTTATATGGGTTCAAGCAAACATCTTATTGAAGATATTACTAAGGTAGGTAAAAAACATTTTAAGTTTGAGATTATTGCAGAGTTTAAAAACAAAAGAAGCCTAAGATATTATGAATGTTATTATCAAATGAAGTATAATGTTTTAGCTTCTGTATTAGAGGGAACAGACGAGCCAGCCTTCTACAATAATTATGTAGGTGGTAAGTTCTATAGACCTGTTCAAGAGTATGACCACGTTTGATATTAGTACATCATTACATTCTTTATATGATTTAACAGAAAAAGATTCTGATAAAAGTTTGTATCTTGCAGTTGTAATACAAGCTTTACTAGATGTATCTAAACCTAAATTAAATGGAGAAAGTAATAATATAAAGTTACAGAGAGATCAAGCTCATGCATGGTTCTTTACTTCAGTAGGAGTTACCTGTGAAGACTTTAAAACAATATGTCATTATGCTGGACTAGAACCAGAGAAAGTTAGATCGTTTGCTTATGAAGTTGTAAACAAAGGGGATGTAGAAAATGTTAGAAGAAAACTTAGCTCACTTATCTACTAAAGACAATCCTTTAGATACTCAAGTTGGTGGTAATCATTATAAAGGATGTGGTATTCAACCAGTAGAATATATTCATGCAAATAATCTTGACTACCTAGAGGGAAATGTGATAAAATATATTACTCGACACCGTACCAAGGGTGAAGGTAAGAAGGATATTGAGAAAGCAATACATTATGCACAGTTAATATTGCAGATGCATTATCCACAAGAAGGAGAACAACAAGAATTATTTAACGACTTAATAGGGGAAAGGGGTAGGCATGTTCAAATCAAATAGAAATCCACAATTCAGATCTAAATTTAGTGAAGATATATTTTACACCAAGTATTCTCATGAAGGTGCAGAGACATTTCATGAACTGGCTTGTACATTAGTTGAGGATGTATGTCAGGATAAGTTATCTAAGGATGATAAGGAAGCTCTGATAGATCATATATCTAATCTTA
>VTLG01015818.1_pt1 | contig 20502 bp, 41 predicted proteins | sample 4694571 | NCBI WGS metagenome assembly VTLG01 (sample SAMN12604809, study PRJNA352737) | marine metagenome | biome: ENVO:00000447; feature: ENVO:00000209|ENVO:00000569|ENVO:01000036; material: ENVO:00002151; isolation source: viral sequences binned using virsorter ... | reverse complement strand
AGAGTTGATGACAAAAGATTTAGACCAAAACTCAGAGTTTAGAATTAAATACCCGCGTGGAGAATTAGGTCAATCTTCCGGAGAGGCCGAGCTTTTCATGTTGGTGGAACACTTAGCAGGCGTTTTAGATGAGGTAGATAAAGAAGTAAAGAGTATGAGAAACAATGCAGTTAACATAGAATTTTTAAAAGATAGAACAAAAAAACTTACAGAGGATGTAGAAAAATTAATTAGAAATGGGAGCGGACACCAATGATAGAAATAGTATTTGCTCTTTTACTTGTGCAAGACCATAAAATTATAGAACACCGTTACTATGATAATTTACAAAACTGTCTTAAAGGAAAACGCTACGCTATGAAGGACAAGAGCACTAAAGATAGAGTTGTCTACAAATGCATAAAATCTAAGGCAAACATAGAAATCTACATGGGCGAAAAGAAAATTACTTCTTTAATATTGGAGTAATGAAAAAAGCTAATAAACGCAGGAATCCTGTGGCAAAACAATTAAGACATTTCAAACAAAAAGTGATAAAGAATAAAAGGATATATGACCGCAAGAATTTTCGCAGAGATAGTTAATGGCAAGTGCCCTACCTGCACTGAACTAACAATGTTAGTTGGTATCAGTAACGAATTCTATAGATGCATGAATTGTGGTGCAGATTTACAACAACACATTAACGGTAAGATAACATACCTACCTACAATCAACACACATAAAGACGGTCAATATTATGTAAAGGAATGGTTAGATGTCCAAAGCTAAGGGTTTATATAATAAAATAGCTCACGAGCCTATATTTCACAAAACTTCGATTGGACGTAACCCTAGTAAAGCAAAAATGAACAAATCGCGTCGGCGTAGTTTCAAAAAATACCGGGGCCAGGGAAAATAATACTTGACATTATTTTATGGGATATTATATTACCCATATGAAAGAACTAATATATTACAACAAAGACTTGTTAACCATTGCACAAAGGAAACTAGATGTTTTAAGTAATGCGGATTACAATAAAAATCATCCAGGACCATACTTTGAAGCAATAAATAGACAAGTTGACTATATTAATATTCTTAAAGAAAGGATAGATTATCTTAGTGAAAGAGAAAAAAGTAACAATAACTAGTAAGAACATTACGCAGAAGCAGTGGACTAATTTAATTTTAGAATTAAATTTGATGAAGCAAGCCTGGTCTAAGTACGCAAAGTTAGAGGTACAGGCACCAGGGATCAAGAAAATTCTTGCGTTTGGGACAAGGACACATGACACTAAAGAAGATTGATAAACTTTGCAAATGGACCTCATCATATTAAACGACGGACTGTATCAACTGATTCCAGTCACAAAAAAGATGATGGATGGAATAGTGTTGACAAGCAACGTAGATTGTTTTGATCTGTGTGAAATATTGAGACTCAAACTAACAGGTTATGTAAACGAATTAAATTTACATATTATGAACGATGGCAGTGGAGACTGGATCGGTTGTGTGTGTAAATAAACGATGATGAAAAGGACCTCCGTCCAAGTAACGCCTCGCGCTAGCCTCTGTACGGCAATCGGTGACCTTCGAAATACAGTAGGGGGTAGATTTGGAGCCTTTGCTCCTGCAGGAGTACGTGCACGGAAACTGTAGGGGTTAATATGATTAAGTAGTAGCTGCCTCAGTGCAAGTAAATCTAATATAGATTTGATGCTTATTAACTTCTAATCTTCCAATCTCTAACATTTTCTTTTGAGACTCTTCGTAGCCTGCCTGCATACAGTCGTACATATCATTAAACTGTTCTGGCCATTCGTATGGCTGTAAACAAGTGCCTTGCACATAACTACACATAATTAAAGTTAATAATATTTTCATTGACACCTATTGTATATTGTGAGATAAATCCCATATGTTAAACAAAGAAAGGAGTATATCATATGACGGATATAACTAAATATAAAAACGTGTCACTGAGTCACAAAACATACGATCTCATTGATAAGATTAGAAAAGTAATACAACCAGATACGACCTTAAGTAGATCACAAACTATAAGTATATTAGTAAATGAGAAAGCGAGGAAGTTAAATGGAAAAACGAAAAAAGACTAGAATAATTTGTCCTAATTGTAAGGGCAATGGATTTGTAAGAGTACCATACCAACTAGCAAAAGAAGAAGTACATGCACAGTGTGGTGTGTGTGATTCGGAAGGAGAAATAGATGCGGAACAGCGCGATGATTTGTATATTGATTCTGATGGTATGCACAGGGTGCACTAAATATGATTTTGATGGGTTTGACCCTACAACCACAGCATTAAGATGGATAACGAAAGGAATAGACAATGAGTGAACGTGGACCAAATGATTTAGAGGAAACCATTAGTAAACAAAATAAAGTAATAGAAATGTTACAATACAAATGCAGGCAAGCAGGCCGGGTTATTATTGAACTTAATGTAAAGAACGAAGGTTTAGAAAAAGAAATAGACCGATTGTCAGAAGAGAACGATAACATTAGGACCATGTATGGAAAAAATAAAAATGGTTCCTGATACAGACAAAGCCTACATTGCAGGACTCTTTGATGGGGAAGGATGTATTACTTACAAACAATACATGCGTAAACGTAAACACCAGAAGAAAGCTTATCCTACCTGGAGTATAAGAATGGAAATGGCAATGACCGATGAATCTGTTTTACGTTGGGTGCATGAAACATTGGGTGTTGGCACAGTTGGCGAGAAAAGATATAAGACTCCCTACACAGTTGGTTGGAAAAAACAATGGCGATGGCGATGTCAGTTTAGAGACGCGTATTATGTTTGTTGTTTAATCTGGCCATGGTCGCATACTAAATTTGAGAAAGTACAACAGATTATTGAACACTATCAAGGTATAGTTATGAACGATAAAATTGTAGATATAAATGAATATAGAAAAAATATGAGTATGGAATGAGCAAAGACGTAGGTAAAAAATGGGATGGAAAATCAAGGGTTTCGAACGATTTGTATCGAAAAAACTTTGATGATATATTTAAAAAAGAGCAAGACGAATTAAAAGAATCTTACGAACAATCTAAAAGAAATAGAAAAGAACGTGAAGAAGAGGAATATTTAAAAGAACTAAAGGATAAACTATGACAGTTGGATTTGGATTAGGTATGTTTGTATATAACATGGTTTGTTTTATAACCATAGCGCTTATTATTTACTATGTTATAAACAGACTTAAATGATCCTAAATAAAAAATACCATTACCCTAAATCTATTAGATCTCTAATTAACGACAAGCGGCACTATGATATTGGTGACGAAAAGTTACCAAGTGTTACGACTATATTATCCGCATGTCAGTCGGACGAGAAGCGACAGAGTCTTGCGTCTTGGCGCGCGAGGATGGGACCACAGGCAGCGGACCGGGTAAGAGATATATCCGCGATGCGTGGCACTGCTATGCACAAGTTTCTTGAAGCGTATATTGACGGCACAGGGCACAAGGACCTTACATCAATAGGTAAGGAAGCAGAACCCATGGCTCGAAAGATTATAGAATCAGGGCTCGGGGACCTGGGAGAGATATGGGGACAGGAAGTAACTTTATACTATCCAGGTTTATACGCCGGTGCTACAGATATTGTAGGAGTATACGATGGCCAGCCGGCTATTATAGACTTTAAACAAACTAACAAACCAAAGAAACGTGAATGGATAACTGATTACTTTGAGCAGCTGGGCGCTTATTGCATGGCCCATAACTATGTGTATGGCACCAAAATACAGTCTGGAATCATTCTAATGTGCAGTAAAGATCTTTTCTTTCAGAAGTTTGAAATATCTGGACGTGAATTCGTACGTCATCAGCACGCATTCTTGAAGAAAGTAGACCAATATCATGCAAATTGTAACCAGGATCCAAAGGGTCAAGATACAAAAAATAGTTAAAAAGTGTAAGGAATTATACCATAATTGGGCAATCATAGGTTTGTATACCATTTTCTGTATAAAATTTAAAAAAGTTTTTTTATTTTTTTTAAAACCGGTTACAAAAGGTACAAATGCTAGAAGTGTTGTATACCAACGTTTATTCTTCGAAATTTGTATCTTTAGCCAGGATACAATTGGTTACAAAAGATACAATTGTGTAAAAAACGTAGTAATACCAACGATTTAAGGGACGCGCGCACATGATTCACATTTTTAAATTTAAAAATATCTGAGAGAGGAGTATACACTACCTATGAGAAGAAATAAGAAATCCAAGTATCGACATGTAGTTATCAAAAAGAAAAAATATTATTTTTATTCTATTACCTGGGAAGACATCACGGCGGATGGCGGTCATGCTAACTCGGAAGAGTTTTCTAAATTTAAACCTAGTGTTATGGTAACACAAGCATACCTATTTAGTAAGGACCACAAGTATGTTAGAACGTTTGCGTCCTATGAACAGAACGAAGATTTATTTTCTGATCGTAATGTATTTCCACGTAGTTGTATTGTAAAAATGGAGAAGATATTACTCTGATTCTTCTTTGTACTCGCCTTCAATTAGTTTCTTTGCAGCCAGTCTTTCTTTGTTAATCTCTTTTAATCTTTGTATGTCAGCTAGTTTAGCGTCTCTTGCCATCTTGTTAACATCTACGTTGTAGTTAGTTTGAGAGAACATTCCTGTTGCTTTACCTTTAATGTTTAGTAGTGGTGCAATAGCTTTGATTGCTCCTTCGGTATTAAACTCTTCTAGTTTGTTGTGAGTTACAGCAATATCTTTGATGAACGAGCTGTGACTTACCTTGTAAGCTCTATTAACTTCGTTACTCTTTTGCTGATAGTATGCCAATACTTTTGGATTCTTCATTAGTCTCCAAGCCTCGTGTGCTGCATCTTTGGGTGCGTATCCTGCTTTGATAGCAGCGTCAGTACGTGTAGTTCTACCCTCATGATACACCAGGTAGTCTACGAATCTACGTTGCATTTCTGTAACTAGGATGGGCTGTAAAGGATCCATCTTCTTTTTGACAAGATTTTGTTTGTTTTTTGCCATACTTGAATATATACATAAAATCTTATATAAGACAAGTACATGAAAGCGAAAGAATTAAGACAGTTTTTAGATAAGTTCCTCAAGTCTCCTGTTGCACAGCAGGCAAGAGTACAAATTGAAATGCCCAATGGCGACAAATTAGACGTCAAAGAGATTCAGTTGTTGGAATCTAGATTGATTGGTGATAGAGACACGCATATTTTAAATATCAAGGGCGTGAAACTAGGTGGCACTTGGAAGATGCCAAAAATCATTGGCAAACTCTAAGAGGTGGGCAACCTGTAATGTCTAGCGGTCCAGAAACAAAATTATATAAAAGATTAAAAAATGTTAAGACGAATATTTCGTGGAATAGATTGGAAAACCGTAGCTTATTGGGTACTCCCGATCTATTGGGTTATAATTCTAACGGGACCTTTTTTACAGTAGAATTAAAAGTGACCAGGCCCAGATCTGCCCATAAAATATCCTTTTCACCCCACCAAATAAGCTTCCACGTGAAGCATCCTAAGAATAGTTTTATTCTTGTTGCTTGTTCCCTGGATAAGGGGAAGGTTTGCTTGTACCCTGGTTCAGGGATCTTGGCTCTTCATAACTTTGGCTTGAAGCTTGAGCCTTTGGGGGAAGGCTTGGAACCTTCGGTTCGTTTGCTTGAGAGCTTGTAAGCTTGCGAGCTTGGGCTCTTAGTTCACGGTAATATTTCGGGTGCCTCCAGACGTGAGTCATGGTCTTAGTGCTTCGGATACGCAACATTTCTGATGGTCCTGTCCCAACATTGTCGACAGTCTTTGCATTCGTTCCCCTGTTCCTGGGCCGGGCAGCTCTTATCACTCTTCACCACAGTGCTGGTCCATGGCCAGAAGCTCACGGGCCCCTGGTCCACCATGTGTGATGACATTCTAATAATTAAATTTCTTGGCACCTCGTTAACCTTAACACGTTTTAATATTTGCGCTTCGCGCGTTGGCATCCAGTGCTGCGTGTCCGGTGTTGCTCTGCATATTCTAAAAATATTTTGCAAGTGCTCCAGGCTCTGCAGGTCCCCGCTGTCATGCCATCTAAAAAACTTATGCGGCTTGATCAATGTTGTCATTGCTTCAACCCATCTTGGACCTGTGATAGCTTGCAACCTTCGCTGCAGGGCGTCCTGGACATTCTTGAACCTGTAGCGGCCCTTCAATGCATAACAGCCAGCGCAGACGCTGCCAGGGATCTTGACCAGCTTCGCACCTGTGATGCATGCCACAGCCGGCAAGTTGTACGCCGGGCCAGGCATCTTCGACGGCTTCGACAGGCCGCCGGTTATTTTGTTTGCTTCTTTTATTAACATATGTTGTCCTCTTCCATCATCTCCCGGAGCTCGTCCAGGTCCGCGCCATCGTCGCAAAAGTCCGACGTCTCCAGGCCCACAGCTGCTGCCACCTGTTTGTCTGTTAACCGGTCCTCAGGCTTCCAGCCATCTGGCGGCGCATTTTCTTTATTTATTTTTTTTATTAGTTTTTTTAGTTTCATTTTTTCCTTTCGTTTTTTAATTCCCATAATATCCTACAGCTTGGACCCTGTCAAGCTTGAAGCTTGGCGCCTGAGACTTTACGGGCGGGCCCACCCTAAAAAAATAGAGCCGGGCGGCATTGCTGCCGCCTGGTCCATTTCCTAACAGATTGGAATTAGTTTGCTTTTTTTGCTTTGCCACCCTGGATCTCTACGTTATCTTGGTCAAACCCTGCTTTGCTTAGCAAGTTTCCTATTTGTGAGATCATCTTAACTTCAGCGTGTTTCTCGTGTTTGTCTTTGTATTTAATATATTCCTTGTTTGTAATAACAGGCTCAAACTCGGTATAATAAAATACAGTTCCGCGATCGTAACCATCTTTGACTTTAGTATGTTTTTGAGTTGATACATACCAACGCGTCCCTTTAAAGATGTAAATGTATTCTATAAATACATCTCCTTTCATGGCGTTCATGTACATCCACTCATCTCTGTACTCTTTGGCTGGATCCTCTTCCCTGTCCCAGTCTCGAGCGTAGAAACTACACTCATCTAGAGTATCGCCCAGGTAACTGGCATCTCCATGCTCAAACAGTTTTTCTGCTAGCTGTCTATTGTTGTAATTGTCCACCAAGCATTTACCAACGCCATATGGATACCCATCAGAGTGAACGTATATTACTTTCACCTTCTTTGTCTTTGGATCTTCGATTGCTATATTACTTCTTGTTGACATAATTGTTTTTCCTTTCTGTTGTTATCTTATATTATATAGGATCAATTGTCAAGCGACCAGCTTGACGCCTGATCCCTGATCTAATCACTACAGGTTTCGTCTCCTGCAAGTTTATGCAATTAGATCAGGGATCAGTGCTTGACAGCTTGTAAGCTGTCAAACTCATGTCCCATTAATTTAGAACGACTCTAAACTAAACCAATTTTTTTCCCTTTCTGTTATGCAACCTGCAGTTGCGTTTTTATACTGCCAACTGCAAGTTAGCTTAAATGTTATATTTAAGTTTTTATAAATAAATATATATCCCATATAATGCTTGACAATCCCAATGTCAAGTGTTAATTTCAAATCAATGCAAATAAAAAAAACAATAACAGAAAGAGGAATAACATGAGCAGAATAAGACTGAACCAAGAGTATCGGAACAAGATTGCAAATCGTATGAGAGTACATCTTGAACAAGAAGATACTATTGAAAAACAAAACTATGACAATCTAAAAGCAGATCAGATTGACATAAATGACAATGCGTGGAAAGTTGCTGAAAAAATAGTAAGGCGACATTATACAGATGAAGATGTAGAGAAAGCAAGATACCTACAAGATAAATTTGAAAATGTTTCTACTATTGCAAAAGATAGTTGTTTCCATTTTCATTATCTTGGAACAAAAGAAGATAGAGACTATGACAATAATCCAATAACTAAAGAAGATACTATTGAAAGTCATTTTGATTTTAGATTAAATGGTAGTTTAGATGTTGACAATAATTCATCATATTCACATAGTGAAAATGAGTATGGTTATGCTTTGTTTCGTGATGAACTAAAAGCACAAGAAGATTGCAACCCAGATATTTTGATTGAACAAGAGGGCAAAGATAACAACCCACATAAAACAAAATATTGTGAAAATAATAATAAGTATCTTGGTAATGATGACAAAGGTTATGGCAAAGAGTGGAACGAGAAATATCAATTAGATTTAATTGGTAGAGATTATTGTAGAGATAGGTCTATTGCGTGTACTGAACAAGAGTATATGTTTTTAATAGATTGGAAAAAACAAAAATCACAATTTGTTATGGCACATCAAAAATGGATTTCATCTATTTTAGAACAGATGAAAGAAATTAAACTTGGTTTAAGAGGTTATAAATATTTAGATGAGGCAATAGAATTATCTACTGAACTTGGTTTAAATATTACTGACGCAGAAATAATTAGAACTAACTCTACTGGCTTGACTATCTATAATCCTAAAAATCTTGCAGATAGAATTAAAGGCATGAAGAACAAGAAAGTTAAAACTAAAGCAGAAAAAATAGCTGAAAGGTTATTATATGAGCAACAATCACAAGTTGTAAATTAATAATTTTAGCTATTGACAATCTGGGGTATTTAATATAATATCCCAGATATAACAGAAAGGAAAAAATGACTAAAGAACAATACCCACAACATACAAAGGCAGTTGATTTAAACAACATACCAGAAAACTTTGTAATAACTTATTATGCTAAAAAGCATAAAAAGATAATTACAAGAAATGGACAATGGACAAAGCCAGATGATTTTATGACTACTGGCAAAGCGTTCATTTCTAAAAATGGTGTAGTCTGTTTTATCTACTGGGATTGCGACGCTGAACCAGATGAGAAAGGCAACCAATGGCGTATGGCAATAAATCCAATGACAATAAAAGCAACAACAACAATAGAAGGGTAATTATGATATACTTTATAATAAGAAAGTTTAAAATTGAGGGCAGTAGTTATGCACCAGAATATAGAGTGGAAAAACATACTGACAACGTTGACGAGGCAAATAAATTTTTATCTGCCTTAACTTTGTTAGAAGATAGTAAGCATATAAGTTGGCACATTGTTCAACATGATTTTAATGAGCCATTAATCTTAACGAAAGAGGTAGCATAAATGATAGATTACAATTTAGTCCTATACATTGGTATAGGACTAATTGTTTTTGGTTTTGTTTTATTTTTAGTATCTGCACATTTTGAAAGACAAGCAGAAATAAAACTTTTTAAACTAGAACAATTAAACAAAGCATTTAGAAAGGCAAAAGAAAATGAGCGACTATAACTGGTGCCATGGTCCTGAGTGTCATACTCAAGAAACACAATCAAGAGTGCGAGGTACTAAGGGCAATAAAGTTTTAAGAACAAGGAGAGTAAAAGTTTATACTGGTCGCAGTATGTTTGGCAATGGTGGTGGTAGTATTTGGGATTACTTTTGTAATCATAGATGCTTAATGGATTACATGTCTAAACATGTTCAGGCAGTTGTTAACATTGCGCCAAGGCGAGAGGCACTTGAAACAAAGATCAAGGACCCCAAGAAAGAAACAAATGAGTACACGCATTGGAGTCGTTGGACCATTGAGAAGAAAGGGGTTGACATGGAATAAATAACCCAGAATATCCCATGCATTAATTGCATACCCTTTCCCACAATATCCCATGCAGAAACTGCATAGCTCACGCTAAAAAATTCTGGGCGGGCCCACCCCAGAAATTTTATAGAGGTACCAGGGCGGGCCCACCCCAAATTGCAAAAACAAACACCCAACCCCCCTAAAAAACAAAAGGGGTCCCAGACTTACTCTTTATTGCTTAATTCAGACAGTTAGTCTATAAGAACAAAAACATATTAGTGATATGCAAGATAGCGAAAATTTTACAAAAAAATATGAGGGTTTGCTACCTGAAGAACAAGCACAATTATTAGAGCTAGAACGTAGCGTTGAATTAGAAGACACTAAACCAAAAATTTCAAAAAATTTTTTAAGTTTTGTAAAATACGTTTGGCCTGAATTTATAAAAGGTTCTCATCATAAAATTATTGGAGAAAAATTTAACGATTTGGCTGAAGGGCGTTGTAAACGTTTAATTGTTAACATGCCACCTAGACACACCAAATCAGAATTTGCATCTTATTTATTACCAGCTTGGATGATTGGAAACAAACCTTCTATGAAAATTATTCAAGCAACTCACACAGCTGATCTTGCAATTGACTTTGGACGTAAAACTAAAAATTTAGTTGATGATCCTAAATACCAAGAATTATTTTCAACAAGACTACAAGAAGATTCTCAAGCTGCCGGTAAATGGAAGACCGAACAAGGGGGTGAATATTTTGCAGCCGGTGTTGGCGGAGCCATTACTGGACGGGGTGCTGATCTTCTAATCATCGATGACCCACACAAAGAACAAGATATTAAAAAAGAAGGTGGTAAGTCTTTTGAGAAAGCTATGAACTGGTATACATCAGGTCCACGTCAACGTTTGCAGCCAGGTGGAATTATTGTAGTCGTCATGACTAGGTGGTCTACAAAAGATATAACAGGAGAATTATTAAAAGCTCAATCAGAAAAAGGATCTGATCAATGGGAGGTTGTTGAATTACCAGCCCTGCTCCCTGATGGAGAGCCCGTGTGGCCTGAGTTTTGGAAGAAGGAAGAGTTGCTTAAAACAAAAGCCTCGATCCCTGTTTCAAATTGGAATGCCCAATATATGCAAGCACCGACTGCAGAAGAAGGTGCCATACTAAAACGAGAGTGGTGGTGTGACTGGGAACAAAAATATCCACCGCCATTAGACTACATCGTGCAATCTTACGATACAGCATTTACTAAAAAAACATCTTCTGACTTTAGTGCTATTACCACGTGGGGTGTCTTTACGACCGAGGACCAGGGACAAAATATAATATTACTTAACGCTTTTAAAGGCAGGTACGAGTTTCCAGAATTAAGACGAATGGCTTATGAAGAGTATATGGATTGGAAACCTGACATGGTTATAATCGAGGCGAAAGCTTCAGGACTACCTTTGACTCACGAGTTGAGGCAAATGGATATCCCAGTTATTAACTTTACTCCTAGCCGAGGAAATGATAAACAGTCAAGAGTAAACTCCGTTGCTCCGCTTTTTGAAAGCGGAAAAATATGGGCGCCTTTGCACGAGCATTTTGCTCAGGAAGTAGTAGAAGAATGTGCATCGTTTCCCTTCGGAGATCATGATGACTACGTCGACAGTACGACACAAGCCATTATGCGAATTAGACAGGGTGGTTTGGTTCGTCATCCTGAAGACTATAAAGAAGAGCCAATTGTAAGAGGACATTTAAAGTATTATGGCTAAAAAAATTATTATCGATGAAATCATTAAAGTATTCTCAAGATTGGGAGGAAATGTAGGAGATGTCCTTGGTACCCGATCCAATATTAATTTTTTAGGTGTAGGTAAAAATACAGAACCATTCTTAGATCAAAGATTAAACACAGAAGCTCTTGGAGTTTTATCCCAGAGTAAAGCAATCGATGAAGCTAAAGGTGCAGTCGGTTTTGCGGTTAGTGATAAACTAAACGATATTCAAGCAGGTAATCTTTTACAAAATTTAAAAAAGATGGAGGAGTTTTATTTACCTCCTGTCAGTCCAGCAAACATTACGGATCTGGGAACAGGGACCAGGAATTTAGATGCAGAAGGTTTAGCATCTTTGAGAGATCCGAGAGGTTTAAGATTTGACGAAGACTCAGGTGTTTTAAAAAGCATGGTTGGAGAAGAAAATGCATCTGGTTTAAGAGTAAATCCTAAAATTAAAAGCGAAGAGATTGATACAACTATTGCAAAAGTAACAGATGATGTAGATCTACCACCACCAGGTTCACGTGGCGGACCAGAAGATATTGCAGCACCTGTGATGAACGTTGAAGACATCATGACTATGCAGGGTAAAGGTGGTATCGATTTTATAGATTTTGTAAGAAGAACAGACCCAGAAGGTGCAGCTAAATTACAAAAAGAAGTTGATAGATTAAATGCAGCAAGTGATGCTGCTGATGCAAGATTTGCAATAGCTAATATGCCCGACGCACCATCTAAACGTGCAAGCGCTAGAGAGTTTTTAAACAACGCTTTAAAAGAAGACGATATTCTTAAAACAAATCTTAACAGCGTAGTATCTGCAGAAGATGTAAAATACATTACTGAAGGTGGAGGCGGTATTATGGGTGATCCATTAATATTGGTTGAAAAATATTTTGGGCCAAGAATTTTAGAGAATCTTCCATCAGGCGGAACTGCCGAAGAGATTGCAATTTTTACAAGAAGAGTTATGAACAATGTAGAAGACGCTGCAGGATTTAAACCTGACGATCCAAGATTCGATAGATTTACTGCACGGTTTATCGATGAAGTACAAGATTTTGCCAAAGGCGGATTAGCTAAGATCCTGGAGGTCTAATGGCTTATCAAAACGTCCTTAATGAACCACATATAAAATATAATCCGGTTAGTAAACTTTACATAGTTACTAGAACAGTTAAAGGTAAAAGTCAGTATGAAGGAGGCATAACTTCATTAACAAAAGCAAAACAAATTAGAGATAAATTTGTAAAAGCATTACCAGCAGAAACTACAGCTCAAACTAATATAAGAACTAAAACTTTTTCAGGAAATTTAGATCCTAAAGAATTAAACAAAGCGTCTAAATTTTTTTATAAAAGAGGTGAAGTAAGTTCTCCGTATTATGAAGATTTACAAAATTTAGAAAAAAGAAAAGTTAGCACTAATGTTAGAAAAGGAGCAACACCTGGAAAATTTAGTGCCAATACCATATTTACTCCACTTAAAAAATCTCAACAAAATAAAATTTTAAAACAATTTCCTGATGCAGATTTTACAATATATAAATATGGATTTAGTCAAGCAGTAGACCCACAAAAATTTGATGCTGTCGGTGATTTTATTGAACGAGGCTATAAACCAGCTTTTTACAACGTTAAAAATTTACCTAAAAAAACACAGGATATAATTGTTGAAGCTTTTGGTAAAGAAGCTGATGAAGCAGGCACGCCGTTAAGGTTTGGTCCTGGAAGAAAATTTGGAGTAAGTCCAAAAGAAAATGCGGTCTTAAATCAACGAATTGGTAATTTTATTAGAGATGCTGGAAAAAACTATCCGTATGCATTTAACTTTGACAAATCTGAAAATTGGATAATTGCTCAAATGGTAAGAGCAGCTAAAACTAATCCTGCCGTTTATAAAGTTCTTAAAAATAATGCAGGCAAAATAATTGGTGCTTCTGAAAATGGTATAAAATATTATCACGTTAATTCTCAGATTGGTAATTTAATTACTAATCACCCTGAAGCTAAAAAAATTTCTAAATTTGTTGAAGTTGCACGAAACGCAAAAGCTAATATTCCAGAAGCTCTTGCAAAAGCATTTCCAAAAGGTTTTGATAGAACTTTATTAAGAAACGATAGGGCTTATACAGATTTATTACAATGGTTAGATAATTCTCAAGGAAGAAGAGTGGTTAAAAATGCTATTGAAGTTCACCATGCCGGAGCAGGTGGAGTAGGCGGTAATCCAGCTTTAGCAAAAGATTTACAGTTATTAACAAGACAAGATAATATAACTGCTAATACAATTAAAAATCAAATTTTAAAAAATGATTTTTCTAGAGTCCAAGAATTAAAAGATAAAGGCATTAGATTAAATGTTGGTGGTAAAGAATATGGAGCTGGTTTTGAAACTGCAGAAAAAGGTTTAAAAAGAATTGAAACACAAGCTGCTATACAATTAGGGGAAAGATTAAAAACAGATCCAAAATTATCTGGTTTTTCTAAATTTCTAGAACAAGATGTTATAGGTTCTAGGACCGCAGTTAGAAATAGCTTAGTTAAAGCCGCTGAAACAAATGAAGGTGGTGTATGTCAAATATTTAGAGCCGAAGGTGGAAGAATTGGTTTTGCTGCAGGAAGTAATTGTGCAAGACAAATGGAAATGGCTTTTGACACAGACCCAGTCAGAACTACAGAACAGATTAATAAAATAAAAACAGTTCCTGAAAAAGTTAAATCTGCAGGAATGGGTTTTTTAAACCTTGTAAAACGTGGTGGTAAGTTTGGTGCATTAGCAGCAGTTGGTGCTGGTGCAGCTGCAATTGTAAAACCATTTATGAATGATGACGTATCCACTTATTTGTCTGACGAAGGACAACAAAAGAATATGTTAAAGTCCATGATCCTCGATCCCATAACCCAACCAGATGAAAAAATTACCGAGGATGAAGTAAACGTATTTGATAAAGCATACTTACCAACTCTAGGTGCAGTAACTGCAGCAGGAGCCATTCCTGGTGGTAAAAGATTATTTGATGTTAGAAAAAGAATGGGAGCTGGTAACATTAGAGCGGCTTTGAGTCCAATAAGAGGTGTACTTGGAAAAGGATTAGCTGCAACAGGAACCCCATTAGGAATTGCTGCATTAGAGCCATTGTATCTTGCTTCACAAATTTCGGAAGGAGATTCATTAGGAGAAATTGCAACAAACCCATTAAACTATTTAGCACCAGCTTTTGCAGGTGGATTATCTAGAGAAGCAACACGTTTTGTTGGACCAACGGCGTCTAAAGTTATGAGACTAGGAATTAGTCCAACTGCATTAAAAACTTTTTCACGTAGATTTGGTTTACCAGGATTAGCTTTGTCCTCTGGTATTAGTGGATTTGAAATGTTACAGAATTATAGAGCAGGAAGAGGACTATTTGATGACGGTTAAGAACAAAACTCTTGTGGCAAATATGCAACATGTTAAATGGAATCAAATCCCACCATTAAAGGGACCTGACTCACAGGGGTTGAATGTTCCTCTAAAACAAGCTACAACAATAAAGAACTCGGAGGATATAAATGGCAGACATAGACAAGTCGCTACCAAACGTAAAAACAGAACTTGAAATACCTAGCGAAGAAGAAATCGCAGTTAAAGAACAAGAAACGATCAACGAACAAGTTGGTCCTGATGATGTACAAGTAACTGAAGAAGAAGATGGTAGTGCTACAATAGATTTTGATCCAGAAGCAGTTAATCAACCTGGAACAGATAGTCACTTCGATAACTTAGCAGAACTATTACCTGAAGATGTTTTAGGTAAATTAGGTTCTGAACTTGCAGCAAATTACATGCAATATAAATCTTCAAGAAAAGATTGGGAAGATAGTTATACAAAAGGTTTAGATTTATTAGGATTTAAATACGAAAACCCAACTCAACCTTTCCAAGGTGCTTCAGGTGCAACACACCCAGTGTTAGCAGAAGCAGTAACACAATTTCAAGCACAAGCTTACAAAGAATTATTACCCGCAAATGGTCCAGTCCATACTAGAATAGTTGGACTAGCTGACAGAGCTAGAGAAGACCAATCAAACAGAGTTAAAGAATTCATGAACTATCAGCTCATGGATGTGATGAAGGAGTATGAACCCGAGTTCGATCAAATGCTTTTTTATCTCCCTCTTAGTGGCTCTGCCTTTAAAAAAGTTTATTACGATGAACTTTTAGGCAGAGCTGTATCAAAATTTGTTCCAGCTGACGATTTAGTTGTGCCTTACACTGCAACATCTTTAGAAGATGCAGAAGCAGTTGTGCATGTAATAAAAATGTCAGAGAATGAATTAAGAAAAAAACAAGTTTCAGGTTTTTATAAAGATATAGAACTAACACCTGGATACAATCAAGAAACAGAAGTAGAAAAAAAAGAAAGAGAATTAGAAGGAATTAAAAAAACTAGAGATGAAGACATCTTTACTATTTTAGAAATTCATACCGACTTAGATTTAGAAGGTTTTGAAGATAAAGATTCACAAAACGAACCAACAGGAATTAAACTTCCTTACATTGTGACTCTTGAAATGGGTAATAGAACAATATTATCAATTAGACGTAACTATCAAGCTAACGATCCGCAAAAACTTAAAATAGATTACTTTGTACATTTTAAATTTTTACCTGGAATGGGCTTTTATGGTTTTGGTTTAATTCATATGATCGGTGGTTTGTCTAGAACGGCAACTACTGCACTAAGACAATTGTTAGATGCGGGTACGTTAAGTAATTTACCTGCAGGATTTAAACAACGAGGAATACGAGTAAGAGACGAAGCGCAAGCTATACAACCCGGCGAATTCAGAGATGTAGATGCACCTGGAGGAAGTATCAAAGATGCATTTATGCCTTTACCTTTTAAAGAACCTTCACCAACTTTATTACAGTTGATGGGTATAGTGGTACAGGCAGGGCAACGATTTGCCGCCATAGCTGACATGCAGGTCGGTGACGGCAACCAACAAGCAGCTGTTGGTACGACTATAGCTCTCTTAGAACGTGGTTCGAGAGTCATGTCAGCCATACATAAGAGATTGTATGTGGCGATGAAGTGTGAGTTTAAATTGTTAGCAGGAGTTTTTAAAACTTATCTGCCTCAAGAGTATCCTTATGACGTAGTTGGAGGTCAAAGAAATATAAAAGTTGCAGATTTTGATGACAAAATAGATATTATTCCAGTTGCAGACCCAAATATCTTCTCTCAATCGCAAAGAATTAGTTTAGCACAAACAGAATTACAACTTGCAATGTCAAATCCGCAAATGCACAACTTGTATGAAGCGTTTTATGCAATGTATTCGGCAATTGGTGTAAAAAATATTGATAAAATTTTACCACCACCGCCAAGACCCACTCCAATGGACCCTGCAGCAGAAAATATTATGGCAATGAGTGGAAAACCATTCCAAGCTTTCAAAGGACAAGACCATCAAGCGCATATTACAACCCATTTAAACTTTATGGCGTCTAATATTGCCCGAAATGCACCTCCGGTTATGGCTGCATTGGAAAAAAACATTTTTGAACACATTTCTTTGATGGCACAAGAGCAATTAGAGGTAGAATTTAGAGACGAGATACAACAATTAACACAAATGCAACAAATGGTGCAACAAAACCCAATGTTACAACAAGATCCGCAGTATCAACAACAAATTATGTCTCTTTCAATGAGTTTAGAGTCAAGAAAAGCAAAATTAATTGCAGAAATGACTCAAGAATTTAAAGAAGAAGAAAATAAAATTATGGGTGAGTTTGGAAACGACCCAATTGCTAAATTAAAAGCAAGAGAACTAGATTTAAGAGCTATGGATGACACAATCAAACGTGATCAAGACCAAGAAAAAATTGATTTAGATAAATCTAAACAATTAATGGGTCAACAACAGTTTGATGAAAAACTACAACAAAACGAAGAATTAGCTGAACTAAGAGCTGATACGTCACTAACCAAACAAATGATGTCTCAAGAGGCCAAAATGGTTAATGATATGATGAAACAAGCAGATGTTAGGATCTTGAAAGGCCCTAAAAGATAGTATATAAACTAATAAGGAGAAAACTATGGGAAAAGGAAAAACATTCTTTACAAAAAACAATCCAAGATATGTTGGAGAAGTTGTATCTGATACACCAAAAGCAGATGCAAAAAACACTCTTTCAATTAACGCGGATGGTTATGCACAAGAAGTTGAAGTTAAAATTCCTCAAGGTGAACCAACTGTAAATAAAGTTGGTGGCCAAAGAAGAATGTTAGCTTCTAAAAAGTCTACTGTTAAGTGGTACTAGTATGTGGTTGTCGGCAATTAAATTAGCCGTTTCTGCTGGTAGTAAAATTTACGCTAACAAGCAGCGAACGAAGATGGCTATGTCAGATGCACAATTGATGCATGCTACTAAAATGGCCCAAGGAGAGGAAGCTTACCAGGGAAAACTTCTAGAAGCCCGTCAAGCAGACTACAAGGACGAAGCCGTTTTGGTGGTACTCACGTTGCCCATCGCGGTGCTCGCATATGCAGTTTGGTCAGACGATCCGGGTGCTATGGATAAAGTAAATGTATTCTTTGAGCATTTCGCGGCACTCCCCCAATGGTTCACTAATTTATGGATCCTTGTGGTTGCGTCGATTTATGGTATAAAGGGAACACAAATTTTTAGAAACGGAGGCAAAAAATAATGAGCAAAAAATCTAGAAAAAGAAATAAAAAAATTCTAGCGACTCTTGCTGCTATTGGAACTGGGTTAGCTTTAGCTAACAGAGGTAAAGGCACAGAAATGTCAAACATTGAAGTTGATAGTGGAAGAGGCGGAGATAGCTCTAGTGCAAAATCAAGAATTGCCGCAAATGTTGTAAATAATGCATCAAGCGTTTATCCTGATGCGATTATGAGAGGTGGTAAAGGTGCAGTTATACCTAGTGACTTACCAGTAACATCAGCTAACGTTCAAAGAGGTTTGGTAGAACCACCATTAAAAAGAATGCAAAAAAAATACAGAGATCCAAATTTTGGTTTAGATTATGAATTTGCTGCGAAAGATGGTGGAAGAGTTAGTCACAAAAAAGGCGGAAGAGTTAAAGGTGCCGGTTGTGCTAAACGTGGTTTTGGAAGAGCATTTAAAGGAGGAAAATAATATGAGACAAAATGGAGTAAGACCAGCAAGATTCAGATTTAAAGTCGGTGGACGTGTTGGTAAAATGGGTGGTGGATCTATGTCCACTGCTAGAAGAGACATGAGATCTGGCTACTATCCATCAGATATGGGTATGGAAGGTGGAGCTATGATGAAAAAAGGTGGCCGTGTTAAGAAAAAGAAACAAGGTTACAAAGATAGAAAAGATGAATCTATCGCAATGAGAATTCGTAAGAAAAGAACTAAGAAGCAATTAAAAGCATCTAGAGATGAGTCTTACGGAAGATTTGGAAGCAAAGCTAAAAAATCTGGCAAAATAAATAGATAATGATTAAAAAAATTATTGAAAAATTTTTTGGTAGATTTTGTAGATGTAAAGTTGAAGTAAAAAACATCTGTGAGCATGCGAACCGAGTTTCTAAAACTGTTAAGTATTGCATAGATTGCAAACTAGTTTTAGATGAAAGTTAAAAGGAGAAACATATGAACAAACGTTTTGGATCAGGTGATGGAAAAATCACTTCATACGAAAAGAAAAGAGGAATGGCTATAGCTAAAGCTACAGGCAATCCTTACAAAGCAGGTGGAAGAGCTACACTTAAAAAAGGTGGTAGCGCTTATCACACGACTAAAGATGGTAGAAGAGTTAAAAAAGGACTTTACTACTATATGAACAAAAGAAAGAAAGCAGGTACAAGCAGACCAGGTAAGGGAACTGTAAGTTCTAAAGCATTAAAAAGATCGGCTAAAACTGCTAAGAAGGCATAATGCGTAAAGCTGACAATATGCCAGCTAGAAACAAAAAGAACTTCAGACCTACGAAGTCTGGAGCAGGCATGACACGAGCTGGTGTTGCTGCCTACCGAAGAAAAAATCCCGGCTCAAAGTTAAAAACAGCTGTGACTGGCAAAGTTAAAAAAGGGTCCGCTGCCGCTAAAAGGCGAAAATCTTACTGCGCAAGAAGTGCAGGTCAAATGAAACAATTTCCTAAAGCTGCGGCCAATCCAAATTCGAGACTTCGACAGGCACGTAGAAGATGGAAATGTTAAATGAGAAATGTTTTATTAGACGCTTTAGAAGATAGATATCAAGCAATTATATCAGAAGCAGACGCTACAATTAAAATATACTTAGAACATCCTGTAGGTATTGGTGAGCATCCACAACATCTAGATGAGATAGACAAACTATTTCAAAAGATAGCAGACGCTCAAGAAAAACTTAATACTTTAAAAGATTTTAGAGGAGAAAGAAATGCCCTTTAGATCTGAAAAACAACGTAAATATTTATTTGCAAAAAAGCCTACCATTGCAAAAAAATGGAGTAAAAAATACGGTAGCAAAATAATAAAGAAAAGGAAAAAGAAATAATGGATGATGTAACTTTTATAGACAAAATAAGAAAAATTATCAAAATGAGACATGATGATGTGGTGGCAACCATGGCTTCTGGTGGTGTTGACAATATGGAGAAATACCAGTATATGTTAGGACAGATACGAACATATCAGTATTTAAGTCAGGAAATATCCAGCCTGCTAAATAAAAAGGAGCAACATGACAAAGACGGAACAGTTATCAACATCAACTCAAAAACCAAAGATTGAGTTACCAAACAAAACATTAGTTGGTGTAAAACCAACCAAAAAAACAGAAATTAACGAATCATCAAAATTACCCAAGCCAACAGGTTGGAGAATTTTAGTTTTACCTTTTAAACAAAAAGAAAAAACTAAAGGTGGAATTTTATTAGCAGACGAAACAGTAGAGCGATCACAAGTAGCATCAACTTGTGGTTTAGTTTTAGATATGGGCCCACACTGCTATGATAAAGAAAGATATCCAGAGGGTCCCTGGTGCAAGAAAGGTGATTGGATTATCTTTGCAAGATATGCC
>VTLG01014954.1_pt1 | contig 20502 bp, 28 predicted proteins | sample 4694571 | NCBI WGS metagenome assembly VTLG01 (sample SAMN12604809, study PRJNA352737) | marine metagenome | biome: ENVO:00000447; feature: ENVO:00000209|ENVO:00000569|ENVO:01000036; material: ENVO:00002151; isolation source: viral sequences binned using virsorter ... | reverse complement strand
AACTCCATTACCTGCATTAAATACAGCTAAATTAGTTCCATCAGTTTTTTCTATTACTATTGCGGTTCCATCAGTTTGAATGTTTAAGTTTCCAGTTCCTGCGTCAGCTATATAGCTATTAGAACCATCGTGATAAATCTCTAAATCTGAACCAGCTCCAAAGATGGCTTTTGCATTGTCAGCAAAAGTTGCATTACCTGCGTGAGCTGTTGTAGATGCAAAGTCTACAGCACCATCTATATCTACTATGTCTAGGTTAGTCGTGCCGTCTACGTCTATATCGCCTGAGATGTCTAGTGAAGCCGCAGTAATAGAACTACTAAAAGTAGCTGCTGCTGCAAAAGTAGTGCCACCGCCATCTGCGATTGTTATAGCATCATCACCATCTGTATATTCTATGAGAGGTGTTTGTATTGAAGAAGATGTTTCTATAATTCCACTTGTTTGCAAATTTAAAGAGGCAAAAGCATCTATCATTGCTCCACCAGAACCTGCACCATCTGCATAAATTGCTTTAGTTTTACCAGAAGGTATAGTTACTGTAGCTCCACTTCCTTGTTTAATAATTATAGATTGAGAACCACTTGTTCCATTTTCTATAATCCATAATTTTGAAACTGTATTTGGACCTATAGTAATAGTACAAGTAGAATCTAATGTACCTGTATATTTAAGAAATATTGATCTACCTGGATCGGTAGCTCCATCTGCTATAGTAGTTGTATGAGTGTCAGCGTTTGTAGTTATGCCTTCTGTGCCATAACTAAAAGCTTCAGCAATTAATTCAAGATTGGTATTTGTTGTATCACCCCAAGTACCACTACCATCTCCAGTAGCCATCTCGTTTAATCTTAAGTCATTTACATATGAACTTGCCATTTTATTTCCTCGTAAAAATTATACTTTATTTTTTATGCAACTTCACTCCAGTCAGGAGTTTGTGATGCTGTTATTGTTGAATAATTAGGTGTTTGTGTTGTTGTTATATTTTGATAATTAGGTGTTTGTGATGTATCTATAAGACCCCAAACATTTACTCCTTGTATATCAGTTGTTGCATTTAATCCTTCAACTACTATTAAAGCTTTACTAATAGTAGTAATAGTGCCTATTGATGTTGTTCCTACATTACCTGATACTGTAATATTATTATCAGATGTTGTAGTTACAGAACCTAAATTAGATGTTAATGATATTCCAGTAGGAACTATAACAGCCGAAGCTTTTACAATTTCATCTCCAACTTCTAATGTTGTTGCTACTGCAGAAACACCTGTTACTGCTGCACCTGCTGTAATTGCATTACCTAGTGCTGAAGTACCTGCATTTCCTGTTACAGAAGTATTTGCTTCTGCTAGAACAGTTTCATTTCCTAAAGCTGATGTACCTAAATTTGTTGCTGCTGTTATATTTGCTTCAGCAACTATAGTTTCATTGCCTAAAGTTGATGTTGCACTTAAACCTGTTACTGCTATTAATGCTGTAGCTACAACAGTTTCACTGCCAAGAGTTGCTGTGCCAGAAACTCCTGTAACGACTACAGGTATTGGTTCTCCAAAGGTTAATTGACCCCAGGTACCTCTACCCCAGCCTGTTACGTTAGCCATTTTAGGCTATTCTAATAATTGCGTTTGAAGCGTCTGCTGCTGGAAATTGAATAGTAAAGTCGCCATTAGTTGATGTTTTATCTCCACCAAAATCTAATACACATACTGAAGGATCACTAGTTGCAGCTTCATTATAAATTAATGCACCTCTAGCTGTTATAGTAGCTGTGCTAAATGTTAAATCATTAAAATCAGTTAATGCAGTTGTACCAGATGTTGTAGGTGTTACGCTTGTTAAAAACGCACCTTTTGCTGTATATCCTGTACCGCTTGTTTCATTACTTGAAGTATATGCAGTAGTAGACGCACCTAAAGAAGCACTACTTGTATAAAGTGCTAACTTAAATTGGTCACTTGCTGCTGTAAAATTATGAACACCTTTTAAAATTTCTGCTTTAAATGATGTGCACATTGCTTGTGATATTGCCATTATATTCTCCTTATAATATCAGCCATTTGTTTATGACCTTGTTTTTCTAATAAACCTGCTACTGTTGACCTATCACTTGCAATAGCTTGTTTCATATATAATAAAATTACTTGTTGTATTGTATCTTTAAAAGCTTCTGCCTGGGCTTTTACCATAGGGTCTGCATTATCACTAATACTTACAATTTTATTTACTATTCTTTCTGTCCAATATTCTGGACTTAAACCTTTATTATTGGTTGTTTCTACATTTACAGTTCCTATTACTGGTTTTACATCTACACTAAACATTATGTTACCTGTTGTCTAACTGGACCACTTCTATAATTATCTTTTGTATTTTTTCCTTCAGCAAATACTTTTAATCTATCTATTGCTTGTTGAAATCTTTTTTCATAATTAGCCATAATATCTGGTTCACCTTTCATAAAAGTATATGCCTCTAATAATGATCCATATAATAAACAATCTGGTGCATTAGTTCCTAAATAACTTGTTCCATCACTACTTGTTGTTATTGATGTTGGAGTATATTCATAATGCAATTCTGCAGTAAAATTTGCATTTGGTGTTGGAGCAACTATAAAACTATCTTCGTCAAATCTTGCATAATATTTAGGAACACCTGTTGTAGAACTGCTTGGGTAAGCTTCTCTAATAAATGCTACATCTTTATATAACAACATTTCATATCCACTATTATCTACAGCTAGTGAATGTGAAGATAAAAAATCTGTAGGCACAGATAAATATTGATTATTTGATGTTAAAGTTCCTGTAACATTTTTTCTAAATACTGGAAGCGATACAAGTTTTTGTATTCTATCTTCTGTATTAACTATAAATTCATCTAAATAACTTACAAATGTAGACTCTGTGTTATTAGTATAATCTTGTATTGCTGATTTTAATGTTGTAAATGTCAAAGCCATTATTCTGTACTCACTGTAACTTTTCCTACTTCAGATGTTAGTATTAAGCCTATGCCTGTTACTGGGTCAAATCCAAAATAAGTGGTTGATTCTTTTCTTCCTCTATCTACTCTTGGATTAAATAATGCTTGATTATCTGCTGTATCTACTTCTCCTAATTTATATTGAGGATGATCTACATCAAAACATTCACTACAAACTCTTAATCCATTACGAATACTATCTTGTACTTCGTATTTTAAATCATTTAATTTATAAGTAAAACCGCATCTATCGCAGTCACCTAATGCTTTTTTACCTACTGCGTACATTAGTAAGAACTCAAATCAGGAACAAATCTAATTGCTGCCCTTTCTCTATCTGCATCACTTACTTCGTTCCAAAGTTCATCATATCTTTGTTTAATCATTGGAACTCTATTTTGTGCTTCTGGCATTTTACAAGCTAAATTATATGCAAGTGCATAAGTTAAACAAGGAAGATATCTTCCAGGAACATCTGCATTATTGCTAGCTGGATTGCCAGCATCTTCAATTCTTTTAACATAATCATAAACAAGTGTATATGTTTCAGCAGAATCAGGTGTTGACCATAATACAATATTGTTAGTGCTAGTACCTTTATCTATATAAAATTGTGTAGGTTTTGATTGCAGTAATTTAACAGCTTGATGATTATATTCTGTTCTAGAAATTCTATTTAATCTTTGATCAAATTGTTCAGAAGTATCGCCTGCATTTGTTCTTATAAATGCATCTACTACTTCTAATGCACTTGAAGGTAAAGCATAGCTACTTGTGCCAGCAGTAAGGGTTTGTGTTCCTTGTTCTATTTTCCAAAGATTTAATCCTTTATTTTGCCATTCTAAAAAAATAAGATTTAGAGCTCTTTTAGCTCCTCTATAGTCATAGCCTGAGCGTAACTCACTACCGCATAAATCATAGGCTTCTTCCATAATATCGCCTAAGTCTAATGTAAATGCTGTTGTTCCACTTGTCGCCATTATTTATCCTTTATTAACACTTCCACCTTCTACGAGCCTGTCTAATTCTTGAATTAGGATCGTTTCTAGTTTTAGCTGAACTTCTTTTAAGTTGACCTAAAGACCTTGCACAATAAGATTTTCTGCGTTTAGCAGCTTTACTACCTTTTTTTACTTTACCTGTAACTGCTGTTTTTAACTTAGAGCCAGGGTTTAATCTTCTATAAGCTTTAACCCCAGCTTTAGTCATGCCAGCACCAGATTTAGTAGAACGAAAGTTCTTTTTATTTCTAGCAGGCATCTTAGCCTCTTTTCTTATTGGCATTAGTATTTAATTAAGACTTTCCGCCTCTAGCCATACCTTTAGACCTTTTCTTTTTTAGAGCTGGTTCACTAGTTAAACCACCACCAAACATTTTTTTAACATAGTCTTTGTATTGCATGACGCTTTTTTCTTTACCAATTTCAACGCCTGTTTTGCCGCCATTAGACATATATTTTGATGACTTTCCACCGCCTGCCATATATTTAGATTTTTTCATAATTCACCTATTTTTTTGTTACAGTTTTTTTCTTAACTGAAGTTTTTTTCTTAGTTGTTGTTTTTTTCTTAGCTGGTTTTTTACCACCAACATAAGCTTCATTAATATCTGGAGTAGAAGGATCATCGCCAATAAGTTGACCTTTAGCATTTCTTGCTCTTTCACCATTCATTTCATCACACTTACGTTCTGCATCTTCTAAATCTGGGTCTGGACCAAATATTGGTCTATAGATACCATCTTCGTCTAATCTTAAAACTTTATATTGTGCTGGAAATTCTCCAGTTTCTGCTATTACAAATTGTTTAGCCATAATTTCTCCTATTAATCAGAATACACTTTTACCATTTCTAAAGTAATGGAATAAGTGTCTCCTGAGCTATGTCCTTTTGTAGTAAATAAGATATCTCCATTTTTACCACTACCTGCGTTATTTGGAAGTCCACCAAAATCTTTAAAGTCCATATGTCCATTACTACTTTCAGCTAATTCTACTAATAAAACATTAGTACTAGCATTTAAAAATAATTGAACAGACATACCTACGATAGCATGACTTACACGCATTACTCTAACTTCTGAACAAGCTGTTCCTTCAGAGTTTGCAGCTAAGGCAGATACATCTACCTTAGCTACTGCGGATTCTCCTGTGCCATCGCTGACATTTGTAAACTTCATAACACAATTTCTTTCACCATCAATGATGGTTTGTGATGTTACTGCGTCAGCCATATTTTACTCCTTACTCAAATGGAGTAGCTAAAGTACCATCACCATGAAGAAACGCTTCACAATGCCAAACTGCAGCTGTTGTTGCTTTTAGTCGAATAATTCCACCGACTGCCCAGCCTTGTGCTGCTGATCCTAAATCAATAGTATCGTCATCACTAGCATCAGGTATAAAAGTATTAGTGTCTCCAGCTGTTGCTGGGTCAAAAATTTGTGCAAATCCTGAATATAAATCACTTGTATTTTCTGTGTTTATTTGTCCTGCACCTGTAAAAGTTGTTCCTACAATAAATGTATATTGTAATCCTGCTGCTGCAGTAGGTAATGTTACAACAATACCTGCTGCTCTATTTAAAGTAAAAACAGAACCTGATTGTGCTGCTGTTACGCTATAAGTAGCATCTTCAACAGAAACAATATTATCGTAATTTAAAACATATCCTGAAGTAGTTATGTTTCCACTAGTATCTACATCTAAATTTGTAGTAATAGCACCTGTAGTTGAACTTTTGGTAATTTGTTCAAAACCACCTTCGGACCTTACTGGTCCATTAAATGTTGTATTAGCCATTTTATTCCTCCTAAAGGAAAGTATCTATCATCTTGGCAAAGTCTGCTAGGGCAGTTGATAGATAATTAAAAAAATTCCCTAGATAAAAAAGGGAGCCGAAGCTCCCTTTAAAGTTCTTACGAACTACCTGGTGAACCGAAAATACCTAGCGGATCAGATACTCCAAAGGAATATCTTTCTCTAGCTTTGTATCTTACATTACCAGTGTCGAAATCGCCATCCATAGTGGTTGACATTGGAGCACGAACAAAATGTTTCATGCCATCAGGAACATCAGTCATAATAAAGAAAGCATTAGTATCAGTTAAATAATGATTAACTGAATAACCTTCTGGTATTACACCATTAGTTTTGATTGCATTAATATCATTATCAGCAGTTCCTACTCTGTAATCACTTTGTAACAAACGAGTTGCTACGAACTGAAGATCAGATGGGATTATAAGCTTTCTAGCTTTTGCTGAAATTTTAAGTCCTCTTTCGTCTGTCCACTTGCCGATTTGAATAATTGCATCTTCTAAAGATGTTTCATTCAAGTCTGCTGCTACAGAAGGTCTATTACTATTAGTTCCGCCACTTACAAGTGGGTGAGCTGTGCTAAATAAAGCGACATCATCACCAGATTTAAAAGCAGTTGAGAATCCATTGTTTAATGGATAAGCTGCTTTTACTTGTTTTGTGTAAGACATTGCACGAGCAAGTGCTTTAGTATATCTAGCAGAAACTGAAACATAAAGATTATCTTCCATTGCTTCTTCTGTAATACTAAAACCTAAGCCTACAGTTTCATGTGTATACCTTGCTACGAATGATTCTTGAGCAGTATCGTAACTGATACTTGACCCTTCATTCTTTACAGGTGCTGCACCGAAACCAGACAACTTGAGTTCTTCTTCAAATGATCTTTCAGAATTCTCTGTTGTATATATAGCTTCATGTTCGTTTTCATAACGATTATATTCTTCACCGAATAATGCGTTAAGTCCAGGTAAGAGTTGATGTAACTCTTGAGCTCTTGAAATAGCTGCCATGATTTATCTCCTATTAACCTATACCAGTTGTGTTTAGCAACTGATGACCGACATTAAACATTACTAATACATCTGTGTAAGCATCGCCAACAGCACTATCAGGACCATCGACAAAGCCAATAATCTTAACAGGTAGTGTTGCTGTAGTTGCTACAGTTGATATATCAACCGAATTTTTGCTTCTACCGATAGCAGTTGAACCAGCAGTTTGCACAACAGCACAGTTCTTACCAAGATCATCTTGGTCAGCTGCACCATCGCATTGCATTTGCATGATTACAAAAGGATCAGTACAAACATACGCTGTAATATCATCCGCAGCTGTTGAAGCTGGGAAATATTGATTAGGCGTAAATTGTTTGGTATTAGGGTCAGTGTACGCACACCCAAGAAAAACACCTATTGGTGTTAATGCTGTAGTACCAGTGTCTTTTTGGACAGTAGTATTTGGATTATCGTCACCCCACTTAACAAAATCACCATAAAAAATTGAAGTGCCATAAGCATTTTTAATTTTGTAATGTGTGACTTTATTAGTAAAAGCTGCACCGACAATAGTACCATTTGTTGAGGCTCCAAAAGGAGTCGCAGTTGATGACATAATTGTCTCCTATTTAATAAATTAATATATAGGATTAAGAATCTTTACCAAATGTTGTTCTTGATTTTCTTTCAAACACTTCTTTGGTAGCCATTCTAGAATCCTGATCTTTAAAATAAGTGTTATCTACAGATTCCAATTGTTGAGACGCTATATTATCAAAATATTTATCTCTAGCTTCCGCTTTTGCTTTTGGCATCTTGCATAACAGTTGTCCACCAATTTCAACATTACCTTTAGCTGACCATTCTGAATTGTGGTCCATCATGTGAATTTGAAGTTCTGGGTGATCCTCTAATCTACAAGGCTCCCATCCTTCTCTTAACTTTCTGGACACATTAGGATTATCAGTTTGACCTAAAAGGCTAGTTCTAATATACCTAAATACCCATCCGTCTTGTTCAGTAGGTGTTGGTAAGTTTGATGGATTTTCCCAGCTTTGTATACGCTGAGAAGCCTCTCGGCTTTCTATTTCCCTAGGGGTACGCTCTGATGCTTGCTCTTCGCTAGCATTTTGTATTTCTTTATCTATTTCGGACATTTAAGACTCCTTTAATAGTTGATTTGCATACTGCTCTGGAGTTATATTAAGTCTACGAGCTATGGAGACTTGACTCTGAGTCAGATGGATTTTGCGAGGATTTTTATTACTGTTCCTCGTAGCAGGTGCGACAGGATTTGATACCTGTCTTTTATTTGATGTAACTTCAACTTCTTCTGTTTCAACAGAATTTGTTTCTGGTACACCAAAAAAACTTGGAAATTGTTGACGCATAGAACTATCAACTTGTTCATAATATTCTTGCGATTTACTAGCAGGGTCTATACCCTTAGCTTGTAAAGATTGATCTACATACATAGCATAAGAAGTCATTTCCTTGTGTATAGGTTCACTACCCATAAACCAAGGATTTTTTTGTGACCACCTATCCATATCTGGATCATCTTGTTTTACAACTTGTGGTTGTTGTGCTGGTTCTACATATTGTGATGCAATATTATTTTGCATTGTTTGTGCGTAATTACCAGCTTGTTGTTCTGCAAGTGTAGCTTGTGCAAGTTCAGCTTGTGCAGTAGACATAGCATCTGCATCACCTTCTTCATAAGCTTTCTTAAATGTTTGTTGTGCATTATGTTTTGCCCATTGTGCATTATTAAGTGCTTGTTGGTTTAATACATCGCCACCTTGATCTACAACTGTTTTTAATCTTTGATTTTCTGACATTAAATTTTGTAATGCCTTTACCGCTTCCTGAGACTCTCTTAAAGCTTGTTCTTTAGCTCTACGTTCTTCATGGTATTCATATTTGATTTTGCTAATTCTATCGCCAGCTCTTTTGCTGTAATCTGTAATTTCTTTATCGATAGTATCATCATCAACATCAGGTTCATTTGTTTCTACTTTTGGAGGTCTTCTATCTTCCTCAGGAGTATCATCTAAAACTTCTATTTCTACTTGATCACTAGGATTAGTATTTATTTCAGTTTTAACTCCAAAAAATTTTTCTTCTTGTAATTCTGTTTCTTGTGCTACTTCGTTTGCTTCACTCATGCTCTAACTACTCCTGTAGGATCATCAACGACTGCTTCCACAGTATCGTCATTAATTAAACGAAACTCTTTACCATACATTTTCATGCGAGTGCCAGAATAAGCACGAAATATTACCCAGTCACCTTCTTTACACCAAGGTCCTGTTAGGAACCTTTTTTTATCACAGTAAGCTTCTGAACCTAGTTTTAAAACATAACCACAAATATTTGAAGTTTCTTCATCTGTTTTAATTTGATTAGATTTAATAATACCACTATCAGAAAAGGTTTCTGTTGCTACAGGCATAGCTATAAGTATTTTCCAACCTTTAGGAACTGGAAGTTGACTTTTTACTTCAGCACTAACCTCTGGTTTTTCAACACTATCTGGTTTTGGTGTTTTTATTTCTTGTTTTTTTTCACTCATATTTTGCACGACTTTAAGGTGTCGAGTTCCTATTGTTTTATGTGTTGTTCTTTCCAGTCAAGAACTTCACGCTCTGCAAGGGCTAAACCCTCGATAACTCCTGTTATTCTTTTATAATCAGAAAAGTCTTTACAACCTCCTGTAGATATATGATCTGAACATTCATTCATCAACTCTCTTATTTTTTTAACTAAGAAAGTAGAAAGTGATTGCTCTTTAATATCATTTATCATTCAGATTGATATCTTTTACTATATCTTTAGCAATGTCAAGACCTAGTTTGAAATCATCTGTAGATTTTTTATTTTTGTTTTCTTCTCTATCTAGCAAATCGCTAGCAATACGCTGTCCAACATTAAGACCAGTTGCTTCTTGTTGTGCTTTAATTCTAGCTTCTTCTAACTCTTTATTAGTTTTAAGTCTAGCAGCATCAATCATTATTTTTGATTCATCTATTTGTTGCTTATTCTTAACTTGAGTTTCTTTAATTTCTAACTCTTTTTGTTTCGCTAGTATTAATGGGTCTTGAGCTTGTTCTTGTATTCTTGCTTGTTCAGCTTTTGCTGCATTTGTGCTAGCAACTCTTTGTGCTGCTTCAGCAACTAATTCAGATATACGTTTTTCTACATCTGCTGGTAGAGGTTCTCCTATTGGAGGCAACTCTATACCCATTTCTCTTTCAACTTGTTCTCTAAACTGTAATGCAAGATGTTGCATAATATAATCTGAACCAGCACTTTGAATACTTTGAGCATTAGGACTTTGTTGTAACTTAGCCATAACATTAGGGTCTTGTTGAGCAGAAGATAGAACTTGTATGTGAGCTTCATGGTCTTGGAACTCATATGCTTGTACTGGTTTACCATTAAGTATATTTTGTACTGCTGTAACTGGATCAACTGGTGCTACATCTTCTTGTGGAGGCACAATGTTATCAACATCTTTAATACCTAATACTTCAAGCATTTGTCTATGTAGCTCACCTTGATTATATAAATTTGGTGCTTGTTGTGCTAATTGCATTGCAGCTTGATACTGCATAATTCTTTGAGCCATTGTAGCTGCATTAGGATCAGATACTGGTAATACATCTACTCTTGCATCAAAATCCTGTAATTTAATTTGTTCACCTGCTTCAGTTTCATAAGGATATTGAGGTTCTGTAAAATCTGTAATTATATTTACAAGTATCTCAAACTCTCTTTTCATAGAAGCATGAAGTCTTGCTTGAACAGCACTCATTACTTTCATGTTTCTTTCTAATAATGCTAATGTTGTTCCAACAGGTGCCTGACTATTCATGTCAGATGTTTTCATTTCGGCTATGCTAGCAAACTTTTTGCCTTCTTCTACTATGTTACCTAGTAATGAGAATAAAGTTGCTGAAGGTTCTTTATATGGTAAAAAGGCTATATTATCTCTAATAGCACCACCTGGAACATCTACATCTCTAAATTCACCTGGCATAATCGGACTATCATCACCTTTTATACGCAGACCTCTAGCCTTTAAACCACCTGGCAAGTTACTTAAAGTACCTGCATCTACTAATTGTCTTAGTATTGATGTTGCTGATTTAGCTAATCCACCAATCATATGTATTAAACCAAAGCCATAAAAACCTAATCCTGGTAAATATTGATAATGAACAAAGTGCATCCTTCTTAATTTTGCAACATCATCTTCGTAATAGTTTCTTCTAATGCTAAGAATAATGCCTGAAGGAAAATCTATTGTTACTACATATGGTAATGCTATACCAGTAGGTTCGCCATTTTGTCCTACGTCTTCAAAACCTTTTAAATCTAAATCTACCTGCATTTCAAGTAGAGTATGTCTAGTGTCATAAGTATAACTTTCTGATTCACCAGTCATTTCATTATATTTTTTAGTAATATCTGAAGGATTAGGTGTACTATCAGGTAGCTCTACATCTTTATAAAAACCACTAACTTGCATTTTTCTTATGTCATTAGCTGACTTTTTCATTACATGCGTAGCTCTTTCACAAGTTTCTAAATCACTTGCACCATAATTAACTACAACATCTTCTGCTGGTACAAATATACCGCTTGGTCTGTTTAATGTGGGATCAAAGTAAACTTTTCTAAAAGCAGAACCAGCAAGAGGAAGAGAAAATAACATTTTTTCAGTCTCACTTCTGTATTCTTTCATTTCATAAGTAAGCAAGTAGTTTAAATAATCTTGCACTCTTTGACTTTGTTTTTCTTTTTCTGAAGTAATTGTGCCTACAATTTTAGTTCTAACTGGACCAGAAGCAGGAAATATCTCTGATATAGCCTGTGATTGAAACTTAACTACAGCTTCACTTAACATTGGATGAAAGACTCCACAAGCTCCTGCCCATGGTGTAGTTCTTTCTTCTATCTTTAAACCAAGTTGATCTAAACCTTTTGTATAACTTTCTTCCCAATCTGATCTTGATTCTTTATCAGAATTAAAAGCACCTATTAATTCATTACCAATGCTTTCAAGTTCATCATCATCTATAAATTCTACTAGGTTAGAATTAAAGTCTGGTCTTCCCATATTGGGAGCACTAGGATCAAAGTCTATAATCATGCCTCCATCTTCAGTTTCTGTTGTAACTGAATCTGGGACTTCTTCTATATCAATGTCTAAACCTTCTTGAGGTTCCATTTCTATTAAACCATCTATTGGTGTAGCTGGTTCAAACTGTTTGTCTATAGCCAATATACTCTCCTAGTAATAATCTGCTGTTCGATTGTGTTCTAATGGTTCATCTTCTTCATCTGAATCTAAAGGCACAAAACCACCTTGTCTAAATCTTAATAAAGCTTGCGTACTGCTATCAACTAAATCGTCATGTTCCATATTAGGAAATCCAGCAAACTCTTCTATAACTTCTTCTGCCCATCTAGTTTCTGGTGCCCAAACAACTCCTGAAGCAAAAAGATCAGATACAGCATTAACTCTAGATATTTTATCATTACCACGACTAGGTGTATATTCTTGTACTGGTATGCCTATTGCTCTTAATTCAAAGATCAATGGTAATCCAGCAGCCTTAGCCTCTACAATGAAAGCATCAGGCTTATAATCATTATACCTATCCATAGCTATTTTCTTTAAATCTGGGAACTCTAGACGCTCTTTATAAGCATCTAAGAGTATTAAGTTGGGTGCTACTAAACCTTCATCGTTTTCTTTATAGAAAACACCCCATGTGGTACATGCGGAGTAGTCAGCTCTTTGATTTTTAAGAAAAGCTGTGTCCCATGATTGAATAATAAACTCACAGTCAGGTGGATTTCTACCTTCCCATGTTCTCCACCATTCTCTTTTAACTAAAGCACCCTCTTCAGATGTAGGGTCTTGTTGATACTGAGCCATCCACTTAGAACTAGGCAATTCAGCCTTCAAAGCTTCTAACTCTTCTAATTTCCAAAAGGCATCCCATAAAGGTTTACCAGAGGGTAAAATCGCAGGGAGTTCTATAACTTCCCATTGATCGGCTCCGCCACGTTTTATGCTAGCATCTACAACTTGACCTGTTAGGTCTTTGTTATGCCATCTAGTCATCACCACAACAATAGCACCATTAGGCTGTAAACGCTGTCGAGGACCAGATGTATACCATTCATAGGTACGATTAAAAACATTTATATCTGAACTCGCACCTTCTTGTTCTGAGTGCGGGTCATCAATGATAAGCAAGTCAGCACCTTTACCAGTAACTGCACCACCTACACCGATAGCAAAGTATTCACCACCTTTGTTCGTGTTCCAACGACCCGCAGCTTTGGAATCCGACTGCAAACTAACATTAGGGAATACTCTCTTATAATCTTTACTATTAACTAAGTTTCTAACCTTTCTACCAAAACCCACAGCTAACTCTGCGGTATGTGCTGTCTGAATTATTTTTTTTTCTGGCTGGCTACCTAAAAACCAGGCTGGTAATAGGTAAGAGGCGAACTCTGATTTAGTATGTCTAGGTGGCATATTGATAATTAAGCGTTTTAACTCACCTCTTGCTACCCTTTCAAAGGCATCAGACATAATCTTGTGGTGGGGTCCTTCTATAAACGCACTCCAAACCTCTTTAACGAAAGCCATATACTCATTAGCACACTTCTCTCTGGATTTGGCATCTTCTAATTCATCTAATAAACCTAATAATTCCCTTTTTTCATCTAAAGAAAGGTTTTGTACTTGGCTTAATATTGAATTACTCATACATCTCCTATACTTACTGGTAGGTAGATACTTCTTAAACTAAAAACTTATTTAGTAACTACCAGATAGTTAAAATAGTAGGTACATACTGTACTAGTAGGTACATACTGGATGCAAATCACGCTAGATTTTAACATAATTGCACATCTTCACAGGAAAAACAACCATTTTTATAAAATAATGGTGGGGGTCTAGGGACCCTAGGGGTCTTTCCTAGAAAAAATTATATATCATATGCACAAATAACGCTATCAAAATGCAATATAGGGGTACCCCTTGGAAAATTAGGTCATATTATGAGCAGATCACTATGTATATATGATAGTCAGGTACTCGCACACGCATAAGGGGGGTAGGGGGTCTATTAATAGTGGCGGAATCGAAACACAATATGTGGTGGTTCGATAGCTGATCTGGAATACTACATCTTGTGTTTTACACTATATATAGTACATGGACATATCACGCTATCTACAACACACACATAGACCACATACTGTTCTATTAGATAGTTGATTGTTGGTTGTCTATTGTTTCTCTAGTAATGCTTGTATGCGTTCCTCTATGTCCGCTTCAACTTCATCACTTGTTCTTGCTTCCTTGGTTTCTACTACATCACTAAACAACGATACACTTTTGCCTAGCAATTCCAATGCACGAATCCTAGCTGAATCAGAATCAGATTCCTTGGACTCTCTATACAACTGATCTATGACATAGTTCCTTGTCCTGAGCGAAGATGCTACTGCTGACTGCTCTTTACGTTCTATAGCCCTTTGTATGCTTATTGCTATCTTAGGGTTAGCAACTAACTTAGATGCTTCCACCTCTACCCATTTAGGTATCTTCCCTTGTTTAGTTAAAGTAACATCATAGACCTTTGCATATGCTTCTTTATAACTTCCTAACTTGCCCTTGATGATCTCGTCTACGAATTGGCGTTGCTTGATAGTTAGCTCAGGTTCTTTTTGCCTAACTACTTTGAGGTTTGGTTTATCTTTATCCATGTAGGAATATTAAACCTTTTGGATTGATTTGGTAATGCTCACAAATTGCTAGCAGATACTATGAACTGGTTAATATTTAATATGGTGTTGAGATCATGTGTAGAGTATGTATAATGTTCTTAACGAAGACCAAAACGATTATGTCTCTAAACTGTAGCTACCACCCAACTGGGTACTCTAAAGGTTTAAAGGTAAGGTTCTAGCAGTAGGATGCGAAGCAAGGTTCTTTAAGAAGGTCGTATCTGAATCCGCCAATGAAAGTGGCTAGTTTGAGAGAGTGTAAAGCATAAGTGACAATGTGAAGAAGCAAGACTCATAAATTCCTTAGAGGGATTGTATCAATAACAATGTAAAATACATTGTGCTGAATATGAAGTAAGAAGCTGTATTAACGAAGTAAGGTTCTTTGTTAAATGATTGATGCACGAAATCTAAGGGACTACTCCAATAGTCCCTGAATTAACAGGCTGACGAGTATCCAATTATTGGGTACAAGAAACTTAATCTTTGGAGGATTAAATTATGAATGACGAACTACAAGATATGATAGATCACTTAATAGAATGTGAATTAGATGAATCAGTTGATTCTAAATATATAGAATCTTTACGAAAATCTATACTCGAAAAAATATAAACCAACTTTGGAGGATTAAATTATGACAACATTAAATATAGTATCTAAAAATTCTGAAATGGTAGAAACATTAAAACTATCAGATATTAAACCAAGTCTAACAAGCATAAATCTTATGTATGTTTGGGCTTTTAAAAAGAAACCTAAAAGCGGAACAACTTATGTTGAGATGCTTGAAGATATCTTTGATCATTTAAACAATAATCACTGGATTGCAATGAGTCCAAAAGAAAAGTTTATCCAATGGATAGCTCAATCTGATGAAGTTGTTTCTCATGGTTATGATGGATATAAAGAATGGGTAGATGCGGTTCTAATATTCGATATACAGAAAACATAAGAACCTAAACCAACTGATGATTAGCTGAGATGCTATGAAAACATCCTATGTATTTAGGGTGTTATTGGTGCTATCAATCTGATAGCAAATAACTAAAACTTATAAAATACTTGGAGGTATTAATTATGTTTAAACCAAGCGAAGCGAAAACATCATGTCTACATATATTGAAGGGAAGTAACATTCCATTCTTAATAGGTGGAACTGGTGTTGGAAAGTCCGCGATTGTTAAAGAGATCGCGGAAGAACTGGCGGATGGAAGAGAATTAACTGATAGCGTTAATCCTAAAAAAGATGAATTTGGATTCATTTCTTTTAGATTGGGATTAGTTGAGTCTATTGATCTTGGAGGTTTGCCATATATCGAAGATGGTATGCAAAAAAAGGCGTTTCTAGGGAATCTTCCTAGGGGTGGCGAAGGTGTATTTTTCTTAGATGAATTTGCTCAGGCTCATGGAAGTGTACAAGCTACCATGGGACAACTGCTAGACCCTAAAGGGAAAGATGAAGAGCGAAGAATTGGCGATTATGTTTTTCCAAAAGGTTGGAAGATTGTCTTAGCGGGTAATAGAAGCACTGATAGAAGTGGTGCTAATAAAATCCTTAGACATTGCCAAGATAGAACTACTGCTGTGCAATTTACTCACGATGTGGACGATTGGTTGGCGTGGGCAGATAAGAATGATGTTGATCTAATGGTGCAAGCCTTTATTCAATACATGCCACAACTACTGTGGGAATTTGACCCTAAAGATACGAATCCTCAACCTAGTCCAAGATCATGGGTTAGATTGAGTGATACGTTGAAGACTGAGCCACCTAAACAGTTGATGCAAAAACTGTTCGAAGGTGATGTTGGACAATCTTGTTCTATTGAATTAATGAGCTTCTTATCCTTAAAGAATGATGTACCCAACTTAGGTGATATCTGTAAAGGTAAAGATGTTGATATAGTCGATTCCGCAGGATTATGTTATGCAACTACGATTGCTTTAGTTAATGTAATTAGCCAAGCGAATGAAAATAATGTTTATGATTATTTTGATAATGCTCTTAACTACATTAAACAACTGGCAACTGTAGAATTCTCTATATTCTTTGTTAGAAAACTAACTGCAATAAGAACTGAATTGAAAGATACAGATACTTATTCTAAGTTTAAGATCGATAACCAAGATTTAGAGATATAGCAAAAGCGTTTGCGGTTAAGGAAATATTTATTATTGACTGGTAAATATTCCTTTTCCGCGTCTGTCTTGGGATGTGAGTCCCAACTGAGGAGATCAAAAGATCGAAACAGACTTAAACTTTTATTACTTGGAGGTAATATGAATAAAGAAAAAGAAAATAGTAATACTTTGTCGCAAAATGCTACTTTGGTTCGTTTAAATACGAAACATCCTAGTGGCGTTAAATCAGACAAGTATCTAAAAGATGGTCTTGCAATAGATCAAGAAGCGTTAAAAGAATCCTTGCATGTTGCAAAATATATATTTGGTAAAGATACCAATAAGTATTTTAGAAGAATTATTAATCAATTCAGAAACAATGTGTACTACCCTTTAACTGTTCCTTGGGATGATAATACAAGTGACTATGATGGGAAGGTTCTGAGCGGATGGAGACTTTGTCCTAACCGCGAACTTGATACGCTTATGGATAGAGTTAATAAAGCTAAAGTAGATTTTGAGAAGGAAGTAAAATCTTTTCTTGATAACTACGATAACATTATCGAAGCTAATAGAATTAAGTTAGGTAAAGCATTTAACATTGATGATTATCCAACTGTTGAAGCTGTGGCAACTAAATTCAGATTTGATTTTGAATTAGGTACTGTCCCACGATTTGATAGCAATGATATCAGACTGAATGTATCTGAATCACTTCGAAAGAAGATTGAGAAGGATGCCTTGAAGAGAGCTAATAAGAATGTTGAAACTATAGCAAGAACTACTGTTGAAGCATTACTTGAATCAGTTGGACATTTAGCTGATAAGTTGAAGAGCTATGACCCTAAGAGCAAGCAAAAGGGAGGGTTCTTTAAGAATTCAAGTTTTGATAAATTGAGAAACTTTTTAGATACTTTACCTAGTATAAATTCAGATATATTAGGTAATGATAAAGCTATTGCTGATGCTCATCAAAAACTGGTGAGTGTATTTGCTTCTATCAATGATGTTGATGCTCTTAGAGATGAAACTGATTATGGTGCAAGCAAGCGAAAGCAGATTGCAGATGATTTAGAAGAATCTATTGATGATCTAAAAGGCGATTTTCTTGACAATGTATTTGGCAAGTAAACCTTAACCATGACCAAGTAGGGAAAAGATATATAACTGGTAAATATTTTTTCCCTATGCGGTTGTTTCTGTATTGCGATGTGTATCGCAACTGATGATTAGGAAACTATGAAACAGAAATTATATTAATACTTGGAGGTATTATGAATAGTGAAGATAGAATAATAAAATCACGTGCTAAGTTAATGAAAGGTAATATTGGTATGGCTACCATGCTTCTTAACCTTGAATTAGTTGAAGCTAGTGATAGATGTGAAACTATGGCTACTGATGGTGTCAATATCTATTGGAATGATGAATTTGTTAAGACATTAACTGATGAAGAAATCCAAGCGGTATTGGTTCACGAAGCAAGCCACGTTATATGGGAACATCCATTAAGATTAGGAAAAAGAAATCATGAAGTTTGGAACATAGCAACTGACTATGTTATCAATGCATGGATTTCTTATGACCTATGCATGGAACTACCAAAAGATGGTTTATTAGATCGCATGTATCATGGGAAATCCGCAGAACAAGTTTATAGGATTTTGACCAATGATGATGAAGCTCTAAAAGATGCCATGCAAGAAATGAAGAATAAAAGCGATAAAGGTGACTCTGAAGATGAATCTAAGTCTACTGCAAGCTCTTCAGATAGCGGTGGTGGTGAAGAAGAGCCTGAATCAAGCGATGGTAATGCAAGCGGTAAATCCTTAATGGATGAACTGGCAGATATGAAACCATCAATGGGTGAAGTATGGATGCCAACTGATGAAGAAGGCAAGCCATTATCTGATGCAGATGTTTCTGAGATAAGAGAAAAGATTGAAAGAACACTTGTACTAGCTAACAAGCTAGAGGGTGTTTCTAACGATGGAAGCTCTGCTTTAGGTGGTGTTATGAAAAATTTAAGTCAATGCAATGTAGACTGGAAGGAAACATTAAAAGACTTATTAACATCCGCTAAAAGCAATAATCCTACATGGAGAAGGCTTAATAAAAGACATTCTTGGAGAGGTGTCAATTTACCTAGCCATGACAAAGAACCGCAAGGTGGTGAAGTTGTCGTTGCTGTAGATACAAGCTGTAGTGTGACCCAAGACGAGCTCAACATTTTTGCTACTGAGATTCAGAACTTATGTGATGATTGCGGTATTGAAAAAGTAAGGGTTTGTTATTGTGATACTAGTGTTAGAAAAAATACTAATGGTGAATGGTGGGATGAATTCGAGTTAGCTGATGGAGAACTTGAACTTACATATAGAGGTGGTGGCGGAACTAGGTTTGACCCACCCTTTAATTTGTTTAATGACTATACAGAAGATACAGAAGATGTAATTGCTTTTCTATATTTTACTGATGGTTTTGCAAATGTAAGTCCTGATGTTGAACCTGATGTACCAGTAATATGGGCATTGAGTGAAGACTCTCACTCTTATCATGACTATCCCTTTGGAGAAAAGGTGTATATAGATATGACGAGTTTGTAATTGTAGGAAACGATATGAAAGGTAGGTTTTTAGGGTATGTTATGCCCTTGCCTACCTTGACATCGTTTAATAGAGAGCTTCTCAGAGTGTCGATTTTGACCAAACTGTCGGAAAATGTGTGTTTTCCCTGATGAAGACCCAAAAGGGTCGAAACAGTTAATTTATTCAATTACTTGGAGGTAATATTATGAATAACGATAATAGAGCTTTGTTAGAGGTAGTTGTAAGAGTCTTTACTGGCACTTGTAACGAAATCTATACAAAGATAGATAGGAAGTCTGAGAAATCTACTGACGATGTATTGTTAGTCAAAGCATTTAATACTTTGGTTAATATGAATCAAGATATCTTAGATACTTTGTACCCTGAAAGATCAGAAATGAATCTTCCTAAACCTAAACATCTTGCTTTCAGAAAAGATAACGAGATCGTAGAAGTTGAGGTTGAACTATGAGTATTATTTTTGATAATTATATTGATGATGATGGTAAGGTCGATGAAAAACTTACTCTTAATTCTATTGGATTTGCTTGTCTAACTGAAGATATTGAAAATCTTGTAAATAAATATACTGGGATTGAAGATTCTAGTTTTATGAAATGTGCGGAGATAAGATCAGATATTATGGATTTGATTCATTCAATCATCAATAAGGAGAAGTAATTTTTGTTTATGTTAGAGGAAGAGAAATGATATGACTAATATAAATAAAAACTCTATCGATAGGATAGAGAGGGGTGTTCCATTACCTAGCAACAGAAGTGGAAAAACTGGTTGGATGCATATAACTAGAAATATGCAAATTGGAGATAGCGTTCTTTGTGAAAATATCAAAGAACTTTATTTAATGAAAAATGCTATGTATAAACTTAGATATAGTACAACTTTCCAACAACTAGAAAATGATAAGTATAGAATTTGGAGAACTAAATAAACTTATCTTTTATTAAGGCGGTAACTACTTAGGTGGTTATCGCCTTTTTTTTTGGTCTGAAAAAAGTAATAAAAAATTCAAAAAAGCAGGATAAGTAAAAATATTTACTGGTATATTATCTTTGCTGGTGTTGTGAGTGGGAGGGGAATGTTGGAATAAATATCTGTGGATAAACTGTGTATAAAACTTGCATTATGCAATCCTTG
>VTLG01012383.1_pt1 | contig 20505 bp, 26 predicted proteins | sample 4694571 | NCBI WGS metagenome assembly VTLG01 (sample SAMN12604809, study PRJNA352737) | marine metagenome | biome: ENVO:00000447; feature: ENVO:00000209|ENVO:00000569|ENVO:01000036; material: ENVO:00002151; isolation source: viral sequences binned using virsorter ... | reverse complement strand
AAAAGAAATAACAGAAAACGATTTTGCTTATCTTGCTGGATTGATTGATGGCGAGGGAAGTATATATTATAAAAAAACTAAACAAAAACGTAACACACGACCTGGTAAACCAATTCATAATGTATGGGTCATTAGACTAGAGATAGCTATGACTGATAAGGATACGGTGAAGTGGTGTCATGATACTTTTAATGTTGGATCCTTTGGAGAACGTAAAGTTAAAGAAGGGAAGAAGAGACAATGGCGATGGAGAGTGGCACATCGAGAATGTTTAGAGATATGTATAGCTGTGTGGCCTCATATTAAAACGAAGTTACATAAAGTAGAACAAGTCATAGATCATTATGAAGGTTATGATGGCTTTGATAAGACTAATGTGGTAGACTTAGAAAACTATCGAATGACTCGAAAATTTAATTGGAATCTACATGGAAATTAAAAAAGAAAAAAAATTAAATAAATCCTTGAAATCATTACCTAAATTGAAGCAGGATATTGTTAAATCTATAACGCAAATCAGCCTAAATAAAAAATATGGGGACCTGGTTGAAAATATAATAGAAAGAAAATTAAGTGAAAAAGAGTGATCGATATAACTATGTCGAGGGCTCACGGTCCACGGAACACGGCTCCCGGATCTATGATGTAGCCGGAGAAAAATTACCTTCAGTCACAACAATACTTGCAAAAACTAAAGATCAGAGTTATTTAACCGCCTGGAAACAAAAGGTTGGAAATGAAACAGCAGAACGAATCAAAAATTTATCTAGTAAGCGGGGAACTGCCATGCACAAATTCTTGGAACATCATATACTCGGAACTGGCTACGATGATCTTACAGGGCTCGGACAAGAGGCGAAAGCCATGGCCAAAAAAATTATTGATGTGGGTCTTACGCCAGTGGAAGAATATTATGGCTCGGAAGTTACCTTACATTATCCTGGCCTTTATGCTGGGTCTACTGATCTAGTATGTAATCACAATAATATGGAAACTATCGTTGACTTTAAGCAAGCCAACCGTCCCAAAAATAAAGATTGGATAGAAGATTATTTTTTACAGATTGCAGCTTACGCAATGGCTCATGATTATGTCTATAGATCTGAAATTAGACAAGGAGTCATCATGATATGTACTCCAGATTTATACTATCAAGAATTTAAAATACAGGATGCAGACCTCAGAAACTGGAAGCACAAGTGGCTGGCACGTCTCGATCAATACAACAAATCAGCAGCATAAATGTCGACACCTAGGGTGTCGCAAGGGTGTCGGCAGGGTGTCGAAGGGTGTCGAACTTTTAGGCAAAACTGCGACCAAAGTGTACAATTATGACTGAATTGTGGCAATTTGGCCATAATTCTGCCACAATATGTCGACACTTCGACACCCCTTCGACACCCTGCCGACACCCCCCCTGTCGAAGCTACTATCGTTGGTATATAAGGAAAGTAATCAAAATTTGTGCCTTTCGACACCTATTTCTATTTTTATAAGCGCTGATTTAAAAAAATATTTTTTTACCTTTATGGTGTCGACAACTGTGTTACAAGACTCTATGCCTAAGAAAAGAAGAAAAAGCGTTGCCTCATTTGGAACTCCCGACATACCTTTTCCTAAAGTCCGGGTGGAGTGGATCGACTGTGTGAGTGATTCGGGCTGGGCTAATGAAAAAGAATTTGATAAGATGTCTTTAGCTAGACCTATCAATGAAGGTTGGTTATATTCTAAAGATAAAAAATCTATTAAGTTATTTGCTTCTTATGATAAGGAAGATGATGGTAGTTTTAGTTTTGGGGATAGAACTATGATACCACGTCAATGGGTTAGAAAAATTCAAAAGATTTAATGGGTAACTTTATCGCTAACTTTATCGTCATCCCTTTTCTCTTCTTGCTCTTCCTTTTTTACGTCGTCTTTATCCTCATACTGAGTGTCTGGGAGTGGCTCTGGGAGTTTTGTAGGACTTGCTTTAACTTCTTTCTTAAGTTGTTCAATAGGTTTCGCGTCTAAGATTGGACTGTATTGGTCCACAATTTCTTTCATTCTCTGCTCTAATTCTTGTTCACTCATATCTTCAAGCTTACCAGTTTTAATTATTTTTTGTTCAATATATAATCCAGCCGCTTTACCACGTGAAACTTCAGCGTTGACAGCACTAGAAAAACTACCTTTCTTTAGTGCTTCTTCTCTGAGTCTAGCTAATTCTTTAATGTGTTTTTCAAATGTAACTTCGTATTTGTTTTGAACTTCCTCTCTTAACTCACCAATGTATTTTACTACAAGAGGAAATCTTTTTGGATTTCTTAATTCACTAGCTCTGACTCTAGCTGAGTCTTCTGCATAGCCTGCTTCCTTAGCACATTCGTAAGGAGTCATACGTCCTTCGTTGTATACGTATAATTCTGAAAATCTTTTTTGCTGATCTGTGAGTCTTTTTGGTACGCCCATAATACTCCTTATTAAAAAGGCCTTGTTCGAACTTCGTGTGGTGGAGTCCATCCAAACAAGACCAAGCTTGACTTTTATAGTAATTTTAAGTAAAAGTCAATATGATAAATGAGAAAGGATCTAACGATTTGGAAGCACGCATAGAGCAGCTAGAAAAGCAAAAAGAACTCCTGCAGGAAAAATGTAGACAGGCTGGTGCAAGGATTAAAGAATTGGAAAATGATAATAAAAGACTTGCTAATGAAGTTAATGATTATATAGACCGCATAACTAAAAATATTACATGTTAAAATCACAAGAATTAGAAAAGATAATTAAAAAATTTAATGAAAAAAGTACTGTTGCCAAAGAAGCTAGAGTTTCTATTAAAACTCCTGATGGTAGGATGTGGGACATAGAATCTATGTTTCTAGCAGAGAATAAAATCATTGGAGCACGTGAAACTCATCGTATTGTTGTTAGAATTTTACCTGAAGTTGCGTCTCCAGGTAAGGTAATCAGAAAGCTATGATTACTTTGAAATGAAATGGCTCCCGAACGAAAATTATGGCATGAAGTTAAGAAGAATTGTCCTCAAATTAAGTGGACAAGGATTGAGAATTTCGCTGGCGTTGGCGTGCCTGATCTATTGGGCTATAATGATTCTGGCACCTTTTTCACAGTAGAATTAAAAGTAGTCAAGAGTAATAAAATCCGATTTTCACCACACCAAATTGCCTTTCATACTACACATCCCAAGAATACATTCATCTTAGCCAAGCACCTTGGTTCAGGGTGCTTGAAACTTGTCCCAGGGTCCCTGGTTCAAGATCTTTTAAGGGAAGGCTTTGCTTGCTCGTCCGTTGCTCGTGGATCATGGTCCACCGTGCTTGAGACTTTGCTCGCTTGTTGATCGTTGCTCGCTCGTTGCTCGTTGGTCCTTGCTTGAAGCTTTTTTCTTTCTGCCCTTAGGGCAGCGTAGTATTTGGGGTGTCTAAACATTAGTGCTGTCCGTATGATATATTTTTGATATCTTTATTCCAGCAATTTCTACAATCTTTGCATTGATTGTCTTGATGAGGCGCCGGGCATGTAGCTTGAGCTGTGACCACAGTCGACGTGTTGGGCCAGCTGGCAGGTGCTGCCTGGTCTATCATCGGAGCAGAGAACCTGATCACCAGGTTGCTTGGTGCCCTGTTGAGATGGTCCTTGATCCATGCTTCACGGGTCGGCATCCAGTGCCGCTTCGTTGGCGTTAACCTGCAGACGTCGTATATTTTATTTAAATGTTCTAGATCCTGTACATCTCCTGAGTCGTGCCAGCGGAAGACGTCCGGCTTCTTGCTGTTAATAAGGTGGGCCATTGCCTGGACCCATGGCGCTGTGTATATTGCTGCCAGTCTCCTGTATTGTGCGTCTTGTACTACCTTAAACACATAACAACCTTTTAATGCGTAACAGTCATCACAGACTGAGCCCTTGACAGCCCGGAGCTTGGACCCTGTCTTGCATTCTTTGGCAGGTATACCTATTGACCAGCCAGGCATTTTGCCAGGCTTCGACAGGCCACCGACGATGGTCCATGCTTCACTTGTTTTCATTTTTTTGCTTTTCATAAAATTTGTTAAAAGCTTTTTCTGTAACTTTTGGTATGATATCTTCTACCAATTTTTGACCAAAGTCGCTCTCCTCCCTGTTGCCATGATCGATTAAAAAAGCCCAGATCTCATTTGATGATCCTAGCCATCTTCTTTGGAATTCTTTTAATGTAAATTCCTTTTCGCCAAAAAATGCTTCGTCTATTTTTACTGTTTTTTCTTTCATATGTTTATTTCTCCTTTATTATCCTATTAGTACCATCTTCTTGCTTGCTTGTCAATTCTTGCTTGCTGCTTGTTGCTTGAGACTTCAGGCTTCTAAAGAATTTTTCACAGCTGGACAGGTACGCCCGCGGCAGCTCTGAGTGCGGCCGCAGGAAGTAATGTGTCAGGTCGTTGTGTTTAATTCCACGCCGCTTCAACGAGTCCTCCATTGGTTGCTTTGTTTAGAGCTTCCAGGTACTCAGTCTCTGTAAGCTTTAAGACGTCCAGGCAGAAGTGATGCTTCGTTGCCTGATCAGCTCCAGGACTGGCCAAGTACCCCGGCACTTGGTCCAGGATTTGTTGACGCTTTGCGCCGCCCGGTAAATATTCTTTTTTAATTGATTTCATAATTATTCCTTTCTAAATTCATCCTACAGCATCCCAGATCTATTGTCAAGCTTGTTGCTTGTTGCTTGACCCTGATCCCAGATCCATGCTCTTCACAACCTTCAACTGCAGTTTTACGGCCACTAATAACATGGATCAGGGATCAGTTGTTGTCCTGTGCAGGCGAGGATTTTTCTGGCGCCAAATACTTTCCCATTGCTCACAGCAATCGCGACCTGAACTATAGTGGGTCAATTCCCACAGCTACAACATCTGATCCCAGATCCAACAGGTAATGATTTCCCCCCGCCATGGCAGTTGTTGGATCAGGGATCAGTTCTGATTGTTTACTGCACAAAGACGGCTCGTAAGCGGTGTGATGTACAGCACAACCAGAAGTTGTCCCATTAATTAGAAAGAGGTAAATCTAAATAATTAATATCTCCTATATAATACTTGACAATAATATTGTCAAGATATAAAAGAATTAAATGCAAAATAAAAAAACAGAAAGAGGAAAAATGCGATTAAGACTAAATCAAGAGTATCGGAACAAGATTGCTAATAGAATGAGAGTACATCTTGAACAAGAAGATACGATTGAAAAACAAAACTATGACAATTTAAAAGCAGATCAAATTGACATAAACGACAATGCGTGGAAAGTTGCTGAAACTATTGTTCGTAGACATTATACAGATGAAGATGTAGAGAAAGCAAGATACCTACAAAATAAGTTTGAGAATGTTTCTACTATTGCAAAAGACAGTTGCTTTCATTTTCACTATCTTGGAATGAAAGAAGATAGAGATTATGACGACAAGCCAATAATGAAAGAAGATACTATTGAAAGCCATTTTGATTTTAGATTAAATGGTAGTATTGATACTAATAGCAATTCTTCTAGTTATAGCGACAATAGTTATGGCTATGCTTTATTCCGTGATGAACTTAAAGCACAAGAGAACTGCAACCCAGATATTTTGATTGAACAAGAGGGTAAAGATAGCAACCCACACAAAACAAAATATTGTGATAACAATAGTAAGTATCTTGGTAATGATGACAAAGGCTATGGTAAAGAGTGGAACGAAAAGTATCAACTTGATTTAATTGGTCGTGATTATTGTAGAGATAGATCAATAGCTTGTACTGAACAAGAGTACATGATGTTGATTGAGTGGAAAAACCAAAAAGGTCAATTTGTTATGGCACATCATAAGTGGATTAAATCTGTATTAGACCAGATGAAAGAAATTAAACTTGGTTTAAAAGGTTATAAATATTTAGATGAGGCTTTAGAACTTGCAACTGAACTTGGTTTGAATATTAATGAGGCAGAAATAATCAGAACAAACTCTACTGGCTTAACTATCTACAATCCTAAAAATCTTGCAGATAGAATTAAGGGAATGAAAAACAAGAGAGAGAAAACAAGAGAGGAAAAAATAGCCGAAAGAGTGGCTTATATGCAAGCTCAAGAAAGTGTAAATTAACACTTTACAAGGTTATCCTATTTATGATAGGATAACCTTAAATAAATAAAGAAAGAAAGAAAGGACAATATGAACATTAAATACTTTAGTTGGTTTATGAAATCACGAAATAAGTTTGCGACTTGTAGAGGTGTTGATGAACACGAATATGAGGACAAATATAGTGGCGAGTTTAAAACTTTTAAATCAAAACAATGGACAGATCAAAAAGGTTTTCCTTGTTATAACTTTTGGGATATTGATAGTGAACACCCAAGAACTGCGGTTAATTATTCTGTGAGGAAAGCTTATGAATAGAGAAAAATTAGAAGAACAGACTAAAACTTTATTTAAAGTAGTGGACAAGTTAGAACAAAGAATAACTACACTTGAAAAAGTTATAGCTAAAAATCAATTAAGAGTAGCTGATATAGTTTATTGGATAGATAATAAATTAGAGAGGAAAAAAAATGACCGACTATAATTGGTGTCACGGACCAGACTGCCACACTAAAGAAACACAATCAAGAGTGCGAGGGAGTGGCGACAATAAAGTTTTAAGAACTATTAAGATTAAACAAGATAGTAATTATAGAAGTTACGAGCAATATAGTATGTTTAATTATTTCTGTGGCAATAATTGTTTAATGGATTTTATTAGAACTCACTTACAATCGATCGTTGCTCTTGCGCCAAGGCGCGAGGCTCTAGAAACACCTATTAAAATTGAGAAGAATAAATATGAGGCTTATAGATATAGATGGAATAGCGAGGGTGGAACTGAACGAGTACCATATCAAGCAACAAGAACTACAATAAGAAGTGTTGACAATGACAATGGATAATATAGGATAACCATATGACAAAAACAAAAATAAACACAGACGCAGCTGAGTTTAAAATTATTGATGATGTAAAAGATGAGCCAAATTTAAAAGCGGCTCAAGCTTTTGTTGGTGGAATGGTTGAGGGCATACCATTCCCTAATGGAGATTATCTTATTGTCAATGAAGAGGGTAAGTTAATTGGCTTACCTTTAAACCCAGAGGCAACAGCATTGTGGCGTGCAACATTCGACAATGACAATTACATTACAGGTCGTAAAGACTTTGTTGTTGGTCCTGCAATCTTAATCAAGAAGAAGGCGCTTAAACAATGGGCGGCTTAATCTATTAAACTTAAGCAGGGCGCTAACGCGCCCTGCTTTTCATATCGGGCCCCGAGCCATTTCAAATAAACTTCACACCCTAACCTTAAAAAGCTTTTATTAAAAAGGGGTCCCACTGCTTTTGACTTTATGGCTTGATTTAGACTGTCATAGGTGCTAAAAACGTTTTGGGACTCCTATATGAACCTGGATAAAGTAGATATTTCACAATTACCGGCTGATGTCAGAAAGACTTTTAAGCGATATCAAGTCATGCATGCAGAAAAAAAGATACAGAATAAAGCAAAAGAAGATTTTTTAAGCTTTGTGAAGTGTGTTTGGCCTGAATTTGTTGAAGGTGCACACCATAGACACGTTGCAGAAAAATTTAATAAATTGGCTACAGGAGAAATTAAACGTTTAATCATTAATATGCCTCCTAGACACACCAAGTCTGAATTTGCCTCTTACCTTTTACCATCGTGGATGGTGGGCCGTAATCCAAAATTAAAGATCATTCAAGCAACTCACACAGGAGAATTAGCAATTAGGTTTGGCCGTAAGGCAAAACACCTAATCGATAGTGAAGAATACAAAAAAATTTTTGTTACAAAATTACAAGAGGACTCAAAAGCTGCCGGAAGGTGGGAAACTGCTCAAGGAGGTGAGTACTTTGCAGCTGGTGTTGGCGGTGCAATCACGGGTCGTGGTGCAGATTTATTAATTATTGACGATCCACACTCAGAACAAGACGCATTAAGCGAAACTAAACTTGAAAGTGCTTACGAATGGTACACATCTGGTCCAAGACAACGTCTTCAACCTGGTGGAGCGATCGTTTGTGTAATGACAAGGTGGTCAACTAAAGATTTAACAGGAATGTTGTTAAAAAATCAAAAAGAAGTTAAAGCCGATCAATGGGAAGTGGTCGAATTTCCGGCAATCTTGGAAGATGATACACCCATGTGGCCAGAATTTTGGAATCAAGAGGAATTATTAAAGGTAAAAGCAACTCTTCCGGTTGCAAAATGGAATGCACAATGGATGCAAGGTCCAACTTCGGACGAAGGAGCGATAATTAAACGTGAATGGTGGCGTAAATGGGACAAAGATTGGATTCCAACACTTCAACACGTCATTCAAAGTTACGATACTGCATTTATGAAAAAAGAAACAGCCGATTTTAGTGCAATCACCACTTGGGGAGTGTTTTATCCGAATGAAGACTCTCCTTTAAACTTAATTTTACTAGATTCAGTCAAAGGACGTTATGAATTCCCGGAACTTAGACGACGGGCCCTGGACCAATACAAATATTGGCAACCTGAAACTGTAATTATCGAATCAAAAGCTTCTGGACTTCCACTTACTTACGAACTTCGTCAGATGGACATTCCAGTTGTGAACTTCACGCCGTCGAAGGGTAACGACAAGCACGTAAGGGTCAATTCTGTTGCACCTTTGTTTGAAAGTGGTATTATATGGGCACCAGATCAGAAGTTTGCGGAGGAAGTCATTGAAGAGTGCGCAGCATTCCCTTATGGCGACCACGATGACCTTGTTGACTCTACAACACAGGCTATTATGCGCTTCAGACAAGGTGGTTTTCTTCCTCACCCGGAAGATTACAAAGAGGAAAAAACGGAACCTACTAAGAAGGAGTATTATTAATGGCAAAAATACCTGGAGTTACATCTGAGATTCTAAAGAAAAAAGTTTTAGAAGCTTTAGAAGGAATTGGTATCAGAGCAAGTGATATCATGGGTAAAGGTACTAATGTTAAAAGAATTACTAGCGGGAAAGATATAAATCCATTTAAACCTAATATGTTGCAAGCTATGCGGGGTGAAAACAAAAATATGGGGGATGCATTAGATGCATTTGCTAATGAAGCAACATATATCATGAATGCTAACGATGGAGAACTCGTAAATTTTTTAAATAATCTTAATACTTACAAAAGTATTGGAGGAGCCGGTGTAGATACTCAAGGTGTCGGTTCTATGTTTAAAGCTATGAAGGATTTAGAGAATGCAGCTAAAGATTTACAAAAAACAACATCTGAAGGTGTAGAGTTAGCAGAAAAAGAAATGAAAAAAATTTTAGACGAAGCGTCTTACGGAGGTCCGTTTAAAGTTCCAGATGAGAAATTTTTAGGTGGTAGTATGCATGAAGAAGGTCAAATTAGAACAGGTGTTCGAAAATTTCTTGAAACAGAATTAAATGCTGGAAGATTAAAATTAAATGAAAAAGATACTCACAGAGTGAGAAATTATTACCCAACAATTGAAGATGATGTAATTTTAGTTTTTAAAAGAATCTACGGTGATGACGCTTATAAGAAAGCGGGAACGTTTCCTGGTGCATTTGAAAAAGGTGAAAGCTTTAGTCATTATGAAAAAATTTTTAGAAACAATATGGGAGATGAGTTTTTAAAAATTCAAAATAAAGAAAATATTGGAGATGGAACATTAGTTTTAGACGAATCTTTAACATACAAGGAACCTATTGATGATCCTGATATTCCATTTAATCAAGGTGGAAGAGTTGGATTAAAATACGGTGGCAGCAAGGTTAGTAAAGATTTAATTAATAAAATTAAAAATTGGGCTAATGAGACGTTAACTAACAAAAAAGGTTTAGAAAGTATGTTTAAAAAAGTAACCGAGGTAGATGATGAAGGTAAACTAATTCAAAAAGAAATTCTTGATCCTTTTATAACAACAGCTGATGAAATGAGTGGTGCTAAGATTAATATGAATAGAAAACTCGCAAATAAAAGATCTTTAGCTTACGCCATAGATGAATGGAATAAAAACCCTACAAAAAAATATTATAGAGGTGAAAAAAGTAAAAAGTATTTAGATGACGCAAAGTGGTTGGAGGATAATCCTGAATTTAGAAAAAGCTTTGAAAGAGAATTAAACAGGCAAGTAGAAGAAGGATGGGGTAAGTATGGAAAATCAACTTATGATGAAGACTTAAAGGGAGGATTTTTTTCTCCTCATAGTGGAGTAGCTAGAGGTTATGCACAAGGTAAATGGCATGAACTTCCTCCAGTTAAAAAAATAGAACTTAAACCATGGGAAGTTCAAGAAGCTCTTGAAAGAAATTATGAAAATAATCCTTTTGTTGGACCAGGTGATATTTTATTAGATAAAGCAACTAGAAAAAAAGCTAACCTAGATTGGTATGAAAGTATAAAAGCAAAATTAGGATTAGCTGAAGGTGGAAGAGTAGGAATGGTAAAAGGTTCTGGAAAAAAAGGAGTTGGCTCTTTAATAAAATTAGTAGACGATAAATTTGGAGAAGGAACTTTAAAGACAGCAGACGATATAGCAAGACCTGAAGCAGCAGTTGAAGACGAAGCAACAAGAGAATTGTTTAGTGATTTTAATATAAAATTAACTACACAAGATTTAATGAAAGCCGCTGAAAATAAAATGGCTGGTCCTATTCTAACTAAAAATAAAAAATTCTTAGATCCTGAATCAACAGACCATACAACATTTTTATTGCAAGAAGAATTTTTTAAACCAGATGCGGTAGATTTTATGGGTGAAAAAGTTCCATCAAACTGGATTGCGCTTGAAAGAGCTAAAGCCCAAGACACATTAAAAGAATTAGGACCTCTTCCATCAAGACGTCATCCTAATTGGGAAGATATGAGAAAACTTAGACAAGGAGTTAAAAATAGATTAGTTGCTTTAGATATTACTGAAGAACTAGGAGGTAATGTTGCAATGTTTGATTTTTTAAGAATGGAAAGAGGAATGGGAGATCAATTTTTAGATATAAATAATTATATTAAAAAATCCGGTGTTGATAAAGTTGTTGATGAATTAAGTGGAGTTAAAAAAGCTTTTGTTGAGAAAGAAACAAAACCTCAAATAGATTGGGGAGATCCAACAATTAAGGCAGCCATGGAAAAAGCAGGGATGAAAGGAATGGCATTATCTGATGCTGCGAAAAAAATGGGCTATGATATGTCTAAACAAAAAGATTATTTTGCATTTGAAGAAGCAATTGCAGGAGGCATGGACGGATGGCCAAAAGAAATTAAAGAACAAGTCATCAGAGCTAAGTATGGTGATCTTGTTGATCAAAGACTTTTAAATAATATGTTAGCCGACGATGATCCTTATAGACTTGCCGAAGTTATGGCAACTATTGAACAAGGATTAAAGATGCAAGAAACAGGCATGGGACCAGATGAAATTGTTACATCTATTAAAGAGTCTCTTGACAGAAAACCAAATGCAGCAGGTGGTGGTGTAGGCTCCATGTTTAGGGGGATTTAATGCCATTTAAAAATACTCAAGAAAGACTTGATCAAATAGATAGTTATTTAAAAAAAGAAATTAACGCAGGTACTTACACTAACAAAAAAGCTAAAAAAGATCTTAAGGCAGCTTATAATCTTATTAATAAAAGAATTACAGCTTTAGGATTAAGAAAAAAAGTTAACAAGATTATAGCTGGTATGGGTTATACCTCAAAACCTGGAGAACTGTTAGACTCCCCACAAATTACTAAAATTAAAAAATGGTTAACAAAGAATGAAGTAGATCTTCAAGGTAAAAAAGTTATAGATAATTATGCCTTAGCAGATGAGCTGAAGAAAATTTATAAACTTCAGGATAGAGATGCAGGCGTAAAAAAAGCTTCTTATTTAAAAAAATATGCATCTAAAATTTTTGATAATGTAGAAATTGTTAAGGGAAAAGTATTTAAGTATTTAAAAGGTTTTGAAGATAAATTAAAAACGGACCCTACTTTCAAAAAAGTAGTAGAGGAGGCTTTACCTATACTAAAGAAAAAATCTTTATTTGATTTAACCAATGATCAACGAGATACTTTATTAGATAGCGCTAATACGCTTAAGGATAGGGAAAAGAAACTACCTAAAAATGCAATAACAAAAGCCGAGTTTATAAAAAAAACTGGTTTTCCTGAAACTTCTATTGCATCTTGGATGGGGGCTACTAAAAATGAACCTGTGGGAAAAGAGTTTAATAAATTATACAAACCTATTGTATTTGCTAATCAAGCTACTTATTTCCCGGATCCAGATAAAAAAACTATAGATAAATTTAAAGAATTTAGAGAACAGGGCACGATTCAGAAATCTAGTGCTGAACAATTAGATAAATTAACTTCAGAAAAAAATTTAAAAAAACTTGACGGTTATCTTTCAAGTAAAGGTAAAAGAATGCTTCCGCCACTAAACGTAGTGCAAGGGATTTTAGGAAAAGGTACCTCTGCTTATAACGCTGCTTGGATAATGAGTTTATACGCTAGAGCGTTAGAAGGAGAAAAATTTAGAGGTCTTAAAAATAATATAAAAAAAGATGTGTCTAAAGGAAAATTTATTTTTAAAAAAATTGGAGAAGAGGGAGGAAGACATAATGAATATACTGTTGCCCTTTATGATTACGCTGTAAAACAAGTGGACAAAGATATGGGTAATCGACAAGCGGGAAGAATGACCTTTCAAAACTTTAAAAATGAATATACCGACAAAATGAATGAATTATTTAAAAAACATAAGATTGATAGAAAGTTTAATATTAACGAAGTAATAAGTATTAAGGGTGCTTTTAACAATAGTATGGCACCTTATGCTGCTTTTGTAGATTTAACCGAGCAACAAATTAATAAAGGGGTGTTAGCAGCTTACCAAGGAGATATGTCGAAAGCTATGGCCTATCTGGATAAATATAGAGATGATCCTGAAAAATTTAAAAGAAAAATTGAGCTTTTCAACAGAGGTTTATGGGAAAAAGATAAGTTGGGAAAAGATGTATGGAGACCTGGTACTAAAGAAAAAAGAATAGCGGAGCTTACCAAAAAGTTTGGACCAGAAGCGGCCGAACAAGTTAGATTTGCTGAAATTATTCCTGGAACAAAATTAACAGATACTTATAAACAAACTGATTTAGATTTTTGGAAATCTCAAGGTTTAGATTTAGAAAAATTTGCTCAGGAAAAAGGATATTATCTCGATGTAAAAGGAGCACGTCCTTATTTTGAAATTACTCAAAATCGTCTTTTAAAGGCAGTAGAAAATTTAAGTAAAAAAGAGCAGTTGGCTTATTGTAGTTTATTATCTGCAGGAGGTCTTCCTGGAGATTGTAAAAACGCTATTGAGAAAAATCCTGTTAAGGCTGCTCAAGTTTTAGCAGATGCTCCTACAAGTAGTAGTGCTATGGGTTCTGTTAAAGCTATAGCAACTAATCTTTTAAAAAGACTCCCTAAAGGCGGAAGACTCGGCGCAATACTCGCAGGAGCGGGAGCCGTGGGCGCTGGTACGTATGCCATGATGGGAGATGCTGAGGCTGACGAAACAGGGACCACGGACCAAAGCACAATGAAATTTAATGAAACAACAGGTGAATTTGTAAACACAGAAACAGGAGATCCAGAAACTCAAACAGGAATTTTAGATTGGATTGCAGACAATCCAGCTAAATCAGGATTTGCAGCTTTACCAGTTATGTTTGGAGCAGGAGCAGGTTTAGCTAAAGCAGGATTACCTGGAGGACAATATTTAATGGGATGGAAATCAATTATTCCAGCCATGATGATTCCAGAAAAAATGTATCAATACAAACAAGGAATGGAAGTTCCCGAAATGGCTACTGACCCACTTAATGCATTATGGGCTTTAGGACTTGGAAGAACTAAAGAAAATATGAAATATTATCAGGCTTTAGCTAAACAACTAGGAGTTCCTGTTAATCAAGTTGAATTAGGTTTAAGAAATTTAAAACCATCACAATGGAAAAATCTTCCACGAGATATGAAAAATGCAATTATGGCTCCTGCATCTAAAGGAACAAACCTTGCCATGGGTACAACTTTAAGAAAACCATTTCTTAAAGCAGTAGATGCATTAAAAGGTCAAGCAGGTAAACAAGGTTTAGGTGCTTTAGCTAAAAGAGCAGGACTATATGGAGCAGCTGCAATAGCCGCACCATTTGCTGCCATTCCAGCAGGAATTTTAACGGCTGGTTTATTAGGAGCTGATTTACTTTACGGTCAATACAAAGATTACAGAGATGGTAAAGCAATCATTGATTCAATGAGAGCTAGAGGAAAAATTTCAGAAGAAGATGCAGAAAATTATTTATCACTTGTTAAACAAGGAAGTTTACCATTTGGTTTAGGTAATAGAATTTTTGGTGATGAAGAAATGACATTAAGAGGACAAGTTTTAAATGCAGATCAACAACGACAAGTGCTTGCAGGAATGGAAGATCAAATTGATTTATTCCAAGATGAGAGACAAGAAGTTAGAGCTTTAGATAGAGCTGATGATTTTGATTTCTTTAATGAAGGTGGACGTGTTGGTTTTTCTGAAGGAAACGGGGTCTACGATAAAGATACACAACTAGGTAAAAGAGTTGCAGAATTAATGGACGACGGTTATGAATTTGGTGAAGCTGTTAGAGAAGCAATGAAAGAAGGATATAAAGATGGTGGACGTGTTGGTTTAGCTGGTGGTGGCGGAATGGATAGAAGAGGATTTTTAAAATGGTTAGCTGGAATGGCTGCAACATTAGGAGCTGGAGCTACAGGATTATTTAAATCCGGAGCTAAAAAAGGAGTAGAACAAGTAGCTAAAGAAGTTGTTAAAGAAGCACCTCAAATGCTGCCTGGAGGAGTGCCGGCGTGGTTCCCGAGAGCGGTGGCTAAGATTAAAGCAGATGGTAAGTTAATTGAGATGGCAGATAAAGATTATGTCAATGGAGATATTTATGAAATACTTCTCCCTGTTAAAGAACCTAAATATGATATGGTGGCTGGTAAGGCAAAACAATCAGGTTTTGAAACAGTAAATAAAAGAGTTCTTCTTGAAGAAAATCCTGTAAGTGGAGAAATTGAAATTAGTTGGGATGTAGACGATTTTGATGGAAGTATGAAAAGACAAATTAACTTTCGACCTGGAGAATCGGGTTTTCAAAAATTTGGTGTAGATCCGGAACATCCTGGAGCGTGGGAATATCAACGAGTTAAAATAAATGATCCTGAGTTTACTTATGGTAATCCGGATCAGTCTGTTCCAGACCGAGCTGATTTTGATTTTCAAGATATTGTTCAAGATGGAGATAACGTTGTTGGTGCTTTAGAAAATTTAACAAAGACAGTAGATGAGAAAACATTAAAAGAAGGTGACACAGCTTTTCAAAACAAACTTTATAAAGACACGGAAGGAGAAGCAGGTCTTTTACCTGATCCCGAAGGACATATGACTCCTGAAGGCTGGCAGGGAGAAGGAACTCAAGAAATTATAGAAGGAGAGGTTCCTAACTGGGTTCCTAAAGATACTACTTGGCACAAAAAAGCTAAAGGTGGAACAGTTGAAACAGGTGCAATTGCAAGAAGACAATCACAAGTACCTCCATTAGCAGGGCCTAATCCGCAAGGAATCATGGGGTTGCCTTCTGATGTAAAACAGGTTAGAGTAGGGTAACGTAGGAACATTATGGCAGAAATAGACAAAGTACTCCCTAATAATCGGGAAAAGGTAACAGTTAATCCAGAAGAAGATTTAGAAATAGAAGTTTTAAATCAACAAAATAAAATGGATCCTGGAGTTGACGTTCAGGAAAATGAAGATGGTTCGGTTGATATAGATTTTGAACCAGGTAAAGTTTCACCATCTGGTGGAGAAGATCACTTTACAAATTTAGCAGAATTAATTGGTGATGAACTTATAGGAAGATTAGCCTCTCAAATTTACCAACAATACGAAGATTACAAAACTTCTAGAAAAGATTGGGAACAAGCTTATACAACTGGTTTAGATTTATTAGGATTTAAATACACTCAAAGATCTCAACCGTTTCAAGGAGCAAGTGGTGCTACTCACCCAGTTTTAGCTGAAGCTGTAACTCAGTTTCAAGCAACAGCTTATAAAGAATTATTACCAGCGAATGGTCCTGTTAGAACTCAAATCTTAGGAGCTTCAAACAGAGAAAAAGAAGATCAAGCAATGCGTGTTAAAGATTATATGAATTATCAATTAACACAAGAAATGAAAGAGTATGATGCAGAGTTTGATCAAATGTTATTTTATTTACCTCTTGCAGGTTCATCATTTAAAAAAGTTTATTATGATGAAATGGTTGGAAGAGCAGTTTCAAAATTTGTACAAGCGGATGATTTAATTGTTCCGTATTCGGCTACCTCATTAGAAGATGCGGAAGCAGTTATTCAACGTATGTATATGTCGGAGAACGACGTACGTAAGGCACAGGTTTCCGGATTCTATGCAGACATAGAATTAGGAAGACCGGCCTATACGCAAGATAGAGTTCACGAAGAAGAAAGAAAATTAGAAGGAACTAGAAAAACTTATAATCAAACAGACCAAACTTATACAATTTTAGAATGTCATATGAATTTAGACCTGGAAGGTTTTGAAGATGTTGATCAAGAAACAGGAGAACCTACAGGAATTAAACTGCCTTACATTGTAACGATGGAAGCAGGGGGTCGTAAGATTTTGTCTATCAGACGAAATTATCAACCTAATGATCCTCTGAAGAAGAAAGTCCAATACTTTGTCCATTTTAAATTTCTACCAGGACTAGGTTTCTACGGATTTGGACTTATTCATATGATTGGCGGATTGAGCAGGACTGCCACAGTCGCTCTCCGCCAATTACTTGATGCAGGTACTTTAGCTAATTTACCATCTGGATTTAAACAGAGAGGTGTAAGAGTTAGAGACGATGCACAACCCCTACAACCGGGTGAATGGAGAGATGTTGATGCACCAGGAGGAAGTTTAAGAGATGCATTTTTTAATCTTCCTTATAAAGAACCATCACCGACATTATTACAATTGATGGGAATTGTCGTTGAGGCAGGTCAAAGATTTGCTTCAATTGCTGATAACCAAGTAGGAGATGCTAAAGCTCAAGGAGCAGCGGTAGGTACAACAGTTGCATTATTAGAACGTGGCTCAAGAGTTATGTCTGCTATACACAAAAGAATTTATAATTCATTAAAAGAAGAATTTAAATTATTAGCAACTATTTTTTCTCAATACTTACCACCAGAATATCCTTATGATGTTGTAGGTGGAAATAGATTAATTAAACAAGCAGATTTTGATGACAGAATTGATATTGTTCCAGTAGCGGACCCTAATATATTTTCAATGACACAAAGAATTCAATTAGCTCAAACTCAATTACAATTGTCAATGTCTAATCCACAAATGCACAATATGTATGAATCTTACAGAAAAATGTATGAAGCTTTAGGAATTAAAAACATAGATCAAGTTTTACCTCCTCCTCAACCACCGGTTCCAAAAGATCCGGCATTAGAGCATATTGATGCTATGGCTATGAAACCTTTTCAAGCTTATAGAAATCAAGATCATAGAGCACACATTACAGCTCATATGAATTTTATGGCTACTAACTTTGCTAGAAACAATCCACCTATTATGGCAGCGTTAGAAAAAAATATTATGGAGCATATATCATTGATGGCACAAGAACATATTGAAATGGAATTTGCTGGACAGATTATGGAAGTACAACAACTACAAGCTCAAGGAGCACAAGGACCTGAGCTACAACAAAGAGTTCAACAATTAAATATACAAATGGAAGCACGAAAAGCTGTTTTGATTGCAGAATTTACTGAAGAGTTTATGAAGCAAGAAAAAGAGATTACTTCCATGTTAGATAGCGATCCTTTAGTTAAACTTAAAGCTCAAGAGTTAGATCTTAAAGCTATGGAGAACTATAGGAAACAAACCGAAACTACTGAAAGAGTAAACTTAGATAAAGCTAAATTAGTCCAAAATAGAGACCTTCAAGAGCAAAAAATGGAGCAAAATGAGGACTTAGCTAATCTGAGAGCTGAAACTTCATTAGTTAAACAAGAGATGTCCAATCAAGCTAAACGTCAGTCTGATATCATGAAAAGAAAAGACGTAAAAACCTTGAAAGGTCCTCGAGAATAGTATAACAATTAGTTAGGAGAAAACTTATGAGAAATGATTTTGGAACAAGACCTTACAAACCAAGATTTCCTTATGACAGAGAAGGCATGAAAAAAGGCGGATCTGTTAAAAAGAAAAAACAGGGATACAAAGCTAGAGAAGACGAATCTCTAGGAATGAGAACTGGAAAAGAATCTGGTAAGAAACAATCTATGAAAGCTCGTAGAGATGAGTCTTACGGAAAATGGGGAAAAAGAAAAGCTAAGTTTGGTCGTTCAAATAAAGTTAACAAGTAAGGTTTATAATGGGAGATATTTCGCTTAGAGGACACGGGATTGAAAGACGTGGACCACATGGTCATGGATTTAAACCTCAACTTTCTACTTATAATAAAGGTGGAAGAGTGGGTCTTAAACATGGTGGAAGGGCTCATAAAAATCTTGGCGGCAGAGCAAACCTATTGGAAGAAGTAGGTCGTATCGATGCTGAGAGAATGAATCCAAATAGAAGAGCCGAGAAAAGAAGAGTTATTGGCGAACTAAATAGAGGATACAATAAAGGTGGAAGAGTTAAAGCTAAAGATGGTAAATGGATTCAAAAAGCTACTAAAGGTATGAGAAAAGACAAACCTTGTACTGGTAAAAAATTTGGTGGTGCTACTTGCCCTCCAGGATCTAAAAGATATAATCTTGCAAAAACTTTTAAGAAAATGGCTAAGAAAAGAGGATAATATGAAAAATGCATTTGGAAAATATTTAAACAAAGATGGTTATCTAAAAGGTGGTCTACATGTAAAAAATGCAGCACCTAGAAATACTACTATGAAAACTGTTAAAACAAGTGCACCAGGAGTTGGTGTTCAAACACATGGTGGTAGAATGGGATCAGCTTTAAATACACAAAGACCTGATCAATCTAAATTCTTAAATGAAGATGGATATTTAAAGGGAGGAGTACCTATTAAACATGACTAAAAAAGATAAAGAACCTTTTTACAAAGGTATAAATTTTTCTAAATTCACTAATAAAGATGGATATGCTAAAGGCGGAGTTGAATATACTGTGTCAGAAAAAATCCCTGTTGAAGATCAAGTTGGTGGACAAAGAAGAATGTTAAAAGATAAGAAATCAAAAGTTAAGTGGTATTAGTATGTGGTTTTCAGCAGTTAAACTTGCTTTAAATGCAGGTACGCATATCTATAAAAAGCGTCAAGAGACAAAGATGGCTATGGCTGATGCGCAACACATGCACGCAGCTAAGATGGCCCGAGGCGAGGAAGCTTACCAGGGCAAACTTTTAGAAGCCCGTCAAAACGACTACAAGGACGAGGTCGTTCTTGCGATATTAACGTTGCCAATTTTGGTGCTCGCTTGGGGGGTCTGGTCGGACGATCCGGCTGCTATGGAGAAGATAAAAACTTTCTTCGAGCATTTCCAGGCACTGCCGACATGGTTTACAAATTTATGGATCCTTGTCTGCGCAAGTATTTTTGGTATTAAGGGAACTCAGATCTTCAGAAACGGCAAAAAATAGTGCCTTTTAAATCAGAGAAACAAAGAAAATATCTTTGGAAAAATCATCCTAAGATTGCTAAAGATTGGACTGAAACCTATGGCAGTAAACCCGTAGGAAAAAAGAAAAAGAAAAAGAAAGGAAAGAAAAAACATGGCTCAAAATAATGAGTTTATTGTAATTCATAAATTACAACGAGCAATTAAACAAAGGCTCGCTGCATTGTCATTAAATGTTACGTCCGGAGCAGTTGACAATTTTGATAAATACAAGTATATTACTGGACAGATAGCGGCACTTGAAGGTGTCTTTCAGGAAATCTCTAACCTGCTAAATAATACAAAGGAGCAAGAAAATGACGGAAAAGTTATTAGGATCGACAAAGACAGAAATACCGAAAATTAAATTAGCTTTAGAACCTAGTTTAAAAAAAGCTGCTGAAGAAGCAGAAGCTAAACGTAATAAACCACCCGAAGAATCACAATTACCTAAACCTACTGGTTGGAGAGTAATGGTTTTACCTTTTCAACCAAAAGTTAAAACTAAAGGTGGGATTTTATTAGCAGAAGCCGCATTAGAACGACAACAAATCGGAACGGTTTGTGGTTTAGTTTTAGGAATGGGACCAGATTGTTATCGTGATAAAAAACGATACCCTGAGGGTCCGTGGTGCAAAAAAGGTGAATGGGTTATCTTTGCAAGATATGCTGGTTCACGTTTAAAAATTGAAGGGGGAGAAATAAGAATCTTAAATGAAGATGAGATTCTTGGAACCATACAAG
>VTLG01011457.1_pt1 | contig 20505 bp, 36 predicted proteins | sample 4694571 | NCBI WGS metagenome assembly VTLG01 (sample SAMN12604809, study PRJNA352737) | marine metagenome | biome: ENVO:00000447; feature: ENVO:00000209|ENVO:00000569|ENVO:01000036; material: ENVO:00002151; isolation source: viral sequences binned using virsorter ... | reverse complement strand
CATTGTATAAACGTTGTAAGTCTTGCTCCATCTCCTGCTTGAGGTAGCCATAGGTGGTAATCGGATAGGAAGAACGCCACTCACTATCTTTACACAAAGCTTTATATTCAGAACGTTTGTGAAAAAAATTTTGGGGGTTGTCTTGTGCAGGTTTAAGTTGAATAGTGTGGGTGAGCATACAATCTTCAATTTGTATCCCCGCTAGTCTACAAATCTTATTGACTATAAAATCTCCTGCAAGTATTTTATTCAAGCGAACTTCATTAGAGTTAGGATAGTCCATGACTATGGCTATCTTTGCCCCCTTCTTTAATTGAGAAGGGACTCTTTGCTTAACTGCATACTCACCCATAAGATACTACTTGTTGTTCAATATTCTTGATACTGAAGCTTGAAGTATATCTTTGTTACGTCCAACCATTTCGTGTTTAACGATACCACTAAACGATTGTCCAATAGATTGTTCAAGCATTTCCCCAAACGAAACACCACTCATGCCGAGTGATTTTGTTAGGAAAGCTTTAAGCGAAATCACAGGGTTACCCTGTCTAAGTGCTTTCTTGGTTGCCCAAAATTCTAATCGAGTACCATCACAGTTCTCTAGATCTGCATCCGTAATATCAGATTCTAAAACTGCATTGGCCTTACAATTAAGACGCACAATTTCGTTTTGGTTTTCACCGACTTTATCCGTACGATAAGATGTAATAACAAAGTCATAACTACCCTCTGGTAAAGTTATAGACTCTGGTATATCCTCTGGATTCATCGATAAAAAGTCACTTACATCAGCCATTAATTACCTCCTGTCTTGATGTTAATTACATTATCCTTCTTGGATAATTTTTGTTGAGCATTCTTTTGTATTGCTCCGAACAACTTAGCTAAATCTAATTCAGTATTAGGCTCAATTAATTTTGGTGCCGTTACTTTTAGATCCATGCGATGATCGGATACAGTTCTCAAAGTTCGCTCAACTCCTTTGCTAGAACTTCTAGTATCAATTCTGCATACACAGTTAAAGTATCTACCTAACTTGGTTGATAACTTTGAACCGACACTAGTTGGATATGCTTTAGACACACCCAAATCGCCTTCCATATATTGCATATGGGTTGTTACTACCACATTACATGGTGCTTCAGTACCTGTTATGTATTGTATGATGTGTTGTACATCACGAGCCGCAGTGCCCCATTCTGGTTGGCTAGCTTGATCGGTTGGCTTCTTGTTATTAAATACAAGTGCCCCCCTCAAAGCCGCTTCACCCATTAGGGTTAGACTGTCAATGACTAAGACATCTTTAGATGTCCACTTACTAACAGGCCCGAAGTCTTCTCCTTCGTCTTTCCAATTTGAAATTAAATTAACACCCCTTCGAAAAGAATCTGCCTTTCCAATAGGGTCTTTCAACGTTACGTAACTAACTCTATCTACTGCATCAGCAGTTAGAAACTCTGGAAGAATAGCTAACCCATCATCGTAATCCAAGATACGTAAATTGTATCCAGCATTTGCGAGCTGAGCCAATGAAGCCGTCTTACCAGAACCACTATCTCCTACGAGTAATAGTTTAGTAACATCAGTTGATTGATGATTTTTAATACTTGCCATACTTATCTCCTATAATTTATAATACTACCACAAATAAAATAATTGTCAACAATTATCTTTTGTTTCTCACACGTAATTTTAATCTAATACGTCTGCGATTCTTTCTTTTACGAGAACCAATCTTTCTCCTTCCCTTGTGATTCTTTCTTTTTAAATCTGCCCTACTCATTGCACTTCACAGGGTCTTCAATCTTACTACAATAAAAATCTTTTGCTTTCTTTTTGTTAGCTTCTTTCTTTAGGTTTTGTTTCTTAAGTATCTTTTCTTTTTTCTCTGGGTTCTTGTCAGTATCTAAAACTATCTTAGCAGTTTCTTTAGCAACAAAATATGTGCAATTACTTAAACTTAACAAACACAACAATAAAATTATTAATCTCATTTCTTTTTCTTAAATATATTTTCTGGCACATGAATAACATTATCCACTTGCAAGTCAGCATGAGGGTCACGAATGAAGTCTTCTTCTAACAAAATCGTACGGTGTTCAGGTGATTCGCCACATACTTCTCTGAACTTACAACCACCATAGTTGCCACATGATGTAAAGTTGGCAGGATACCAACCGTTATCTGCATATGCATCTGACAAAGAGATATGATACTGTGCATCGTTGTACCATTCTAGTATAGATTCTTTTGATACATTAAATATGCTTCTATTAAATCTACAAAAATGTACACCTGTTTGTACAGCATCAATAATAAATCCTGCAATGTTTAAACCCAATACGAATCTAGCCGCCCAGATGTACGCATAGATTTGATTGCTTGGTTGGAAGTTTCTAAAATATAAATCAGTAAGCGAAGCCTTTGTTGTTTTAGTATCACATAAATACAACCGATTATTTAACTCCACTATCTTATCTATCCTTCCAGAAAATCTATGACCTCGCTCTCCAAAAGGAACTTCAAACCTTTTCTCTAGACAGGGGGCACCATTTGGCATGGTCGCAATTTTTAAAGTGTCTTCCCAATATTCTTCGGCTCTCCATACTACTGCCCTTATTGCCGCCTCAAGACCTCTGGCTTTATCTTCAGCTTGTGATAAGTCTTTGCCGTATTCTTTTATAATAAAAGTAACTGCTTTATTTACTGACTCATCTTTAGATTTGCCTTCATGTTTACCTTTATCTAAAACTTCGAAGCCATCATGTACTGCTGATCCAAATCCTGTGACAGGGGCATAGAGTTTTAATTTATATCCCAATAGGTTGGAAAGATTGTATGCTCTAGGGCATGCAGAAAATGTAGACAGACTAGATGAATCCCATATAGCTTGTCTAGGTTTATCGTCTTGGATTAAATACTTCTTTAATTTTTCTGGTTGTTCCATTACATTAACTCCTTCATACCCAACACCACTATAACAAAAGCAATTAGATACACAACTAAAAGTCCCCATTGTTTTGTGTGTTGTTCCATTAAACCCCATTGCCTTTTCTTTTCTAAGCGTCTAGCCATAACCTCTGCACGAAGTTCTTTCATGCGAGCCATACGCCAATGCTTAGGTGCTTCTTTGGGGTGGGGGTGGTACTTGCCTATGAAATCTATCTTATCTTTTTCCTTAGACATTATCCACCAACACATCTAGAATATTATCGCCTGCTTTTTCTGGGGTCTTAGTCCTTGCAGATTTGCCAGTGATTCTTTTGCCAGCTTTTTCTGCCGCTCTGATATTCTCTCTAGTCTTTTTAAGATAAGAGATTATAGTTTTAATTCCTTCTTCATCAGTCGCCAATTCAACAGGATCTTTTTCCAAGAGTTCTGTTGGTATGACTAATTCTTCTTCAACAATTTCTTCTTTTTTCTTGGGCATATTACCTCACTTATTTTTATACATTACTAGAGCTATACCTACCATAGATATAACTAATATAGTTAGTCCGTAATCTTGAAACCACTCCATTACTGCCACCAATGTGGTTGTGGTCTACCTTTTTGCCACTTGGCAAAGTATTCTTTTTCTCCTTTATAATAATTTCTATATGCCTTTACATACAAATCGCTTCTCAATCTATATTTATCTGGCATACATTGGGGTGGGGTTGTTAAGTTTCTTTCTGGTATTTTACTTTTTAAATTATCATTCCAAATAATATTTAGAATGTTGGAAGACTTATGTATTCTGGCATACCTTGAAGCATATTCTTCATGGATACCATGTGCATTTCTCATTGCCCATTCAAAGTTGGGGCGGCTATCTCCTACCCATTTTGTCATGGGATGATTTTGATACGCAGGTTTGTATAGTTCTTCCATTCTACCTGTGTATCTTTGAACAGCAGTAGATAACATCTGTGCTGATTCTAATATCATTTTTACCACATGCTTATCGCACAAATATTGTGCTGATTTGTATGGTGTTTTATCTAAGAAAAATATATTCATTTGTCTGGCTCCTCTCCTACTAACCGTAATAATATTTTACTATCCCACTCAAGAATATAAAAGCTCCGACAGCATTTACTGTAATCAATGCTCGGTCATGCCACAATATTCCTACAACTAACCAACCTGTTATACCTAACAGATGTAAGTATAAGTTGTAAGGGATAAGTTCTATGCTAGTAAATGACATACCTACTAGCAATGTAATTGATGCCAACCATTTTATATACCACGAGGCACCACTTCGAGGTGTTACTTTATTAATCTGGATCTGTTCCACCATAACTACCCTCCACATCTATGTCAATAGTATCTGTATGTTTTTCCACATCATTAGGTTTGATAGGTTCAACTGACAATACTGTAGCATCTGGAATCGTTATCAAAGCACGGGTAAACTTATTGGACACATAAGTCCTTGAAGTTTTATCAAACTTTAAATCACCTTCCATAATTTTTTTAGCGGCTTCTTCCTTATCTTTAGCCATGACCTCCCAATGCTGTGTAAAACAATGGGAAGTAGTCACATCAAATTTTTTCATTTCTTACCTCTCATATATTTTTTGTGTGGTTTGTATTTACTTTGCTTTTTAACTTCATGCATTTTATACAATGCCCACACCCTTACTTTATTAGAGTAAGTTTGCACAAGGGCAGAGGTTTTAAATATTAAAATTAATAGTTTCTTTTTATACATCACACACTCCATGTATTATATACTATTGTCGACACCATGTCAACAAAATTCTTAGTGAATAGTTTTCTTGGTTGAATCCGTGTACTTCCAATCGTCAAATGGATTTGGCTCATGCCCTTCTTCAAGCATAGATTGTAAATCTTTTTCAATCATCTGACCAAAGGTCGCCAGGTTATCCATAACATTAGCGAACACTCTTATCGTATGATAAGTGCCCCCTTGTATCATAGACATTCTCAAACCTAATTCAATTAAAGACGCATTGATTATTTCTAATGGATACTTGTCACCCATTTTAGAAATAGGCTCTCTCATTAAATCAATACATTCCTTAAACATTTCATCATGTTTCTTTTTTAATTCATCATTAATCATAACTCCTCTCCTTTCTCCGTAGTTAAAGTTAATGGTTTCTGTTCCAATGCAGATGTTATCTTAACACCTTGTGGCACAGTTGTCACTACCAAATGGCTGTATTTATTTTCATCAACATCTGGTTTGTCTTTCATCTGCACAGCAAATGCACGAATGTATCTATACATTTTCATTTGTAATGCGAATGGTTTCTCATGCTTTGCTATAATAATAGGACGGTCTGAGTCACTATTATCTAGGTGTTCTACGGCTTTTTCCAAAGCGTTCGAAATATCTGTCGACTGCAATAGGTTGTAAGTCTTCGGATTGAACGGCATAAACTTTCTCCTGTTCCATTTCATAATCGTTTTCATCTGTACTTAAATCATCATTGAAATGTTCATGTTGATTTACGGTGTGTACATGATAGCCGTCTATCACATGATCGGCTTCTTGTTCTTCCTCAAACTCTAGAGGAAATACATCATCTTTAATTATTAATTTCTTTTCTTTTTTCTTAGCCATATATGTACTCCTATGTATGTAAAAAATAATAATACCAACAACGAGAACGGATTCCTGTATGTTGGGTCAGTTATATATGCATATATAATACTTGTTGGCACACAAGTCAATGCAATAATAACTACTAGTCGTGTAAACAAATGCTATTGCTTTTAGAGGATCGCCTTCTGGATAATCTTCATCATAAGCTTCAACAATAAATGGAATATAACCTGCATTACATTCTATTGATGTCACTCTTTCCATACATTCTGGGGTCACATCATATATCTCTCCTCGTATACGGAAACCTTTATCTTTATCTACCACGATAGGACAACCCACATCATGCATATCATATTTATTTTCTTCTGTTATATAAGTTCCTTTAAATTCTGATGAGTTGCCTAACACACTATGTAAGCCACCACCTTTTTTCAAAGTACCATATACAAACAGTAAACTTCTATTCATTATTTACCTCCTCTAGTTTTGTTAATTTAGTTATACAATTTTTAGGTATAGTGCAGCCACCACCACCACATTGAGACTCCTCATCAAACGAAGATATAAGTATAATATTATCCTCATTTTCTGCGAGAATCCAACCGACACAAGTGACGGGTCGCAGTATTTGTTTAGCCAATTCTTCTAGCTCTTGCCATGTGTTATCATCCGACATTGCGTCGAGCCATTCCACCTTAACCATTTTAAGATTGTTTATTTTATAATCTTTAGTCTTGTCTTGTAATTTCTCTAGTAATTTTTCATTACGAATTGTACTCATCAGCTATCTCCTCTCTGGAATTATGAAAAATTTCTTCCATGCTAAGTTCATTTAAATGTGATGAAGTTAAAGGCAGTTTCCTTTTTCGGAATAGTTTAGACTTAAGCTTTCTTTTCTCTGCCTTTTTATCCCACAATTTCTTCATGTATTTCTCATCATAAATAAACATTACTCTCCTGCCTAATCTTCTCACTCTCACACATTTGCAAATCTCATTCCAAGTATCTTCTCTATCGTTGTGTTGAATTATATTGCGTGAGTATCTAGCCACATCTTCTATGGCTAATAGATTAGTTCTTCTGCGGTAGTATATAGGTGTCTTAGTTCTATGTACTTTATTTATAATATCATACCATACATCTGTGCAAGTATCTTCATTACTACACCACTCGTCTATAACATTCCCCTCATCATCTTCTTGGTACTCATAATAAGGATGTATGTATCTGACTTGTCTTGCTCCTTCTGGCAAGAGTTCAAGTATCTTCATTGCTTACCTCCTTTACTTCTGTTTCCGTATCTTCAGTACGAGTTTCATCAATAGCTCTACCACCCATGCATATATCAATGGCTTCTTGTTTATCTTTTGCTTTAACATTCTTCCAAATGTCTTGGGCTGTATAAGTTTGGATAACTGTGTAGGTTTTCATAGCCCACCTTCAATCCAAAGCCAAGTGCCATATAAAAAATAAGTTGTAATCATACCAATAATTAGTCCTATAAAAAAAGCTATCATATCATATTCTCCTTTAATGTCAATAAGTTTTTTCGTATTCTACCGATTGACTACCGACAAAACACGATAGGTATCTGTTTGGGAAAACACCCCATGTATTTCCCCCAAATATCCTTATATACATACGATTTTTATTATATATTATTATACTATATATAGTATAGTTCTTAGCAAGTGAGATACAATTCGTCACTTGCCCCCCTTACCTCTAGTTTAGTTCCTATCGTGTCCTATCGGTACACAATCGGAATAATACGAGAGTTAAAACGGGTCATCTTCTTCAATTAATATTTCTTCATCTTCTAAAACAGATTCATATGCTTTTATAAAATGTTCCCAATCCTCTACTGATTCAATAGGTTTCGCGGCTGGATTATGTTTAACCCATTTGGTTAGAGTTTGCTGTTCTGTCTGTATCTTATTAGTAAATAAGAATTGTAATATATCTTGTCCATTAAATGGATGACTCTGTGGCGAAACTATTTTCAATGAGATAGCAGGATTAGGTACAATAAAATCCTTAATACTTAAATCTTTAGTAAGGATTTTCCACATACTTTTAATGCTAGTTCGTGAAGTTATATCTTGAATATATCTTTTTGTTCTTCGCATATCTTCCCACTTACCATTGTTTTTATACTGTTCAACTGTTCTCCACAAAGAAGATTGTACTCTATCATTATTTAATAAAGTATTTAATTGAAAACTATTATACTTTGCATAGGGATTGTATGTATTTTCATAGTCATGATAATCTATTATTGCTTTACCTTTGAAACAAAAAGAATCTATATCATTACTGTCTAATGTTTGTTGGCTGTCGTACCAATCAATTTCTTTTTCTCCTTTGTACATCACACCAAAGATAATATCTTTCATGTTTAAATGATTAGGCAATTTAGAAAACTTATTTCCTTTTATGTTTGCCCATACATCCTTACCACCAAAGGTAGTAGTTTTTATTCTTATGTCTTTCATACCATTTAAAGTCATAGGTATTTTAAATTCATAAGTTAGTCCGTCAATCCAAGTATACATTGGTACTATATTATTTGTCATACACACCTCCTAATACTAAATCATATATGTATCTTGCCACACCGACAGGATTTTCTTCACACAAATCTGTAAGCTCATCAAAGTCACGATAGCAAACATCCTCCCATTCCAATCTCTTTCCGTTATACATTTCTTGTAGAAAAGAATCTTTAGGTTTAGTCTTATCTTTCATGGCAGGGTCTACTTGTTCGTAAGGTATTAGTTCTTTACCTTTACCCTTAGTTGTTGGCTCATAAGTTGTATGAGAATACTTGCCTGTGTTATCGTAATGAGTAGTGGCTGTGTAATCACTATCAATTACTCTACCATACACATCAGATTGATTTTCTTTTCTGATAACATCTTCATTGATAGCATTATTAGAATCTGTTTTGCCATACCATGATGAAGTTTTATGAGGTGTTTTGTAGCTATTGCCATAACTTGCATAGCTCCCACCATAACCCCAATCATCATCATCAAGCCAATCGCTTTTCTTTTTCTTCATGGTGTTAGTTTCAAAATCATATTCATAATCTCTTGTTGAAGAAAAACTTGGCTGTATAGAATAGGTATTGGATAACCAACCTATATTATCTATGTCTTTACCTTGTTCTTCATTGTAGATAACAAACTCTTTTGTCTTACCATCTAGAAATAAAAGTTTATCAGTTCCAATAAGTTCCTCAATCATCTCTTGCCATTCTGCATTATATAATAATTTAGGATTAGCTGATAGCTGAGGTCTTATTATAAACTTAACAAACTGATGAGTGTCAGATTTGTTGTCATCAATCATTGGTGTTGGTAGCTGTGGGCCATTGTGCATTACCCACATATCCCTGTCATCTCCTTTTGCTTTGGATAAGACTTGAAATGGATGGCTCATAGCTCTAACAGTTTCCCCATTAGTATTGAATCTAAAATGTAAACCCATAGGCACATCAAGATTCTTGTACTTTGACCATAACTTTTCTACATCTTTGAAAGTTTTAGGTACAATTTTTTGTGTATGCAACTTACCTTTGTTGCAAAACATAACTCCAAACCCATCAGAATTATTGTTGTAAGCAGTTTCTAATAGATTTAAACTTAACTTACTTGGTTCGTCAGTTTTAATAATTAAACACATAATTAACCTCCTTTAGTTAGCTGTGTCTTGTTGTCTTTCTCCTTGCCAACTTACTTGGCGAGAAGGTTTTCCGTTGATATAACCTTTTCTAATCAACCATGCTGATAGATTAGGATATTGAGCTTTCACATCTTGATTGCTCATAAATCTTAAGAAAGTTTTATAGTGCAAACTCATGCCTGTTAAACCTGTATAATTTTTGGCAAACTGTACAAGAGCATCCGTAAATTCTAGCACTCTATAAAAGCCGTGTTTAGATACATTACTTCTGAATATTCGAAGTTCAATAGTGTTTCTATGTGCTGTGTTTACAGCTTCATATTTTTCACTATGATTTCTCATATCAGTAATTTTCTTAGGCGATTTCTTTGCCCATTGATCTGAAGAACGACCAGCAATTCCATTGATAAACCCATCATTAGTGGAATCATTTATGAATACCAATATTTTACCAATTTCTGAAGGTCTTAAAGCAGAACGGCTAATATGAATATGTAGTCCTGCCGTATCTGTTGACCAACCTTTTAGGTAGTCCATACATTGTTTATCTTTAAAGAATTTTTCCCATACCTCTTTATGTTTTCCATAGGTCATTGGGCAAGTCGTTATCTCAAAACCATTCTCAAGAGAGCCGTCAGATTTACATTGAGCAAACCCACTTAAAACATTATCTTGAATATGATATGCTATATCTGTTGGGCAATTTTTTCTTCTTTCAACCTCTAACTCAATGCCATAATAAAGAGTATCTTTACTATGTTTTTCGTGAGGCAATCTTTGAAAACCTAAATCGTCCTCAACTCTATGGCAATAATCATAAACACCATTATAGTCTTGTCCACAATCTTCTTCTTCATCATAATCTTCGTAATGCACATAGGTACTACGATATTCTGAATAAGAATAATTGCTATCACAACACTCTTGACAGACATGATAATCGCCTTCATAACAAGATATTTGGTCATCTGCAAAATCAATATGCTGACAATCATAGCAATCACGAATTTCATATTGAGATTCTATATCATTAGCAAGATCAATAATGTTTTGGTCATCAAATGACCTTAAAGCTCTTGTAAATCTCTCAACAGTTCTAGCATTATTAGTAAATCTGTCGGGCAAAATGCAATCATTGAGAAACTGTCTAACCTCATTGCTTGTGAAGTTATTTTGCTGTCTTAGAAATTTAAGTAAAGTCATAAGCGATTACTCCCAATTTTCAAGAATTGTTTTTAAATTTTCTGTTTCTTCCTCTAACTCTTTGAGGTCTGTTTCCAATTTAGTTTTATAGTTTGCAAGAATATCTTGCGATTCTTTAGATTTTAAGTATTCTGATAAAGTCATAAAAAACTCCTGTGTTTTATCAGTAGGTGGTGATAGTTAATTCTAGATTTAAAAGTCATAAGTCATATTGAAAGTACTTCACAAAGTTTGGAATTTTGTTTTTCCGTTTCAATATCTTTTAAAATTTGAATTAAACTACCCACCCAAATTAAAGCGATTTACAACCATGCAAATTCGCAAGTTAAATATATCAAGAATAATAAACTGAATACAAAAAGTATTAGCGACATATTTTTCAATATTTAAATATTCTCTATCACTAGAAAATATTTAAAGATTGTTTGTAGGTTTCTGTTGCCAAGTACCTACGAACTCCGAATCTAGATTCTATTCGAATCTTGCTTTTAAACTTTCAAGATGTTCAGTTTCAAAATTAGGTTTAAGACCATTTGCTAATCTAACTTTTTGAATTAACATAACAATCGCCAAACTAGAAATATGCTTGAAGTTCTCAGGAGAAAAAGAGCCACCTCTTTTTTCTTCTGTTCTATCAACATAATTGTTTAACCAATTTTCAATGATGGTTAAATCTAATTCTGATAATTTGTTTTCCATAATTATAGTAATAAACTAATTAAAATATAAATCAATAGTTAATTTAATAAGTTATCCACAACCTATCAAAAAGTTGTGGATAAGTTTATCAGTATGTAAATCGTAAAAGCCATAATGATTATAGAATTACTCATTTTTAAATTCTATTTTCAATTCATTAGTTATATTTTGAAATTCCTCACTATCCATAAAATCAAAATCGTTGGAAATTCCAACCCTTAAATTCTCATCCTCATTTAAACAGCTATTGCCTTTGATTTTTAGATACTCACTTGCACTAAATAAAGGGTTAAAGCCGTTAAAAGACTTTTTAAATTTCTTGCTATATTTCATATTATAAATTCCTCATGGTTAGAGATTAAAAAAAAGGCGTATTAATTACGCCTTTTTATATTTAAGTTTTCCGAATTGTTTAATGAGCATTTTCTCCCACTCATTAAGAGATTTTATAGAACGACCTTGACCAATTTCAATGACCAATTTTTTCCATAATTTCTTACATTGAATATTATAATTATTATCATAAGATTCAAAAGATTCAATTCTACTCAATGACTTTGTGCTATAAACTTTTGGTACAGATTTTTTAGGTGGGTTCACAAATTGACCACCAAACCAGATACCAGAACTCCAACCAATAGGAGTAGATTTATTATCACAAATTCTAGAAGTAGAAGTAGATTTTTTAAACATACTTACCACCTTCAAAAAAAGTTATACCCCTATTCTAGCTATTTAAAAACCTTTGTCAAGAGGTACTTATCCACACCCTGTGGATAACTTTTTAGAACAAACATGGAACAAACCATGAACAAACCTTGCGTTTGAGAGAAGGTATCACTAGGTATCTAACCCCTGTTGATACTCTATACATCCTTCAAACCTTACCCCAACTGTTCGCTATTTGTTCCTATTGATACTCATTAAGAGAACAAAACCAGAACATCAAAAAATATGAGTGATACGGGTAGGTGGGGTAGGTCGCAATCGAGGTGGGGAGGGAAGAAAAAAGGCGTAGGACACTACACACATATCCAGCTCAAAAAATTTTAGCAAAAATTTAGACCTAGTTTTAGATTCGCGGAGTGCCCCCTTGGTTTGCCGTGACTATTTTTGAAAATGAAGGGGGAAGGTTAGCACTTTATAGGTGGTATGTATGTGTGTGATAGTGCTTTAAAGTACCTTCCCCTCTTACAGGAGACGCATAGCGCGGGGCTATGCAATTTTTATTATACATGAAACAGACTTGTATTACAATGCCTTTTGCGATATAATCTTATTATGGCAAAAGGCGACAAATTAACTGCACAACAAGAACAGTTCTGCTTAGAGTTCATTAAAGATCTCAACGCAGTTCGCGCTGCCATACGTGCGGGATATGGAGAGCAACATGCAAAGAAGAATGCTTGGCAAATCATACGGAATCCTGCTGTGGCCGAGAGAATCTCAGAACTCAAGGCCGATCAAACAAAGCGTACTAAAATTGAAGCGGATGATATATTGCGCCGCCTAGTACGTATCGCTGAAAAGACTGAGCAGGAGGGCGATTATCAAGCGGCTATCCGCTCCCTTGAACTTTTAGGTAAGCATCAGGCTATGTGGACTGATAAGAATCTTACTGAAATGGAAGTAAAGAATGCTTTCGCTACAGGAAATTCTGAGGAAGATATTGCGCGTGATGTTGAGCGTCTTAAAAAGATTGCTACGCCGCATTTAAAAATTGTTAAAAAAGAAAGTGTACACTAATGGCTATCAAACAAGTTAAATCACATCCTGTGAATGGACCATATGAGTCTGAAGTTTATACTTCCAGTGCGAAACAAGGAAAGAATAATACTTTTACTTGGACTACTAAAACTAAAAAAGTAGCTCGCAACTTTGGAGGATATAATACTAATCTGCCTCTTGGATATACCCATCCAGGTCTTAAAGAAGTTAAAAAATCATAGGAGATAATATGTATAAAAATATGCCGAAGGCTATTAAGAAGTCTGTTAAGAAAGCTCAGAAAAAAGCTAAGAAGAAAAATAAAAAGAAAAAGTAATGGCTAAAGTTAAAAAGCCTAAAAAACTTAAAGCTAAGAAGAAATCAACAAAGAAGGTTAAGATGGATAAGTCTAAGCCTGCGTGGATGAGGAATAGATAATGACTGAAATAAATTTAAACTTTTATGATGAAGCTGTAAAAGAATATAAAAGATTATTAGCTAATAAAGACAAATTGGTTAAACAGGAATCAGCTGATGGTCGTAATCAATTTCAAATTAAAATAAATGAATTAAAGAAATCTATTAAAGGCCAGGACTTTAAATTTAAAGATGTCATGAATGACACTTTAAAACAAGAACGTGAAGGTAAGTTTGATAGAGGTGCTGAAGGTAAAAAGAAAAATAAACTTCGTAAGAAAATGGTTGGAAAACCTAAAAAAGAATTTACTAAAGGCAGACATAAAGATTCAGATGTTGATAAAGTATTTGATAAAGATTTAAAACCTATGGATAGAGATGTTATGGTATCAGAGATTGTAGCAATGACAGGAACTAAAAAGAAACCTAAAACAGGTCCAAAGGCTGGAAGTAGATAATGTCAAAGTTTAAGAAAGAATACAGCAATCCACAAGATGCAGCCAAAGATCTATTAACAATAGGTGGAGCAGCAATTGTGAATAAAGCAACAAGTGGTATTCAAAATAAAACTGGTGAATGGATAGAAGCTACACCAGGAGTTAGTCAAGTTTTTAAAAAAGCAAAAGATTTAAAAGATAAAGGGTGGTCAGCTAGTATTGATCCCAAAGGGAAATTTACTATAGGATTTAAAAAAGAGTGGTAAGAGTAAACTTAACAGGAGATATAAGTATGGTATTACATCCAATGTTAGACTTATACGATCCAAGCAAACCAATTGAAGATATTTATCGTCAGTTAGTTGTTTGGGGAGATCAAGCATATGTCTGCTACCTTAACAAGTGAAGATAGAAACGCCGCCACTAGATTAGCAATACAATCAGCGCGCAAAGATTTGTTAGCATTTATAATGTTAATGAATCCTTCATTTAGTGTAGGTCCACATCACAGAGTACTATGTGACCAATTAATGAAAATAGAATCTGGTGAAACAGATAGACTTATGGTCTTTGTAGCACCACGTTCTAGTAAATCATTAATCACATCTACATATTTTCCCGCATGGGCTTTAGGTAAAAATCCTTTTTGGCAAGAAATTGCAGTATCACATAGTGATGATTTGGCTACAAGATTTGGTAGAGCTATTCGTGATATAATTAATACAGAACAATTTCGAACTATATTTCCACAAATAAATATTCGTAAAGATAATCGTTCAGCTAATAGCTGGGGTCTTCAGCATAAAGGAAAAGAAGCAGGTTCTTTCTTAGCAGCTGGTTCAGGATCAGGTATTGCTGGTTTTGGTGCCCATCTTGCTATTATTGATGATCCAATATCAGAGCAAGATGCCTATTCTAAAGCACGAAGGGAGGCACTCAATGAGTGGTATTCTTCTGGTTTGCGCACAAGATTAATGCCTGGTGGAAAAGTAGTGCTAGTTATGACAAGATGGCATGAAAATGACCTGGCAGGGCACTTATTATCTTTAGAAGATGATAGTCCTATGGCAGACGAGTGGGAAGTAGTACGTATTCCTGCCTTAAATACTACAGAATCTTTAAATAAATTAGAAAAAGCTAGAGAATCTCTCATATCTCAAGGTTATTTGTCCCAAGATTATACTAAATTAAAGCTAGGAAGTTCATTTTGGCCTGCATCAGACCATAAAGATGGGTTTCATTGGTCTACAGAAGAGATAATTCGTACAAAAAACAACACACCTTCCTTTAAATTTGACGCTTTGTATGGACAAGCACCTACAAATGAGGAAGGAAACATAATAAAACTAGAATGGTGGCAGAATTGGGACAATACTGCACCGCCTGAATGTGATTATATTATACAATCATGGGATACTGCGTTTTCAACTAAGACATCGGCGGATTATTCTGCAGTTACTACGTGGGGTGTCTTTAAATCAGGACTTGATATGCCTAATTTGGTACTATTGGGGGCAGAAAGAGGTAGATGGGACTATCCTACTCTCAGAACTAAAGCAGTTAGTAAATATGAAGAACATAAACCTGACTCAATTCTTATTGAGAAGAAGGCATCGGGTCAATCTTTGATACAAGACTTACGTATGACTGGATTACCTATATTTGAGTTTCAACCTGACAGAGATAAAATAGCAAGAGCTTATGCTATTACATCATTATTTCATAATGGCAGAATATATGCCCCATTTAAGAAAGATTGGGCTATGGATGTCATAGATGAAGCTAGAACTTTTCCTACAGGTAGTCATGATGACTATATGGATACTGTATCACAAGCTTTATTATGGATGAGAAACGGTGGATATGTTAGTCATGGAGCAGATACATGGCTTGACAAAAGAGAAAAAGAGATTTATAATAAGGAGAGTAGTAGACGTTATTATATTTAAAGGGGATATATGGCAATTGAAAAACAAATAGATTTATTCGAAGAAGAAATATCTACACCTATTCCAACAGGCGAAGATATCGCACAAATGGAAGATGGTGGGGTAGAAGTTACATTAACTGATCAGCAGCAAATTGATGAAGCAGAAGCTATGGGTCTTTTTGATGAAGAAAACTTAGTAGACACAGGAGCATTTGATGCAAACTTAGCAGAATTGATGAGTGAAGAAGATTTACAATCTGTTGCTAATGATTTAGACGAAGGATTTCAACGCGACAAAGATTCACGTTCAGAATATGATGAAATTGCAGAAGATGGAATTACATTATTAGGATTACAATATGATGATTCAGCAGGAGCTTTTCCTGGATCAGCTGGAGTTACACATCCAGTACTTGCACAAGCGGTAGTAAAGTTTCAAGCAAAAGCATATAAAGAATTATTTCCAACCGAAGGTCCTGTACGTACCAGAATTATGGGTGTACAGACTCAACAAAAAATAGAACAAGCAAATCGTGTAAGACAATTTTTAAATTGGCAAACACAATTTCAAATGCCAGAATTTGGGCCTGAATTAGATAAGTTATTATTTAATGTTGCATTATATGGAACATCATTTAAAAAAACTTTTTGGGACCCATCATTACAAAGACCAGTTACAGAATTTATTAAATCATCCGATTTCTTTGTAGACTATTATGCAACTAATTTAGAAAGTGCAGAACGTTATACACATAAATATTTATTATCTAAAAATGAAATTAAGAAAATGCAATTGATAGGAATGTTTAGAGATATAGATATTGATACAGATTATGACTTAGAGGAATCAGGAGCTAAAGAATTAGAAAACGAAATTGTAGGAGTAAGTAAACCTACAGATAACGATGAATACGTAAGCATTTTAGAAATGCACGTCAATATAGATTTACCAGGCTTTGAAGATCAAGACGGATTAAAACTTCCATACATTGTTCACATGACTGAAGATGGTCAAAAAGTTTTATGTATAAGAAGAAACTGGGATCAACAAGATGCTATGAAGAAAAAGAAAATGTTCTTCACACATTTTACAATGATACCAGGTTTAGGTTTTTATGGTTATGGTTATATACATTTAATCGGTGGATTAACAAAAACAGCTACCTCCTCTATGCGTCAATTATTAGATGCAGGTACCTTTGCGAACTTGCCAGGTGGTTTCAAGGCACACGGTCTTCGTGTCCTTGCACCTGACGAGCCAATTGCACCAGGAGAGTTTAGAGAAGTTAATGCACCTGCTGGAGATTTAAGCAAGTCATTACAAATACTTCCGTTTAAAGAACCATCGTCTACACTATTTAATTTGATGGATTACGCATCAAAACTTGCAGCACAATTTGCAGATTCTACTGATAATGTAGTAGATAATGCAACAAACTATGGGCCAGTCGGAACGACTATGGCTCTACTTGAGCAGTCTTCAAAACTGTTCAACGCTGTGCATAAGCGTCTACACTCAGCACAAACTAAAGACCTGCGAATACTCACTCGTTTAGATAGTGAGTACCTTCCAGATATGTATCCCTATGAGGTCGCAGGTGGAGCACAGCAAGTATTCAGGCAAGATTTCAATCTAAAAAGTATTGACGTCATACCTGTATCCGATCCTAACATGCCAACAGAAGCGCATAGAATAGCTAAAATAAATGCTATCATGTCCATCGCTCAACAGAATCCTGCTGCTTACAATATGGAAGCAATAGGATTAGAACTGTTTGCTGCGATGGGCGTGGAGGATCCACAACGTTATTTAAAACAACAACAACAACCTATAAGTGCTGATCCTATTTTAGAAAATATGGCAACACTAAAGGGGGCACCTTTACAAGCGCAACCAGAACAAAATCATGATGCACATATTATTGTTCATGGTAAGTTTATGGAAGATCCTGCATATCAAAGTCCAGGAGTTCAACAACTTTTAATATCTCATATACAAGAACACTTGGCTATGAAATATCAAATAGAAATGGCACAGATGGTACAAGATCCACAAGCTCAACAAGTAATTATGTCATCACCTCAACAGCAACAACAAATGCCTATGCAAATGCAAAATGATATTGCACTAGCAGCAGCTAATGCAGCTGATAAAGTATTAAAGCTTGATGAAGAAAAAGCTAAAATAATGTCAGGACAAACTGAAGATCCACAACAAGAACAAGTGGAAATTCAAAAACAAGATCTAGCATTACGTGCTAAAAAACAAGTAGATATAATGAAGATGCATAAAGATAAAATGGATCTCGAAGAATCTAAATTAATTATTGATGATGAAAACAAAGATGAAGATCGTAAACTTAAAGAAGCACAACTTGCAGTTAAAGCAACTAACGATGCAATGAAAGATGCAGAGAAAATGATTTATGCAACAAAAATGAAATAATGGTTAGTAAGTCTGGAGGACCTCCACTTAGAATAGTAGGTAGGAAAAATGGTAAAAAAGAAACTCATAGAAAAGTTAAATCTGGTTATGACCAAGAGTTCACTCTTCCAGCTGGAACATCTGCGGCTCCTATTAAGTTTAGTAAAACTAAAGCTAAAAAAGATGCTAAGAAAAAAGTAGTAACATTAAAAGCACAAAAGAAACGTGGTCCCAAGCAAAAGAAAAAATTAAAGAAAGGTCAGTATAGAATAGAAGATTACGATAAAGATGTATTTGATCCTGGGTTTGGTAAAAAAACTAAAATTGTTAATTATAAACCTAAAGTTTATAAAGACCGAGCTAAATGGGATGCTGACATGAAATCTGGTAAAGTAAGAGAGGGCGATAGATTAAAGGAAAAGATGCCACTAAGTAAAAAATTCATACACGAACTTAAGGTTGCAGAAAAATATAAACATTTACCTTATAAACAATATCGAAAAAAGGTATCAGAGGAATTGAAAAGACCTTGGTTAGTGAAAGGAGAAAAAGATTAATGCCATTAACTAAAAAAGGAAAAAAAGTTATGAGTTCCATGAAGAAAAAGTATGGAGCTAAAAAAGGAAAGAAAGTGTTTTATGCATCCCGTAATAAGGGACGTATAAAGGGCGTAGAGCGGGGTAAACATTAAGGAGGATATCATGGATATTTGGAATAAACTTAGCAAGAAAGGTAAAATAGCTTCTACAATAGCAGCTGTAGTAGTTATATATCTAGCTTGTAATTGGATGGGCTGGATATAACAGCCTTGCATTAATAGAGAGAATGTGATATATTTATTATAGGTTGCCGTAAGGAACCTAAATAAATCTTGCTTACAAAGGAGGTTAATATGAATAAAGCATTATCTATTTTTAATCAACTCAGACCAATTTCAATAGGATTCGATGATGTATTCGATCATTTTGAAAAAATGTTTGACAGTGATTTCTCTGCAGCAAATTACCCACCATACAATATAGTCAAAACTGGACCTGAAAAGTATGACATTGAAGTCGCACTTGCAGGTTACAGCAAAGATGATATTCGTGTGGATTACTCAGAAAATCAGCTAACTATAAAATCTGTTAAAGAAGATAAGAAAGGAGAAGAAGACGGCGTGCTACATAAAGGTATTGCCAAAAGATTTTTCTCTAGAACTTTCACTATAGCAGAGGATGTAGAAGTTAAAGATGCCGAGTTAAAAGACGGCCTATTGAAAGTTTCTTTAAAAAGGATTGTTCCTGAAGGTAAAGAAGCTAGACAAATAAATATTAAATAAACTACGGGGGCATGTAAAAGTGCCCCTTTTTACAGGAGATAAAATGGATGCAAGAATATATAAAACAAATTTATTAAAAGTATTAGAGGAAGCTTTGGAAGCTAATGCAGAGCAAATGACCATAGGTGCAGGTGCAGAAGATTTTGCTAGTTATAAATATATGCTAGGAATATCTCATACTTTAGCTGATATGAAAGCTAGAGTAAAAGAAGAGTACAAAAAATTATTCAAAGAGGAGACATATGAGTGATTTACCGCAACCTACGGGTTATAGGCTTATAATAAAGCCAAGAGAATTAGAAAATAAAACAGCAGGTGGAATTATACTTACTGATGAATCTAAAGAAGCTGCCAAATTTAAATGTGTAGTTTCTAAAGTTATATCAATGGGACCTGAATGTTATAAAAATTTAGAGAAATCTAGCACTATATGGTGCAAAGAAGGAGATTGGGTTCTTACAGGAAAATATGTAGGACTCAAATTTAGATATGATGGTGAGGAGTATTCGTTAATAAATGACGATGAAGTATTAGCTTTAATACCAGATCCTACCAAAATATCCGCTAAGTAGCCTTGTAATAAAGCTACATATAGTGTAATATATTACATCAGCGTATAACGCGGATCGCAACCGAAGGAGGTCTAGATGATAGACGAAGAAAAACAAGAAGAACAAATTGACGAATCCGAAGAGGAAATAGTCGTTGAACTTCCTGAAGAAGAAAAATCTGAAGGCACACAGCCTGAAGAGCCAGTTACCGAGGCTCCAGTTGTAGCGGAAGAAACTGCAGAATCAGAAGACGAAGAAGAGGTGGAAGAGAAATCAGAAACCGATGATGAAGAAGAAGAGGAAGTAGAAAAATCTGAAGATACAGAATCTAAGGATAAGAAGGTATTTGGCAAGCGCGCCGAAAAACGGATAAAGCGTCTTGTTAAAGAGAAAAAGGAATTAGAGTCCAAGCTTAAAGAACTTTCAATAAGAGAGCAGCAATGGACCTCTGAAAGAGATGAATTAGAATCTCGATCCAAAGATTCAGAATTACATGCAATAAATCAATATATTGATAGATTGAAAAGTCAGGAGAAACAATCTCTTAGTGCTTTAAAAACTGCAA
>VTLG01009734.1_pt1 | contig 20510 bp, 24 predicted proteins | sample 4694571 | NCBI WGS metagenome assembly VTLG01 (sample SAMN12604809, study PRJNA352737) | marine metagenome | biome: ENVO:00000447; feature: ENVO:00000209|ENVO:00000569|ENVO:01000036; material: ENVO:00002151; isolation source: viral sequences binned using virsorter ... | reverse complement strand
TGGGGATGCCATCAAACTTGCCAGTTCAGGTGGAATTACACTTGATGCAGCAGGGGATATAGTTCTTGATGCAGACGGTGATGACATTACTCTTAAAAACGGTAGTGCTACTTTTGCTTCGTTTACAAACTCAAGTGGTGAACTTGTAATTAAATCAGGTTCTACACCAACAACTGCAATAACATTTAGTGGTGCTAATGTAACTTTTGCAGGTACGGTGACAATTGGTAGTGCAGAAATATCTGAAGCAGAACTAGAAATACTTGATGGTGCTAATGTTACAACCACCGAACTAAATATATTAGACGGTGATACATCTGCTAGTTCTACTACAGTTGCTGATGCAGACAGAGTTGTATTTAATGATGCAGGTACAATGAAACAAGTTGCAGTTACAGATTTAGCTGCATACTTTGATGACGAAATTACTGCAATGCCAAATCTTGTTACAACTGCTGCAACAACTGTTGGTGCGTTAAATAGTGGTTCTATAACAAGTGGTTTTGGAACAATTGACACAGGTTCATCAGCAATAACAACTACAGGATTAATTACAGGTGGTTCGTTAGATATAGATGATGTTGTAATAAATGGAACAACAATAGGTCATACAGATGATACTGACTTAATGACAGTAGCCGATGGTGTGTTAACTGTAGCAGGTGAAGTTGATGCTACATCTCTTGACATATCTGGAAATGCAGATATTGACGGCACATTAGAAACAGATGCTTTATCGATAAACGGAACAACAGTCACTTCAACTGCAACAGAATTAAATATATTAGATGGTGACACCAGTGCAACATCTACAACAGTAGCAGATGCAGATAGAGTTGTACTAAATGATGGTGGTACAATGAAGCAAGTTGCAGTAACAGACTTGTCTGCTTACTTTGACGATGAAATAACTGCTATGCCTAATCTTGTTACTACAGGCACATTAAATAGTGGTGCTATCTCTAGTGGTTTTGGTAATATAGATGTAGGTTCTAGCAATCTTACAGCAACAGGCACAATATCTCTTGGTGCTACATCTTTCAATGACAATGCTATAACTAACGTAGGTGATATTGCACTTGACTCAATCAGTGCTGATGGAACAGATATTAATGTAGCTGTATCTGATAACTCAGGAACAGCCTTTACAATTAAACAAGGTTCAGATGCGTATCTTATTATTGATACAGGTAATAGTAGTGAGTCTGTATCAATCGGTACAGGTGTATCAGGCACAGCTATAACATTAGGTCATAGCACATCAGAAGTAACTGTAGCAGATAATTTAACAGTTACAGGTGATTTAACAGTATCAGGTACAACAACCACTGTAAACTCAACTACTGTAAATTTAAATGATCATAACATTGTATTAGATAGTGGCAATAGTACAAGTGCAGTTATTAATGGTGCAGGTATTACAATCGAAGGTGGGTCAGGTGATGATGCTACATTTACATATAATACTACAGGACCTCAGTTTGAATTAAAGTTAGGTTCTAGTTTTGAAGATTTACAAACAGCTAAATTAACTGCTACTGAATTAGATATATCAGGTGATGCAGATATTGATGGTACATTAGAAGCAGATGCCATAACAGTTAATGGTACAGCACTTAATACTGTGATTGCAGGTGTGACAGTAGCAAATGCAACTACAGCAGCAGTAGCAACAACAGTAACTATTAGTGATAATGAAAGTACAAATGAAGATAATGCTATCATCTTTACATCAGGTGGTGATGTAGATGGTGGTAACATAGGATTAGAATCAGATGGTGATTTAACATATAATCCAAGCACAGGAAGACTAACAGCTACACAGTTAGCAGGTACATTACAAACTGCAGCACAGGCTAATGTTACTTCTTTAGGAACACTTACTACACTTACAGTTGACAATGTAATCATTAATGGGTCAACAATAGGACACACAGGCGATACAGATTTAATGACTGTGGCTAGTGGTGTATTGACTGTTGCAGGTGAAGTTGATGCAACAAGTCTTGATATTAGTGGTGATGCTGACATAGATGGCACACTCGAAGCAGATGCAATTACTGTTAACGGCACTGCGTTAAACACAGTCATTGCTGACGAAGCAACAGCGTTAGCTATAGCTTTAGGATAGGGAGAATTAAATGGCAAATACATTTAAGGTAGTTACAAAAGCAGGAGTTACATCGGAAGATATAATTTACACTGTGGCAGGTTCTACTACAACAGTTATCTTGGGTCTTGTGTTAGGTAACACAACATCTAGCCAAACTACTGTAACAGTTACATTATCATCAGATACAAGTGGCAGAGCAGGAGCAAACAATGAAGCAAACCAAGATGTTGAGTTAGTAACTAATGCACCAATTCCTGCAGGTTCATCACTTGAAATGTTAGCAGGTAATAAGGTTGTTATGGAAACAACTGATGTGCTAAAGGTAACAGGTAGTGGTGCTACAGATGTCGTGCTTTCAATTATGGAGATAACATAATATGCCGTACTTAGGAAATAGTCCTGCAAGTAACTTTGCATCTGTAACTAAAGATACGTTTAGTGGAGATGGAAGCACAACTGCTTTTACATTATCTAAAGCTGCGACAACAAATGGTGTTGCAGTCTTTGTAGAAAACGTAAGACAAGAACCTACAACAGCGTATGCAGTCAGTGGTACAACATTAACATTTACTGCTGCACCTGTAAGTGCTAGTGGAAATAACATCTATGTGTTACATCACAATACACCTGCAAGTACAGCTAATCATCCTGCAGCACAGGCTTTGACTGCTACAAGTGGTACATTTACTGATGATGTTGCAGTTGATACTGACACTTTATTTGTAGATGCTTCAGCAGACAAAGTTGGAATAGGAACTACATCACCTCAACAAGACCTTCATTTAAAAGCAAATAATCCCGGTGGTAAAATTAGACTTGAGATGGGTCAAACTGGTGTAGCAGATACAGATGTAACTGGTGAAATACAATTTTATCATAATGATGCAAGTGGTGCAGGAGTTAATGCAGATATAAAAGGCATTTGTACTAATAGTGCAGGTGCAGGTGCTTTAACTTTTGGTACTGGAACTACATCAACAACTGAAAGAGTGAGAATAGCATCTGATGGTAAACTTACAGTTACAATGTCTAGTGATAATACAAATGCAGAAGCTGATTTAGGTGTTGTTCACATTCTTAAAAATACAAGTAGCGTAGTCGGTTCTGGTTCAATGCTTTGTTTTGGTTCTAATAGTAATTTTGGTACAGGCATTTATGGTCAATTAGTTAATAGTAGCACCAATGAACATAAACTAGGTTTTCAAGTAAGAAATAGTAGTGGTTCATCTGGTACAAGATTATTGTTAACTGGTGATGGAAATTTAGGTCTTGGAACAATAAGTCCTCTTGGTTTTACAACAGGACAGGGTCTTCATTTAGGAGATGGTAGAAGTGTTGGTTTTGGTGATGGTGCTAACTCAAGACCAGACTTTCAAATATCTTGTATAAATGGTACTGCTTTAGATTTTAGATGTGGAAATGGTGCAGATACAGCAGATTTAACTATAAATACAAGTGGTGTATTTAGTGGTGATTTTAATGATACATCAGATGAAAGATTAAAAGAAAACATTAAAGACATTGCCGATAATCAAATTGCTGTTTTAAAACAATTAAGACCTGTAACTTTTGATTGGAAAGAAGAAGGTAAAGGAAATGATACTGGGTTTATTGCTCAAGAAGTTAAAAAACTTTTACCAAATGATGTTCATTATCATAATCCAGAAACATACGAAAGTGAAAGTGATTTACCAATATATAATGAACGAGATAAAGAAGATGGCTTAATACCAGATGGAAAAAAAGTAGGGGATAAAGTAGATGATACAATTAAAGTAGGAGATATGGTAAATCCTAATTCCATGATGGCTATTAATCTACAGGGTGTTGTTGCTGTTTTAACAAAAGCATTGCAAGAAGCAGTAGCTAGAATAGAAGCATTGGAGAGTAAATAATGCCATACATAGGAAAATCCCCAAATTTTGGAGTACGAAATAGATTTGTATATCTTGCAAGTGCATCTGACACATCCGTAAGTGGAGCAGATGCCAATGGTGCTACTTTAACATTTACAGATGGTGCATACGTTGATGTGTATCTTAATGGTGTTCTACTAAAACCAACAACAGACTATAACACAAGCACTGCCAACACGATAGCAGGTATATCTTCTATGTCTGCAAATGATGAAGTGACTGTGATAGTGTATGATATATTTACTGTTGCTGATGCTGTAAGTGCTTCAAGTGGTGGTACGTTTGGTGGAGATATTGTATTTGGTGGTAATGTTAGTGGATTAGATGTAAACGGCACAGAAATTATTTTAGATGCTGATGGTGACACATCTATTACTGCTGACACTGATGATAGAATAGATTTTAAAGTAGGTGGTTCTGATAAAGTGCATATTTTATCTACAGGACAATTTGCTATTGGCACAACTACTGCTCCAGTATCGGAAGCACAAATGGTTATATCAGGTGATGGTACGACAGATGAATCTCCGTTTATTGAATTTGTAAATACAAGTGCAGGTAATGATGATACTATAGGAGGTTTTCTTTCTGTAAATAGCACTGACAGTGTTGCTGAAATAACTGCAAGAAGAGAATCTGCTGCTGATGACGCATTTTTATTTTTTGGAACACAGAAAACTGGAGGTTCTTTAACAGAAAGATTTAGAATATTATCTGGGGGTAATCAAGTTGGTAAAAATGGTTTTTTCAAAGCATCTAATGCTTCAAATCAATACTACAATGGTACAGACCCATCATCTGGTAATTGGCACGAGTTTAATTCTAGTATTGGCAATGAACAAATACTTGCAATAACCTGTCATAATACAGGAACAGATAATGAGGGATTAGTGATTCGCCATGTATCTAATACAAGTAATACAAGTTCTGGATTTATTAGTTGTGCAAATGATGTTAATGGTACAAAGTTTAAAGTTGAAGGTAATGGTAATGTAGAGAGTGCTACAGATAGTTATGGTGCAGTTTCAGATGAAAGATTAAAGTCTGATATTAAAGATGCAAACTCACAATGGGATGATATTAAACAATTAAGGTTTAGAAATTTTAAAAAATACAATACAGAAGATTTAGTTCAGCTAGGATTAATTGCTCAAGAAGCAGAAAAAATATCTCCCAATATTATATACACTTCAAAACCAACTGCCCTAGATATAAAACATGATGCATCATTTGGTACGTTATATGAAGATGGAGATACTATTCCAGATGGTAAAAAAGTTGGTGATGTTAAAGAAATAAGAGAACAAGTTAAACACATTAAATCATCTGTTCTTTATATGAAAGCAGTCAAAGCCTTACAGGAAGCAATGACACGAATAGAAACATTAGAAGCCAAAGTAAAGACATTGGAGAGTAAATAATGAGTAACGCAAGAAATCTATCTAAACTATTAGGTACTTCAACTACTGTACCTGCATCTAATATGGCTGATGGTTCTTTAATAGAGTTACATACTGTATCTTTGGGTGTAGCTGCTTCTGAAATTGCTTTTAATAGCACTTATATAACAACTACTTATGATGACTATCTTATGATTGGTAAGAGTGTTACTCCTGCTACAGATGGTGCTGAACCAATTATTCAAATATCGGTTGATAATGGTTCTAATTTTAATGTTGGTGTTGACAATGGTAGACACTATATGCCCTTACACACAAATACAAGCCATGCTGTTGAAATTAATGCTCTTAGTGATAGCAGTATTCAATTAGCTACAGACTTAGGAAATGATTCTGGTCAAGGATGTAATTTTCATGCACATTTTTTTGGTTTAAATAATACAAGTTTTCAAAAATTTATGTTTTATCAATGTATCGCTAAACATCAAACTTTAGAATATAAATGGGATGGTGGTGCAAATATAGAAACAACAAGTGCAATAAATTATTTACAATTTAAATTTAGCAGTGGTAATGTTGCTGCAGGTTCAAGAATAGCATTGTATGGTATAAAGGGGAGTAATTTTTAAATGGCAATATCAAAGATAAACTTTAACTCTAGGGAATTAGTTACAACACCTGCTTTTCACGCAAGACCTACATCTATAATATCAAATATAACTGATGGCAGTTCACAAACTCTAGCTTTTGCAACAGAAATCTTTGACCAAAATTCAGATTATAATACTTCAAATTATAATTTTGTAGCACCTGTGACAGGAAAATATCTTCTTACGTTAATGTTGCGAGTGCAAAGTGTTGATACAGCATCTCAATATTTTCAAACAATTATACTTACAAGTAATAAAGAATATCAATCTATATTTTCATCAAATGTTTTATCTAGTGACCCTTTATATTGGGATACTATTGTTTCTGTTGTTGCTGATATGGATGCAAGTGACACAGCAATTCCAAGAGTATTTATTGAAGGAAGTGGTGCAGCTCAAGTTGATGTTGAAACAGATAGTTATTTTAGTGGGTGTTTATTAGCATAGGGAGAAAAATATGGCAGAATTAACAATAACAGTAAAGATAGACGATACTGACCAAACAGTATTAAAGAATGATTTATTAGATATTGATGCTTGGGTGCAAGATGCAATGGCAGGTAAAATTAATAACTGTTGGAAGCGTATGCAAAGAGAGTGGACAGATAAACTAATGAACGACAGTAGTTTTACAGATAGCATACCATCTAATAAAGCAGACTTTGTAAAGCTAGTTACAGCTAGGTCTGACTATAAAAATAGGGCAGATAGAGATAAATAACTATAATGGAAGTAAACCCAATACTATTTTGGAATGGATTACTAACACTTGTAATAGCACCTGCTATATGGGTGTTTCGTGGTATGTTTATGGAAGTAAAACGCTTAGATATTCTTCTTAATAAGACACGAGAGGAATATGCAAAGCGAGATGATGTAAAAGAAGATATGCATGACATAATGGATGCTATGAAGAGATTAGAAGATAAGTTAGATAAGATACTAATAGGCAAGTAATATGGCAACGACAACAGTAGAAGAACGAAATAAACCTATAAGAGATATTGTTGGACAACAAGCTTTAGGTAATGTTGATGTAGGTGAGGGAGAATATAAACCTACAGATCAAAAAGTGCAACAAAATGAGCTTTTTGATCCTAAAGATACAGGTTATTACATTCCTGACGTAGGAGTAGCAAGTCCTGCTCAAGTAGATCCTGCTGTTCAACCACCTATTCCTGAACCAAAAGATCCTGCAAGATTTGATGCTAGTAAAGTTGAAACAGTAGGTACAATAGATCCTGCTACTGGACAACCAACACGAACCACTACAGGTCAAACAGGTGCTATTACAGCAGACTTCACTGCACAAACAGGACAATTACAAAAAGTAGATGAATTTGGAAAACGTGTTGTTACATCTCAAGAACTGTTTGATCCTGCTACTGCCACACCAGAAGAATTATCTCAAATAAACATAAACGCTGCAACAGCAGAACCTTCTGATTTAGCTACTACACGAGGTCAATTAGCTCTGTTAGAAAAGGACTTTGAAGGTGGTAAAATACCACCGTATGCAGCAGGACCTATACGTGCAGCCAATGCTCAGATGTTGGCAAGAGGTATAGGTGCTTCTTCAATGGCAGGACAAGCCATACTTCAAGCTGCAATGGAAAGCAGTGTTCAAATAGCAATGGCAGATGCAAAAGCTTTTCAAACTTTTGAGATGCAAAGTCTAGGTAATAAACAACAAGCTGCAGTCTTGAACGCTCAAATGAGAGCAACTATATTAGGACAAGAACTAACTAACAAACAACAAGCTGCTGTAATAAATGCTTCTAAATTTACAGATGCAAATAATTTACAGTTTACATCTGACCAAACTGTTGCTTTAGAAAATTCTAAAATGGCACAACAAATGGAATTAACAAATGTGTCTAATAAACAAGCAATGGCTTTACAAAGAGCTGCATCTATGGTTAATATGGACATGGCTAATCTTACAAATGCACAACAAGCTGAAATGCAAAATGCTCAAGCGTTTTTACAAATGGATATGGCTAACCTTACAAATAAACAACAAGCAGAAGTATTAGAATTTCAATCAAATACTCAAAGATTATTTAACAATCAATCTGCTGAAAATGCTGCAGCACAATTTAATGCAACTTCAGAAAATCAAACAAATCAATTTTATGATAGTTTAGGAGCTACAGTTGCAAAACAAAATGCAGATAGAAAAGCTGCACAAGAACAATTTAACGTAGATCAATACAACGCTCAAGTACGTTACAATCAAAAACTAGCAGATGCACGTGATAAGTTCAATGCAAACATGAGGATGCAGATTGATCAATCAAATGTGTTGTGGAGAAGAAACGTAAATACAGTTAACACAGCAGAACAAAATAATGCTAATAAAATTAATGCTGCTAATCTTCTTGGATTAACAACAGCTTCACAGAATAATTTATGGCAACAATACAGAGATGAATCAAGTTGGGCATTTACAACTTCAGAAAATGTAGACCAACGTAACTTTAATCTTGCAATGACTATACTTGGTCAACAGTTTGCTGTAGAGTTATTTGAAGCAGAAGCTGAAGGTGCTGCAGCTCAAGCTACAGGTGCATTAATGGGTGATTTATTTAAATCAGTATTTGACAAAGTTTTAACCAAACTATAGAGATTATTATGGGATTACTATCAGGACTTTCAGCTATGAATCCTATTGTTGCAGCATTAGGTGCTACAGCAATAGAAACTATTTCAGGAACATCTAGAGAAGCAGGACAGATGATGGATGCAACTCAATATAGAATGGGAGATGCTAAAGAACGAGCAGAAGAAATAGCCGAAAAAGCACAAATACAAGCTCAACAAAGACCAAAGTATACTGCTAAACCTGCAACAAAAGTAGATATGGATGCGTTTGTTAGACAAGCTGTTTTACCTGCATACAGAGATGCACCACAATTTGTAAAACATTTAATGACACAATTAAAAAAAGCTAATATGCCGAGTTCTGTTCTAAAACAAGTACAAGATGATTTTTCTTGGACAGAAAAGACAGAAGGCAAAAGAGTTAAGTAAGGGTATAGAATGAATAAACTTTCTTTATTAGATGAAAATAATATATTTGATGCTCCAGTGCCGGGTCAAAGTTTAACTGATACACCTAAACAGTGGCAATGGGAAAACCCACCTGAAATGACAGATCCTATTGAGGTATACGAAAGCATAAAAGAAAGCATGAATAGACCAGTAGCACGAGAAACAATAGAGAAATTACTTTACGTTGGAGTATCTGTAGAAACAATTGTTAATGGTTTATCTTTAAAAGGTTTTTCTGATGGTAAATTTTCACCTGATGTTGCAGAACTTATTAAAATACCTTTAGCCTTTCAAGTAACAGCTATAGCTGATAGAGCAGGTATAACACCTAATATAATAAATGAAATGCCTTCTAAACCTATGTCTGATAAAGATACTATAAAGTTACTTAAAGAATTTAAACCTTCGGAGTACAATGCTATTGGTAATGAAATATTAGACAATGAGTCAATGGCGTTACAAGAAGAAAAAGAAGAACAACAACAATTAGGTTTTATGGATATGGAGATGGAACGTGGCGATTAGTTTTTCACCTGCAAGAGTAAATATAGGGAAAATAAAGTCTGCTAGAGGAAAAGCAGGTTTTATGACACAGGTATTAAATAGAGTAAATGAAGAAAGAAAAAATAATCGTGAAGATGCACGTAACAAAATTCTTGATGATTTTACAACACAAGAATTGGACATAAAACGAAGTCAAGTTGCAGCACAAGAAGAAGCAAACAAAATTGCGGCAGGTCAAACAAAGCAAAAACTCGCAGACCAAGCAGAGCAAAAAGAAAAAGATCAACTTATATTATCAGGATTTAATCCTACTGGTTTACAATATTATGATGAAAACGATGAATTAACAGACTATTATTTACCAACTTTAAAACAAACAGTCAGTGGTGGTTATAAACAAGGCGACTATATGTCTGAAGCTAGACTAAAACTAGGTCAATTATTACAGGATATACAAGGTTCAAAAGGTAAAGGAATAAAAAAAGCTATTAGTGAAGCACCTAAAGCTTGGCAAAACTTACTTGTAGGTTTAATAGACACTGCTTCTCAAAGAGATAATATTACAAACTCTGACGGTGATGATTTAGGTTTTGAATATAAAGGTTTTGTTTTTGATAAACAGTTTAATGAAAAAGATGCTTTTAAAGATTTATTTGAAGCTTTCCCTATGTTAGACACAAAAGGTGTGTCTTCATATGAGTATGCACTATCTAAGTTTGATGAGATTTTTGAAACTCAAAATAGTATGGAGGGTGAAAAAGGCATTGCAAACTTTAGTATCTTAGCTGATAAAAAAGATCCAAGTAAAATGGTGTTAAGGTATTACGGTAGAAATGAAAAAAAACCTACTACTGTAAAAGAAAGTGACTATCAAGCAATTAACACAGCAGACTTCGGTAGATCTTCAAAAGAAGATGCTAAATTAAGTCAAGTATTATCTTTAGCTAAAACAACAGGTCTTATAAAAACATTAAATCAAGACTCTGTAGATATAGCTCACATTCTTTTAAGAAACAAAGAGTTATTTAATTTAGATAGATTGATTGGAAACGCAGGTGCAATAAACTCTACAGATGAAACATTAACAAATTTAGTAGGAAGTTTAAGATTTACAACTCAAGCGTTTAATTCAGCAGAGTTAGAAAACAAACAGGGTGTGGGTTTTCAAGGAGTTCAACCTTTATATTTGAGAGAAACAAATGCTAATGGTATTCTTCTTGCTGTCATGGCAGAAAAACATATGGGTAATCAGTTTAGAAGAGAAAAAATTAAAGATGGTTTAAGATTTACTCCTATAAAAACAAACAATCCGTTAAGTCCAAAAAATGAAGATTACTATTCTTTGGTTGCAAATAATGCTCGTGACACTATTAACACAACAAATGAACTTTTTAAAATACAATCACAAATAGGTGCAATAGAAGGTGGTAAAGATTTTTTACTTGGACAAAAAATTTTAGGACCTTCATTAGATATATTAGAAAAAGGAAAAAACGTCATAGATAAGTTAGCAACTGGTTCAGCAACTTTATTAGGAATGGCTAGTAGATCTGGTGATACTGGTGTTGAAAGACTTTTTGGTAATTTAGAGGAAATGACGATTGATGGTAGACAAGTATTAAGTACAGAATTTTTAAAGGCAGGTGGAGATCCGGGTAAATTAATAGAAATACAAGCACAGTACGCCTTTAACATGAACGAATTAAATGAAGCATATACTAAAGCAGAAGCAAGTAATGACGAAAATTTAAAAAGAATCTACACTTTAAGAATGAGAGCAGAAGGTATAAAAGTAAGAACAGCTTTTAGAATAGCTTCACTTGTTCAGGGTGGTGGAACAGGTGGTGGTAGAACAATTTCTAACCAAGACTTTGAAGTTATCTATAATTCACTGTTTAAAGATACAGGAACACCTGAAGCTTTTGTTGCTGCTATGGCACAAGTTAGACATGAGATGTTAAAGCAAAAAGTATCTGCAAATGCCTATCTTCAATTTAAAGAGTTTGGCACAGCAGCTGTACGTGATGCAGAAAATCTTGCACTTGCTTATTTAGATGCACAAATGGCAAGTAACTTTGGTGTAAATAAATATGATCCAAAGAGTTTTACATTGGATATACCTGAGTTTACAAACTTTAATATTCAAGCTTCTGGTATGACAGGTATTTTTTCAACACAATCTATACCTGTTCAAAGTGGAGATGGAAACACATATACTGTAAAACATATACCACCAAATCTTGCACCTTTAAAAGCTTTAGGAGTACAAGACAGTCAAATAAATGCTATACAGAAAAGACAGAAACAAATTCTAGAGGATAGAGTGATAACAGACGAAGAGATACAACAACTCTCTAGTGCTTACGCTGTTTCTTTAGTTCCTTTTATTGTAGACACTCAAACAAAAGATGAAAATATAAAAACAGTTAACAGAAACACTGTTGCAAATGGTATGAAACTTTTTCAATTTGATGATGAGTTTGTAGAAGGAGTGTTAAATATTTACGAACAATTAGGTCCTAATGACATACCTCATGCAAACTATAAACAAAAAACAGAAGAAACTATACCTTCGGGAGTAGGTAGTTTAGAACAAGCAGAACAATCGAAAAAATTAAAAGATAGAGCAAATAATGATAAAGAATTTTTTAATAATTTAAATATTCCTGTTGAAACTGTACAAACTAAATCTAGACCAAGTGTTGAAGGACAAGAGGTTCTTCCTTTTGTTCAAAATTTACCAGTTAATATTAAAGATTTCTTTGGGATTGCTCCAACATTTGTTCCAGAAGGAGGTTTTGGTACTAAATTTGTAGATAGTGTTATTTCTTCTGATTTTATTCAATCATTTAGACCAGAAGTAAGTGAAGATATAAGAGCTTTAAAGGGTGTTTCAAGTGCTTTTTATAATAAATTTCCAGATTTTACATCTATAAATTCAAACAATAAAGAACAAGCTATTGAAGAATTAATTAAGTTTAAAAATTTATTTGATAAAACCACTATTGCAAACGAATTAAATTCTCAAAGAGGTAAGGATATTTACTTTAAAAGAGCTTTTAAACAAATTTTAGATGCAATGTCTGATCAACAAAGACAAGAATTTTTTAAAGAGGATAAATAAACATGGCAGTTCAATATAACGCAGACGGTACTGTAAGATCTCTTCAACAAGAAGATACACCCTCTGGTGCGTTTAATGTGGGCAGACAAATAAAGTCTTTGTTTACAGATGATCAAGTAAAAAAAGAAGTTATAGAGGGTGGTAAAGCTTTTTTAACAGGTGCTATAAGAGGTACTAAAGATGTATTAGAACTTCCTTTAGATGCTGCTCGTTACGCACCCTATGCAGCTTTACCTGCAGAAGCTTTGTTTAAAGCAGGTGCATCTACTATTGCAGGTTTTCAAGATGAAAAAGAAGATGACATGAATTATAATCTTGATACTCTTATGAATGATTACAAGAGAACAGTAGATACTTGGCAAGAATATTCACATCTTAATGATGCTCAAGATTATTTAAATGAAGCTTTTGAACCTTTGTTTCAAAGTCTATCTAGAGAGTACGAAGGTCCTGTGTACGATGGGATAGAAACATTTGGTGAATTTCTAACGACTATCCCTGCTATAAAAGCTGTGGTTGCAGGAACAAGAGCTTTTCAAGTAGCTTCTTTAAAACCTTTAATAAAAGAATCAAGAGAAGCTTTAGCCAAAGAATTAGGAAAAGAATCAACAGAAGAAGTTTTAGATAATCCAAGAGATAGATATCAAGCAGTTACAGATCAAGGTCAAAGTATAACAGATGGTGTTAGAAAAGAATTAACTTTTTTGGAAAAGAACGAAAAGAAAATAAAAGAACTTAATCAAAAAAATAAGGAACTCTTATCTTTAAAACGAAGTATAGTATCTGACTCTGCAGCAGCAGGTGCAGGTGCTTTTGCAATTACCTATGTTGAAAATGTAGCACCTGATCAAGCACATTGGTTAGCTCCATTAGCAGGTATAAGTGCTGCTGTGTTAATACCACCAGTTATGATAAACAATGCAAGAGCAATAAGTTTTAATATGTTAGCCATGACAATGAGAAGCATGGGAAGAGAAGACGATGCTTTGGATATGTTTATTAGAGCAAGAGGTATGAATCCTAATATGCTATTGGATGAAGGTGGTAATCAGATAGTTAGTGATAGAGCATTAAGAAAAAAGAAACAAGCATTACTAGCTTCAACACCTCAAGAATTAAAATTTTACTCAAAAGTTGCAAAAGAAATTGAAAAGTTACCTTTTGAAACTAAAAATCAAGTATACCAATCAGCAATTACATTTAAAAAGTTGTTTGACAAATTTGCAGCTAAAGCTGAAGCACAAGGTTTAAATGATGTTGCAGATGCTTTTGTTCCTTTAGTTCACAATATTTTACAAATGGCAGGAGTAAGATCTTTACAACAAGCATTACTTAAAAAAGCAGATGCAGGATTTTTTCTAACTCCTAAAAAATTATTTCAAAACCAACTGTCTAGTGAGTTAGATCACTTGCTTCAAACTCAAGAATTAACAATTGATAAAATAAGAGCAGACCTTGCAGAGTTAGCTAAAGTTGCAGGAGATGATTTAAATCTTGGTCAAGTGTTAGGTGCTATGGAAGACATGGTAAATGAAACTGATGCAATGTTTAGAGCAGTATCCAAAAATGTGGGAGAAGGTGGATCAAATTTAAAAAAACAACTAGCTTACAACACCATAGGAAGACAAGATGCTAAATCAATTGAAGGTGTTTCTCAACAGGCAAGATTTTTACGAGATAAATATAAAATAGAAGATCCAGAAACAATTGAAAATGTTCGAGTAAGAAATATAAATCTAGATAAAAAATTTGAACAAAGAAGTATTAAAAGAAGAAATGAACTTTATGATGCTGCCACAAAAAAACCTGATGGAACATATGTAAAAGTTACTACAGCGAAAGCTAAAGAATATGTTGACAACATAATAAAAGAAAGAAATGAAGCAATAAACTTAGGTAAAGACACATATAAACCTAGTGAGTTAGCTTTAACTCAATTTTTAACAGATACTCAAATACAATATTTAGATACGATACGTGTAGAAGAAATAGATAAATTTGATGAACTTTTACAAAATGCTGAAGAATTTTTTGATGTTGAAAGAAATAATTATGTAATTGCAGCAAGAGAAATAATGAATGAAGAAGATGCAATTAGGTCTTTTAACTCTTCATCAGGATATAATACTTACAGAGGTTATGTAGAAGGTGTAGATGACCCTGATCAATCTGACAAGTTAGTAAGATATTTACATTCTAGATTTATTAATCCAAAATCCAATAAGAAAAATTTAGGAGGATTGGGTCGTGTTTCTGCAGATGGTAGAGCTATAATAAAAAATATAAATAGTGATGAAGATTTCACATCTCAAACAATAAGAGTGGTAGATGTGTTAAATATTAAAAGAAAATATAATAGAATAGTACATAACGATCATAGAAATATAAATCCAGTTAGAACACAACAAGCAAAAGATGGTGTTTCTATGGCTGATTTATTTTTAAAACAAATGGAAAAAGATCCAGAGTTAGCTGAGTTTGCTGAAAAATTAAAAGTAGCAAATAATAACTTTGCAGCTAATCTTTTACCACAACAGGCAAGAGGTATAACAAGTTTAAGAAGAAGACGAAAGCAGAATGAACATAGAACAAAAGCACAGGAAATAGAAAAATTATCTGACAATGATAAACTAGCATCTTTAACAGAAGCTCAAACAAATGATCTTGCAATACGAATAGCAAGAGATGATGTAGAGGGGTACGATATAATAAGAAGTTTAATTGATCCTGTTACATTTTCACAATTACAAAAAAATGGTGAAATAGCTAACATAGAAGAACCTTTAATAATTTTACGTGCATTTAGAAATAATTTAGAAACTCCAGAAGAAATTGCAGATCTTCAAGATTCAGTAATGCGTTCTATCGTTCACGGAATAAATGAAGGAAGAAAAAAAACTAGCTCAAATGGAGCTTTAAATTTAGTTTCAGCAATAGATGAAAACTTTGTAAACAGATTAAGAAGAGATGATTTTATTACCGAAGAAATGTTTCAAGAATTGCAACCTTTTGTTCAATTTAAAAAAAGCATAAACAAAGATAAAAATGCAGACTTAGCAAAACGATTTGATGAAATATCTGCTGATTTAGATGGTTTTACAAGACAATATAAAGATGACATTGGAAGTTCTTTTTTAAATCAAATAATTAAACAAAAAGATAGAGCAATGAATCCTGAAGAAGCTTCTGAAAAGATAGCAGATTTGATTACAAGAATTGCTGCAACAGATACAAGATTAGGTGTTAGAACATTTTTTAGACCTCTTTCTAAAGAAGATGTAGATAGACTTGATGACTTTGATAAATTTATTTTTAATGAAATGGATTTTGATGAAGCAGAAAAATTTAGAAAATTTATGAGAGGTGAAGCAGAACAACCTTTTACAGATATTGAAACAGGACAACCTAGAGTAGTTGATGAAGATCCTTTTGAAAGATTATTAAAATCTTTTGAAGGTAGAGTAAATGGTGATAAAATTATAGATGGTTTAAGTAAAGTATTTACAGAAGCTGCTTTAAGTAAAGGATTTAAAAGAAGTGATAGACAATCACAATTAGGATCTAGAATATCTTTTGGTATGTTTGGTAGAAAATTTAATTCAGGAGCAGTTTACGAATTAGAGTCACAAGCTTTAACAGACGCTGTAAATGAATACAAACCTTTTTACAAAGCAATACTAAAAAGAAAAGTTGCACAGGGTAAAAAAGAAGATGCAGAAAAATTTAAAAACATCATACAAGAATTAGATGATGTTACTGAAATATCTAAAAGTGTTAATTTTGAAATAGGTCAAGGAGAAGAAATACAAGGTATGCCTAGTCCGTTCTCTATAGAATCAATTATATCAAGAGTATATGGTGTTGTAAGAGGTGTTGTTTCTGCACGATATGTTTTCTCTGAATGGGGTATTAGACAGATGCGACAAGGACAAGCAGAGGTAATGAGAAGTTTTTTAACAGATCCTACCAGTGTTAATCTTTTACATGATATTTTTGTGAAAGGTAGAACATCTCCAGTTTACATGGAAAGTTTGTTTGACAGAATATTCTCTGTTCCGTCTATGGCTATTCTGTTTCAAAAGTTAGATAAAGATGATAAAACACAAGATGCTAGAGATGTTTTAGAAGCAAGTTTAACTAAACAAGCAGGTGAAAAAATATCTTCTCAAGACAAAGAATTAGTAGCAGAATGGTTTGGATGATATGCCACATTACACAAAACGATTAGGAAAGATAGTTAAAGCTCTTAACAAAGCTTCACGAACTCACAAACGACAAGCACAGATGCTTGACAAGATTAATAAAGATCAGAGTAAAAGATATAATGGCAAGAAAAAGGGATAAGCAACCACCTAAAACAAAGAAGTATTTCAGATCTACAAAGTCTGGTGCAGGTATGACACGTGCAGGTGTTGCAAAGTATAGAAGAGATAATCCGGGAAGTAAGTTAAAGACTGCTGTTACTGGTAAAGTAAAACTCGGTAGTAAGGCGGCCAAAAGAAGAAAGTCTTTCTGTGCAAGAAGTGCAGGACAAATGAAGAAGTTTCCAAAGGCTGCTAAAAACCCTAACAGTCGATTAAGACAAGCTAGAAAACGATGGAGATGTTAAATGGCTAAAAAACCTGATTACCTAGATTTTGATAAAGATGGTAATAAAAAAGAACCAATGACAAAAGCTCTCGCTGAAAAGAAAAAGGGTGGTGTTGTTGCTGCAAAAAAAGGCAGAAAAATAACAAAGAAAAAACCTACAATTAAAAAATCAAAAAGATCTGGTTCTAAACCAAAAAACGCTGCTCTGTATGCAAGAGTAAAAGCAGAAGCTAAAAGAAAATTTAAAGTATATCCATCAGCCTATGCAAATGCTTGGCTAGTGAGAACATACAAGAAACGTGGTGGAACTTACGCATAATGGCTAAACCTAAAGGTGGACTAACAAAATGGTTCAAAGAAGATTGGCGTGACGTAAAGACAGGCAAGAAATGTGGTCGTTCTGGCAAAGAAAAGAAGTCAAGACCATATCCTGCTTGTAGACCTGCACGTGTTGCAGGAAAGATTAGTAAAGCAGAAGCTCGTAAAAAGACAGGACCTAAAGCAGTCAAGTGGTCTGTTACAGCTTCAGGTAGACGAAGGAGAAAGAAGAGAGCATAATGTGGATACCAGTAATAACAATATTGTGGGCATTAGGTAATAATGCCACTTGGGTTAATTTTCCTATGGTTAATTTTCCCTTTTCATCAAGTGATAAGTGCTATGAGTATATAGCTCAAGTAAGATCCAGTATAACACAGGATGATCAATATCTTAATGGATATAGTACCTGTGTGTATATAGGTGAACCAATGGGAGAAAAAACGTAATGTTTCAAGCATTGATAGGACCAATTAGTGAACTTGCAGGATCTTTCATGCAATCACAAATTGAAAAACAAAAAGCAAAAGCTACACTTGCACAAACAAAAGCTGCAGCAGAAGCAGAGATTATGAAGACTGCGGCCACACATGATAGCAAGTGGGAAATCATTATGGCACAAGGAACTCAGAACTCGTGGAAAGACGAGCTAGTTACTGTTGTTATATTGATTCCAACAATTCTAGTCTTCATACCGGGAATGGAAGATATAGTAAAGAACGGTTTTGAAAGACTGAATGAACTACCTGAATGGTATACATATTTATTATTTTTAACAGTTTCAGCAGCATTAGGAATAAGGGGGTTAGATAAATGGAAGAACAAGAAGTAAGAGAATCATGTCCTGTATGTGGATGTCCAGAACCTAGAGTATTTGTGCATGGACACTATCAGTGTGTAAAGTGTAAGAAGATATGTGATGGTGATTGCTGTCAAGGAGAAAGAGCAAGTGAGTGAACTTATACCAGATAAAGAAGCTTACCAAACAAACAAAAGAAGGATGGCATGGGTTTTAATTATTCTTATGGGTATTACCACTATCCTAACTTTGGCATTTCCAGACAGACTCGCAGAAGCAGAAAGCATACTTATGACACAGTATATTTCAATGTGTGGATTGGTTGGAGCATATTTCGGTTTTAGTGCAATGGGGAATAAAAAATGAGTGAAATAGAAGAAAGAAAAAAAACATTTAATGAAAACTTTAAAATTATTACAAAAAAGATGTATAATAAATTAAGTGATAGAAATAAAGATATTTTTAATGTTGGAAAAGAAAATGATATGCTTGTAGCTATTCATAGTAGTGGTAAACCTACAAGGGCATTTCACGATATGTTTAAAGGTAAAGTACACATATTTGATCCTGATACATACGAAAAAGTTAAACTATCGGCTGTTACACCGAGAAGATTAGATAAAGATGAAAAGAAAGACAAACAAGTTAAAGGAACTTATATTCCTTCTAAGACATTTAAGGATAAAATAGACGAGAAAGTAGCTTTAGGACCTTATACTAAAAAATTAAACAAAGGTGGTAAAGTTTATTCCAACACTTTAAGAAAGCCAAGAACATGAGTGAAAATACTAAAAAAGCAGGACCTAAACAATATTCAAATAAATCAAGAAAACCTCAATCTTTAATAGGTAAAATAGCAAAACATGGTGATACAGCCGTTAATGTTATGAGTAGTATGATAATAGGTGGGGGAGCTTATGGTCTTAATTTAGCACGAACAGCTAGAAGTAAAGCTGAAAAAGCAGCTAAAGCAAGATTTAATAAATATATTGCTGATCTTGACAAAAAAAGAGTTAAAGAATCTTTAAAAAAGAAAGGTTTTAAACTCTCTGGTGGTGGTGGAGGAGGAACTTACAATGTTGCTCAACCAATAGCAGATAAAAATTTAATGAATAAATATGGTAAAAAATTAAAATGACAACAAACGAAGAAGATCAAGGTTGGAACAACCACGAAGATACATTTGAGGAGTCACTACGCAGAGAACTTGTGGCCGCAAGAGCTACAATATTTCTGCTTCAAAAAGATTTGGAAGAACTTACCAAAGCTTATTACACAGTATTAGATGAAAAATATAAAAGGAACTTACAATGAAATTTGATATGGACAAGATGATTGAACAATTGGTTGATCACGAAGGACTTGAGCTACACCCTTATGAAGATAGTCTTGGGATAATCACGATTGGCGTGGGAAGGAACTTGGAAGAAAGAGGTATATCTGAAGATGAAGCTTTCTATCTTCTTGGTAACGATATAGAAATTATATGGGATGAATTAATAAAACAACACCCAATAGTTGAAGACCTAGATGACCAACGACAAATGATCTTATTAGACATGGCTTTCAATATGGGTGTTCCAAGATTAGGTAAGTTCAAAAAAATGTGGGCGGCCATAGAAGATGGCGACATGATCGAAGCCAGTAAACAAGCTCTTGATTCTCGTTGGGCAGATCAAGTAGGAAGACGTGCAGAACGTCTAGCTGAAAGACTTACTTCTGGTCTTCCTCACTAGGTTTAGCAGTCAAAGCTTCTACCTGTTTACGTAAAGATGTATTTTCTCTTATAAGACCATTCATAATATTAAGAACTTTATATTTCTCATCACCAACAATGATGCGTTGAATATCATCTAGGGTAAGTGCTTCTTCTTTTGGTTTTTGTTCTTCAGACATTTATTTTCTCCTTTTCCAGAAATTGTGTCCAACTTAACAGTTCATCCTGTCTTGCCATAAAACAGGGTCTTCTAAATATTTGGTGATGACCAAAGCGTTTTTCAACACAGAGTTCTGAACGTGGCATCAGACCTTTTAATGTGTAA